>Ga0126342_10000209_pt1 | contig 51549 bp, 53 predicted proteins | sample Cyp1metagenome_FD_92528 | JGI IMG/M metagenome (GOLD analysis project Ga0126342, IMG submission 92528) | Coral microbial communities from Lord Howe Island, Old Settlement Bay, Australia - Cyphastrea 1 metagenome | ecosystem: Host-associated > Invertebrates > Cnidaria > Coral ...
ACAAGTTATGTGATGACAAGTCAAGTGGTGTGATGACAAGTCAAGTGGTGTGATGACAAGTTATGTAATGACAAGTTGTGTGAGGACATGTGTCAGGACAAGTTGTGTGAGGACATGTGTCAGAACAAGTTGTGTGTGTGTGTGGGGGGGCAAGTTGTGCGTGAGCAAGTGGTGAGAGGACAAGTTGTGTGTGGACAAGTTGTGTGTGGGGAAGTTGTGTGGGGAAGGTGTGTGAGGAGGACATGTGTCAGGACAAGTTGTGTGCGAGCAAGTTGTGTGATAACAAGTTGTGTGTGGACAAGTTGTGTGAGAACAAGTTGTGTGGGGGCAAGTTGTGCGTGAGCAAGTGGTGTGAGGACAAGTTGTGTGTGGGCAAATTTGGGAGGACAAGCGGCGGGCGGGAGGCGGCCGGAGGCGGCGGGATACAGAACCAAAAACAAGAACCCCACACAAAGGGGAAAAACTGTGGCATACAGAAACAGCAATGTGATCAGAGCTGCTTCGAAAATTACACATCTTGGAAGACTCTACAACGAGAACAAGTACAAGCGCAAGCGCAACTGCAAGCAAGAGAGAATTGGCAAGAAAGTAAGGGTTAATTAGCGCTTTGCCTGACAGTGGGGCACCGCAGGTCGAGGCATGTTGGCAGGATCGAAAAAAACAAATCTTCAAAACATCAGCGGATGGCAAGCCAGTGTTCACAAGCATGGGTCAAGACGTCTAATTGTTGCAACGTCGGAGGAGCAACCTTTGGCCACATGACACACACATGAGGGAAGATCAAAGGATCCTTGACCTACATGACAATAGCAAAAGTCTCTCACGCTTTTGGGTTACAACAGCCAAGTCAAGAACCTTGGACCACGGGATGTCAAGTTCCAACTAGCAATCCAAACGTTGACAACATGCCAATGGTCATGCTGCAAGAGCCCTGACAGGTTTTCCAAGGCAGATGTCTTGCATCCAACGAGCGGCAACAAGGCAACTGCAAGCGGTGCCAAGGCTCCATCTCGACGACGAAAACCACGTGGAACAACAGCAGCTTTGGACCAAGGAGGACACGGAGGGGAACAAACTCCCACCTTGTACACAGTGTCTCCTGTCAAATGAGCCCAGGAGAACTCAAGCATGTCAGCCTGGACGACAAGCCTTGATGGGAGGGATCATCCTCATCCAAGTCAAGTATCCATCCCAAGTCAATCAACGTGGCACCAAACGTCCGATGATAAGCCAAGACACAACTGGCATCTAAGTAAAGAGCAACAGTCGTCTCAACAGGAAACTGCAAGCCATGCAAAAAGCGAGTGACATGACACCACCCAGAAAGCCTCCGCAAAACAGATCGATGGCATGTCTCAATCAGTTAGATCCAGACTGCTGCACTTTGGAGCTGGCATCACCCACACTCCATGTGAAGATCAAGGGTGTCAGTATAGATCAAGGCTTCCAAACAAATCACCAAAATGGAACCGGTAACCACTGACTGCATAGGACCACTGGTTCGGTGTCGCCCTCAGTCGATATCGGTCAGTCGTGTCGTGCAGACGTCTACCCATAGCCAAGCACAAGCCCCGGAAGTGATCGTTCACCAAGTACAGTAGTCTGATCCATCGACACGACCACTCAACACAACCTCCAAAGTTCTCATCGAAATCAACCTCAAGTCAGAAAGGACACAAGTTGTACAGTAATGACATGGGCAGATGGTCGGTGATGGGGAGACATACTTGAAGATCTGCTGCAGAGGATCGTGGGAAAACGACATGGCTCAATAGGAAAGGGGCCACCTCCCCCACCTCGCTGCGTGGAAGCCAATAGGCTATCCAACTCTTGACCATGGCACGTGCCACAACAAAACTCATTGGATTGTGACCAATTCACCACTTTCAGAAACAAAGGTGGAAATACATGCAAAAGACCCTAAAAATCACTGCAATGTAAGCCAACCAGAACAAAAGGAAAGAAAGATTGTGGTCCCTGGTGCCGCGCTTCGGATGAAGTTTCCAAACACGCTGCAGGAACCATACCTTTTAAGGAATGAAGAAACTATAGCAATCCAACCTGAATGTTTGTAATAGGACTACGCTGCAACTTCATCTAAGGTATGGGGCGCATGCTGCCAACTGAACACAGCTCTCGCCCAGTTTTGGGTGAAGCCGGATCATCATTTAAACGTCAAACTTGCTTACTAATTCAGATTTCAGCAACTCATTTGTTCTATTCATGATGATCTGGGATGCTCCTTCAGCACATTCTACACTGGTTCCTTAATAAACAAGTAAACAGGTGCCACGCTTGTGTTCTGCCTCTGCTTGTGGCACCAATAGGCGGGTCCCTAAGCTCTCCTGGAGAGACATCGGAGTGGCCAAAGTCTTCCCCCCCATTCAACATCTTCAACTTAGATTTGGAACATATTTCAACTCACATAGCCCACATTAATATCACTCACATATATAAGTCACATATAACTCACATAGCAACGATTTGGCGTCCACAATCTCCATGGACATCGATTCACCCAGCTCCAAATCGCTCCTGTTTCACAACCGGCGGCTGAGCCTTAGATATCAGGTCGTCAGTCCCGTTGATGGTTGAGGGTTGGTTGATCTGTTGAATCTGTTGCCCTATGTTTTCAGAAAACGTGGCAAGATCTGGGGTACCAACATATTTTTAAGATGATAAAAGCATAATAAAAAATATCTGGGGGAATACCGTAATACCTCATTTTCAGAGACATGCAGATGAACCCCCAAACATCACTTGTTTCGGACAGGAGAATCATGGTATAAGAACCACTGTTTCGGGTCCATGTAACATGTTTGCAAAGTTCAGAACGGGGAGAGTTGAACTGTGAGAGAATACTGCTATTTTTGCAATTTTGACCACCCATCTGGAGAAAATAGAGCAACATATAGTGGTTAAATGTGGTTAAGACATTGGTAGTGAAACATGTGTCCAAACGACAACCGCCATTTGCACCATCCCCAAACAAATCCCCAGTGGTTGATGGCTGCAAATGAGGTACATCGGCCTCGAGGGTATCCCGGTCTTCAAAACCAGACAAATGGAACTGGCCGGCGATGGCGCAATGATGGGCTGTAGCTGCTATAGCTACCACAGCTTTCATGAAAGCTTGATTCATTGATGGATGAAAATGGCTGAGATCTAGAATCTGTATAAAACCTACAGCCATGGTTGATGTCTTCATGCTACATCAATCCTAACTCATGGACACAAATCACCACCAAGAATCAGTGCACAGGTGAGGCTTGCCATAGCGGCAAAAACTATCTGAAAGGCCTGTTGTTGTGGTGGTGAACTTAACTATTACAATCAAACATGGTGATATTTAATGGGGATCTAATAAGGAAAACAGGCTGTTGATGTCAACCATCCCAAATATCATACCATAAATGGGTGGAAACATGTCCACAAAATGTAGGTTCATGTAGATTCACTATTGGGCTTCCCACATTAAGTGATTCGTCGTTGTTCATCAACCACAACGAATGGTTGCAGTATATACCCCTATTGACCCTGGGTGATACATCAACAACTTGCAGAGTCATGGGATTCATGGGATACCCATTCGGGGATCATTCCTTAGATCTCCAGCTGCCCACCTTCAAGTCGTATTCCTGGAAAATCACCGCGGGCCGCCAGGGGATGCTGAAGATGGTCAGATTCTATGCTGCCATCTGATTCCCTACCCTCTGGTAAACTAACATAACTATAGAAAATCACCATTTTTAATGGGAAAATCCACTATAAATGGCCATTTTCAATAGCTATGTTAAATTACCAGAGGGTAAATCCTCCATACAGAGTTGGTGAAATCGGCAGAAACCATGTTTTTTGATGAGTCAACAACACAAACCCCAGAGCACCGCTGCAATGTGTCCTCGTCTTCTAACAAGCCTGGTGCAGCACCCGTGTCACCAGCTCATACCAATCCGGTTTTGCACTCCAATCTTTTTTTCAGCAACCCAATATGAGTTTCTCTGAATTTCTGAATGTATAGACTCAACAAAATCCAATGGAGTAGTTAATACTCAGTTATATACTCATATATACTCCAGTTATAGCCAGTTATAGCCATGAAAACCTCATATTTCCCTTATGTTTTAATGGCTATAACTGGCTATAACTGGCACTGTGGACAATCGCCTCCAGGACCATCCAGGGCAAAGTCCTGGCAAGATGGCGTCTGACGCGACGAGTTCTCACCGATGAATCTATGATTAAAACATGTGGGATAAAATATGGTCATATGGGAAAAATGGGTATGTTTCTTCAATAAAAAACACAATCATGATAAACATATCATGGACATTTTTTAATTCTATGATTCCAATAATACTAATAAAGGTTATGTATATATAAATATCATGATCATGTAATTTCCTTGATGTATGATCGGAATCTACTAAATGAATTGAGTTACTAAATGCCTAGGTCCCTACTCATGATCTTTCGCGATTCCTGTGGTTCACCTTGATGGTGAGCCATGTCAACACTTCTTTGGTCCAGGGGATGACCTTATTCCGCATCCAAAGAAATGTCAATAACCATATATAACATGTATAAATACATGTAATTATCTACATTCATATATAAAATCATATATATATATATTATATCATTATATATATATAAATATAATATATATATATATATATATTATAATATACATACCTCACTCATCTTCGTTTGAAGAAACAAATGTATATATATATGCATGTATACGTGTGTGTGTGCTTACATACATGTACATAATTGTAAATAATTCAATCTGAAACCATTTAAATACAATAGATGCCAAGCACCTCTTCATCTCTAAAGATTGGTCAATTACCATTCATATCTATCTATTGAGTATGCATTGGTATTCCAATATATATATATATACATATATATATGTGTAAATCAAACATTGATCATCAACTATATCGTCTATATGCATAATATATATATATATATATAAAACACACCGATGCATAGAATTGAAATTATAGAATCCTCTTTATATTATATACATGTAACCTGATTTAGGTATGAATATCAATCTTATATTAACATATAACATAAGTTATTACATCAAACACTTATAATTCAATATATATATATAAATAATATAAACCAGTAAATATATATATACATAGTTTTACACACATACATATATATATATATATATATATATATATTATATCTATATATATATATATGTAACTTATGTAATAACATCATCCTCCCCCTGGTCACACCTCGCCATCCAGGCCATCCAAAGAGAAGGCCTCACGGGCAAAGCACTAGCTCATTTTGGCTCCAAAAAAGGCGGAGGGAGGTTTCATTTGGGATTTATATCGGTTTATATCGGTTTAAATGGATTTAAACCGATCTAATTATGCATTTATTTGGGATTTACCGTCAAGAAAATTAACATAGACCTCGAAAATGGCGATTTGTTACCAAGGTCCAGTTTAATTTGGCAGGGTCTACTTTAATTTCCTGGGTATAGTGAAAATGTGCTGATTTATCCGGGTTTTGCTTCAGATTTATACTGCGTAATTATACTGAATTACATATTTTGGGTCAGCGGCTTTGTAATCCCAACAGCTTTGAATAGTTTGACCCGCCGCAAGAAAGATCTGGATGATTTTGGAGTATGGACCCACCAGTGGTGATACAATGGGTGGATATTCCATAACACATGATATTTGAATTGGTCTCGAAAGGGGACACGAGGTATGAAGATGAACCAGAGGAAGAAATGGGTTCCAATTTTCTGAGACATACCCACTTCATCAATAATGAACGTTTCCCGGCGCCCGACTGGGGAGATAAAGGTTGCCATGGAATTCACACCAAGTAGGGGACGGAAAAATAACTCCACTTCGTGGATATATGGTATATGGAATGTGACATGATGTTTCAATATGTTTCAATGTCTAACCATGGCAAAAACAACACATGCCAAAAAAAATGATGGTCGTAAAAATAATTCAGGATCTTCTTTATTTAGTGTGCGTCTGGATGTAAAATGATATCGAACATTATTGAACCACCCAACATGGAGATATATCAAGCAAATCTGCCGCCCTTGAGTCACCTCTTCTTCAAGGGCTTGCACATGCTTCAGCATTTTCTCCTGGTGAGACCCATGATTTCGCTCCAATCAGACCAAATCTATTGTGTTTCTTCTTAAAGTAGTTAAAACAAGCTCTTCGCTAGGATCATAATAATTATATATATATATATCACAAAAAAAACATTAAAACGATATGAATGACAAACTATATATCCACATTAATGTGTCTCTTCATATTTGAACTACAACTATATATATAATATATATATATACATATCACATGATAACACCATATACACCATATACACCATATATCCTAACCCACATACTGCTTGGGATGTCCACACCACTCCCCGAAGCCGTCCCCTCCGCCGTCCTTTTGTGCATCATCGCAGGGCCAAAGAGGCGAACCTGTTTGCAAGTTTTATGTGGTTAGTATATGGTTAGTAACTTTGATTAGCATATGATTAGCTTATAATACACACATATATGGTTACATATAGTGCTTATATATAATATATATGTATATATATATATGGGATAACCTGACTAACCAACTGTATATGATTAGTAATGATTAGTATAAGATTAGCTCTCCCAGTTTTTGGATAGACAATATTTATGGGGTCATTCCCTTCACAATCGCGGTCGAAAAAAAATCTGTCGACATGCGCTGACTTGGTGACTCGCTGGGTACATGGGAAGCTCCAAAGAATTGCTGGTTGGTGGTTGAGCCACCCCTCTGAATAATATGAGTTCGTCAATGGGAAGGATTATTCCATATTATTCCCAACATTTCCCAACTGAATGGAAAGTCATAAAATTAATGTTCCAAACCAACCAGATTGCCATGCTGTCAGTGTTCCCAGTGTTCCATGTTTCTGTTTTCTGGAAGCCATAGAAACATGGAGTTATCCCTCTGTCATGAACGCCCTATGCCACGTCATCTGGTCATCTGGCACCCTGCCTGGAGGCGATGGTCTAATCACTGGAGATTTTGGCGGTTCGTACTTTTTCCTGCGAGAAAAACCCACCCGTGGCCAGGGCCCAAACGGGTGACTTTGGGATGGGGGTAAAAGCGAGTAAAAGCGACCGTCTTGGTCAACCCATTACAATCCCCAATCTAGTTGAGGTAGGAAAAACCATCATCTCCAATATCAACGGTGGATTTTGGTCGTTTTTGACTCCAAAAACCACATGAACATCATGAACCGACCTTAGTTTCCATATCTTTCAAAGGAAACTAAGCCCGAGAATTCATGATATCCCATCAAACTGGCTTTTTGACCTGATATATCCATGGACTCCATCTCCCATGAGCTATAGCCGCTATAGCCAAGCATTCCTCGCACTCGCAGTTGGCCAGGAAGATGCGAGCACACCGTCATTGAAAGTCACGGTGGACGCCGGATCCATTTTGTCCAACTGGGGCGGCACCGGTTTCATCGGCGGTGTCGGTTGGGTGTCGGTTTCCATCACCCAGGGGAAGCATCGGAAAATATCGGATGCCTCCAGCTGGTGGAAACAATGAGTCTATTCCGGCTGTGAAAATGTATAAGAAGTACAACCCGTTTTCGCATAACATCTTCCCAAAGAAATTTTACTTGGCATGTGAGCTCACAATATCTATATCACCTAGTACAGCGCGCCAACGAAGGATGAATATTGCCCATGTTCTGATTTTTTTTCACCATCCTAGCCAGGTCCCTACCAAACCTCACACTCGACAGTCAACAGTACAAGGACTGTATCATGCAACGTAGAGATTTTCACAACTCATCCCGATCCTCGTCTGGGAAGTGGTCTACTTCTAATTGTATCGTTGAAAGTTAGAAGAGGGAAACTCATGCTTTGTGTCTGGGATCAAAGGACTCTCAAGAAAAAAAAGACACTACTGAGCATCGACCAAATCAACAACATAATCCAAAAGATTCCAAATCGATCCAAAACATATCCAAGACATATCCAAGACATCCCAAAACATTCAAAAACCATATCCCAGACTCATCTGATCTACCAAGCCACAGAGCCCAGGGCTGCCAAGACATCGGATTTCACACCACCCTGACGAAGAAATGGCATGGCGGCATGGTATGGGATGAAGCTTCCAACATGTAGAGAGTTGATGCAAAATATGTCTAGACTCAGAGCAAAAAAACACACAACATCAACTAAAAATCTACAGTAAGAGCCATTGAAAAACGCGCAAGTCTCTTGGGTGTGGGTTGATGTTTGTAAAGCACTGCCCACGTGTTGAGTCAGAAAAAAACACATGGACTACAGCAACATCTCATGCGATTTCGACGAGTGCAGCTGAGTTCTTTGGACGATCCAGGCAGGTCGAAGCAATGACTGTCCATGTTGGACTGTCAAAGAGCGACTTCGGCAAAGATCACATACTGGCTGCAGTTCATCGCAGTCAAATTTCACCAAACCAATCTGCAGAAATCAGAAACATATTGCAGGACAGCTGTCCAGGTACACACAGGTGCACCCTCACCGCTCTAAATCTTCTGCTCCGTGACGATAGCCACGACCTTCCACGTATAGCAGGCACGCATGGTAGCATTCATGCAATGATTTGGGAACAAGGATCAAAGGCCGAAAAGCAAGGATGATATCCTCTAATGGATTTTTAAGGATTTTCCTATTGGAGAATCTAGTAAACAATTTCAGAATCTGAACATGTGAGTTTGTTTGAAATAGGGTGCCCTAAAATCGTCTAATTATCCCTATTGACATTACAACTTGCGGGTATACCGTACCCCATTAAACGTCACATTGTTGGGCATCCCATTCTATATTCCCCCTTATGGTTGTTTCTAGACCCGCATTTTTCTTGGTTTGATGCTCCTGGTGGTCAAATCGACCTGATTTCCCATGCAATTTCCCGACCTGAAATTTCGACCCATAGCCATATGGTTGGCGTTTTTGCCGCTTCAACCATCCTGTTCGTTAATGATCTGTGAATCAAATCCCTACTGTATCTTGCTTCAATCCACATTTGCTCTGGATTCAACCATATTCAACCCATCCTCCATTAAATCGAGATCTGTTGCTGATTAAATCCCCATTTTCATCGGCTAGATTTCTAGATTCTCATTCTTGGCGCGTTATTTCCCATATTTGATCGTTATTTCCCCATCTTCCTAGTGATATACCGGTGATATTCACATTCTCGTAGGCTAAATCCCAATCTTTGTTGACTAAATCCTACTTTTCACATGGTTTTTCTGGGTTAAATCAGTTAAATCCCCAATGTTCACAACTTTTTGTTGAGTGAATTTCCACTTTCACGATCTTTCACAACTTTTTGGATCAACTCCCCCACTTTTTTGGGCGAAATAAAGCGGTAAACTTCGGCCGCGGCACCTCGGAAGGCCTGTCGCCTTGCACGTTCCAAGGCGGCTTCCTGGGCACCTCAGCTACAATCTATGGCTCCATATAGACCAACAATAATGAGCATCTATTCATTTCAAAAAACATATATATATATATACAATGCTTCCATATATATTAATATATATGTTTGTGTTTCTATATATATATATATAATTATATAATATAATATATAATTATGCATGTATATATGTATATAAGTATATTAGTATGGCTGTATACAGCAAATATTTATAATTGTACAATACTTCTTTTGTAGATAGAATGAGATAATATGTCGATAGATAATGTGGTTAGTAATCCACCAAGTGTGGAAAATCATGGAAAAACACTATGTAAGGATCTGTGATGCTATTCTCGTGCGTTTGCCTGAAAATCGGCCCAGCAAAATCCCGATTTGAATATCCAAATCAAAATGTATTTAAAAATATTTAAAACACATATATTATGGATATCCATATATCATCATATATCCCAGTATATACATACACATATAAACATATTGTATAATTATATATATATATATGTGTGTTTCTATATATTAATAAATATATTTGTGTTTCTATCTAAATATAATTATATAATATAATATATAATTATATATATGTACGTATATTAGTATGGCTGTATACAGCAAATATTTATAATTGTACAATACTTCTTTTGTAGATAGAATGAGATAATATGTCGATAGATAATGTGGTTAGCAATCCACCAAGTGTGGAAAATCACTATGTAAGGATCTGTGATGCTATTCGTACTTTCTTGATGTGTGTCCTGATTTCTGCTCTATTTTCCTACCTGGTGCTCACATATACCTACCGTGCGTTTGCCTGAAAATCGGCCCAGCAAAATCCCGATTTGAATATTTAAACGTATTTAAAACACATATATTGATATCCATATATCATCATATATCCCAGTATATATACATATATATATATATATCCCCGATTTGAATATCCATGAAAACATGCGGTATTTAAAACACATGTTGAGGCTAATCCCGTTCCAATTTAACCCAATGACCTGGTGAGTCTTCACCAAGGAGCGGAAATCACCGTCAACGGTGGGCTTTGCACCTCGAGTGATCCAAAACTGCCCAAAACGGGGGGTGCGATAGTGAAAACGACCTTAGAGCTTAAACAATACTAAAAACAAAGCCCAACTTCTATCATGTCCTAAAACTGTAGGCTTCATTTTAAACAATCCATTGATGTTTTTGGGCATGGCCCGCCTGAGCGGCCAGTGAAGTTCCAGGTCCGATTGACCTGGCAACGGAGAATCTGAGCTGATTTTTCTTGGGAATTCTGAGGAATAAACTATGAAATATCTATGGAATATCTAAAAACAAATGATGACAGAAAATATGTGGGATAATCTAACAACCAATCATGCCATAAACTGGGTGAATCCACACTGTTTATTGATTTATAACAACCTAAACTCTAGGATCTCAGTGTTTCGGATCGGGTTTCCAATCAATAATCAAGAATAATTGGGTCTCTACGAAACGAACTGTTATTTGGAACATTGGAGGGCTGAATGGAGGGCTGCTCTATGTTGCTCTTCTGCGTCCCACAACAAAGGAAAGCCCCTCCTGTCTGCCCTCAAGCACCAAGTATTTTGGTTTGAGGTTCCACAAGTCTGATACGAAGTTGACAAGCATTAAGTCTGATTAAGTCTCCACAAACTATAACCATATTTATATACACACCCATATATGCACCCCTTGTTCATGATATCGCTGCATAGAACATCAACCATAGGCCATAGAAAATACCTTGGTTTACCCATAGGAAAAATCAACCACAAAGCCATCGAGCCATGCAAGGCCTTCTGTCGTGCTGCAAGGCGTCGCTGTCTCGCAGCATCTTCATCCTGAGGATTTCAATCAACCATGGGATCCTAGGGTTTAATAGCTGATATTATATGATATAAGATGATATAAGTATGATATAAGTATGATATAAATATGATATAAGCAACAAGACCATGGGATTTGAGGGTTTAGATCTATATATTATTTTTTCTGTTACATATTGGTTCACCTCTACTCTGCAGATAAAATGCATATATTCATGTCTCTACAAATGGCATTCACAGGTATTGATCCATAGCCATATTCTGGCACATGATTTGGCATATTTTGGCATAGCATCTGAGATATCAAGACATAGTGTTTTCCATTGAGGCTAGACAACAAGACACAAATGGATACAACGAACATTTTTCCGCAACGCGAAAAACAGCAGAAACCAACAGCAGCTGCCTCGTTTTCGGCCGGACCAGTGGGTGACTTGTTGTCTGGGCCTTGGTGACGGCGAGGTGAACAGAAGATTTTCTGATTGACTCCCATTTTCTGTTATGGGATTAATGATATATCGGAACTTATGGGATGGATTATATGGGAGATCATGTTCTGGGATTCTATGGGAACTTGTGGGATTCACAACAATTTCGGTCAACAAGTAAATGAATGAAGAATGGCAATGTTTGAAATGTTTGATGCATCTTGCCTCAACCAGAGACGCTGAAACGACAACCGAGGACCAGACCCAAGTCTCCATTCTGTCCAGACCTCAAGGACGGATCCATCAGATGGTCCAAGTGACACGGACCGAAGTGGAACTGGGGGATACCTGGGAAAAACATAGTCAGCTGATGTCAAACAACCTTGGGATTTGAGACTTGATCGTGGGATCAAGTGGATCAACGCATCAACGGAGCGAATCAGAACCACAATGATACTCGGACAATTCCACAATATGATGTGCTGGTGGTTTTTGGTGCAATTAAACAGTTGGGTCTGGGCTGAAAATATCACCACCCCAAAACTAATAAAATGGATGCTTTAATATTATACATTGGACAATTTAACTCCAAACGACCAAACAGTTGGTTGCTCCCAACAGGTACCCACTGGTAAACGTTTACATAACTATGGAAAGATCCACCATGTTTAATGGGTAAATCCACTATAAAATGGCAATGTTCAATAGCTTTTTGTATGTTTACCAGAGGGTAAGAGGACCAAATTTCCACCCCAATTGTGGCTGTGGAGCCCCACTGACTCGACCTGGCGGCCACAGGGAGGCTCCGGGAGAGCATCTTACCTGTGAAGCCACTGGCCCCATGGCTTCAAAGCATTTTTCTGAAGGGGAATTAAATATGTTGGGAATTTATGGGAAATATATGGGGAATATATATATAATTATATATAATTATATATATAATTATATATATATAATATATTATATATATGTATTGGTAAATATATTTGGGAAATCATTGTATAGCCATGTTTTCTTGCGGGGAGCGTATGAGAATATGATGATAAACCTGTGGATTTGAAAGGTATAAACCATGTTTGGACAAGCTCAACTTGCCTGGTTCCTGGAATGAACATCAACGTGCAGTCAGTTGCCTGTTTTTTTGCGATTGCTGGCTCTTCAGCCCAGCCAAGATGATTTGAAGCACACTACAGTACCAATTTACAGTCACAATTGACCCAACACCTGAAACAACTACCTGCAAATGTATGCAAATTTGCCATCACATCAAAACTCATCAACATGACCATGTTGTTCCCACTAAGCTATGACATTTATCACAAACTTTCAATCTGTTCTGGATTCGTCAACATGACATACATGCTATTACATGCTATTTAAACCTGATTTATAAACTGTTCTCCCAATTTCATAGATGAAAATAGATGATAAATCCACATCGGTTACCCACATATATATATATATATATTATATATTTATATTATATATATTTATATTATATAATAATATGTATATATATACGTATATATATAATATATATATATATATATCATCTAAATCATTTAAAATCTAAATGATTCCGAATGCTTCCAACATTTCCAGATCCGGAATGGCGCCTTCTCCGCCTGGCTGGCTCGGCCGGTTGCGGGCGCTCTGCGCGCCGCGCTCTCGTAGGCGCTCCCAAACGTTGCCGCTGGCAGGGCGCTTGGCGTTGGTGTGGAAGGCCATGACCTGATCACAACGGCGGAGTTAACCAAGAAAAATGAGGGATTCAACTTAATCAATCAAAATAATATTGACATGGAAAATCCACAGGAAAACCTGGCAATATCTCATCAAACATTGGGCTTTCTGGTTAGAATGTTCCTTAAATACGGAGGAACACATGGGAGGAACGCATGGTTTTGCCATCCGACAGTGAAAAGTTCCTGCAACGTTTCCATTCAATTCTGAATATAGGAAGGGACAATCCATGGCAATGGATGACCGACAAACATGTGTTGCAGAGGACGGGAAGTAAGTCGCATGAACAACTTCCGGATCACCCCGGATCACTTTTTAATGTACCAGTCCAATAGCTCTGACATCTGTGAATAGGGCCTGCCTGCAGAAGTTCCTGATGAGCTCGTTGAATCCGATCCCACTCCGCCAGAGCCAGAAGGCCATACTTCGCCACCACCTGATGGCCCTGAGTCATGGCGGAGAAGCGGAACTTCAGCCTGGGGCCGGGCATGGGCCGAATGGGATCGTCTGTACATCCACAGAACATCATGGCGGTTCAACTAAGCCCAAAAGGTGAACCCCCAAGAATGTGTGGGCAAATCTGAGCAATCATTGGGAAGTCAACCCATCAACTAACCATAACTAAGGATAATGATAACTCACCGTAACTACCCATAACTAACCATCATTCTCCCTGAAATCGTGGGGTTTTTGTGTCAAATCCCTATGGTTAAACTGCCAAGGCAACATCCATCTGCACATGTCCCGGCGTAGACTTCCTCGGAAAATATGGCGACATCCCAACTTTTTAACCTCCGACAATCAAATGTGGCTGGTTGGAAAATCCTTGAACTAACTGGAGGTTTATGGCGGGAAATTCATCGAAGTAAATGATGGGTTTTCCACTGCCACGTTTGGTGGTGAGTAAATGATGATTGTAATGGGATAAATCTATGAAAATCATCAAACTCAATGGGAGATTTGATCATTGGTCGGCTACCACCTAGCGCCTGCTTGATATCTATATGTCTATATCTAAATGAATGCAACATAATGCAACTATACAAATGCCAGGTATATCTGTGCTGAAATATCATATTGCAGCAGCGAATCGGATTGCTGCTTCAGGGAGGGATGGCAGAATGTAGCTCTCTTCCAGGATTTCATCTGCAGGGTTGACGGGTTGACATCCAAAAGCTATCCAAAATATCCCCATGAAACATCCCTTGGCTGACCGGCCATGGTGTACCATGGTCCCTCCATCTACATACCTGGCCCCAAATTTGACCTTTCCCCTTAACCTATACAGATGCTGGTCATATATCAAATGTCTTCAACATTAACACCACCAAAGTGTTGGGCTAGTTGACCTAAAGTTGAGGTTTTCCCAGTTTTTCGATCAAACTTAGTTGGTTTCCCCGTTAAACAGCAGGTTATGCCATAGATAAAATAAAAAAAAACACACCTAACATGTTTAACATGCTTGTTATTCCCAACCAATTTGAGGTTTTCATGGATATTCCACCATTTTCTCCAGTGTTTTCCCCCATTTTCTCATCCAAACCAGTCCCCGCTCTCCGCCTTCCGCCGGCGCCGCCAGGCCGTCGCGTAGCAATTGGCGCCCCAGCTGTGCCAAGGGCACCAGGAAACGGTGAAGAAGACACCAATCCAACGTGGCACGCCTGATTTCAGCTATGGCGCCATGGCTATGGATGGCTAGTAAGGCTGGATGAAAATTAGTTGATGACTTTTTGGATGGTTGGGATGGTTGGGATGGTGGGGATGGTTGGGATGGTTGGACATTGACAACTTAGTATGTCCTGCGGTTATAACTTACAATTGGTAACTTATGACTATGCTTGTGAAGGGCTTCAATGGATGGATATGTGGATGGTTGGATGGAACGTTGGAAAAAAACAACACATTCAATATAGCCAGTTGATTTGAATCCCTACGGGATAGTTGGAAGGATGGACATTGACAAAAGCCCATGTTTTGTTTCATCGCTATAAGGCTATAAGTATATTGGGGTTATAGAGTAGATTCACTAACCAAGCATGTTGATGCTTGTGAATAAAGATCTTTCCATAGAATCGCTAGCCGCTACCCTAAACTGGTTTATATATTGGGATGTTTGGATGCATCCAATGGATGTTCATTTTCATCACCGCCTTGGGATTAACCATGGTTAACCTCATAACCATTCTGCTTTAAAGCCATAAGTATATATTGGGAACATCACCAATGATTCCATAACTGATTGCCGGTGGCTTGGAAAATACTTGGATGGTTGATGTCTCCTTGGGATTGGAATATGATGGGAGACAATGGAGTTGGACATGCCCAGATAGTTTACCATGAAACTTACCTAACTTTTAAGTGCAGGGTATGTGTTTATTGAACAGGTGCAAGGAGAACCAGTTTCAATTCGGAGTTTGAACAAAAGCTGGAAGATCTGGAAGTGGTTCAATGACTGTTGAGTACTTAAGTACTGAATCATCACGGACCCTCACACCTGGAAAACAGCAAGATCATCCGGCTGCTTTTTTTCAAAACCACCGATTCTGGCGGGCATTCAGCTGTTTCGCCAGCCCCAGAAACTCATCGGCATCCTCCGCCATTCTTTGTGACCGATTGGCCAAGCTGGAAATCTTCTCGCCGCGCTCCAAGGCGCGGTTGGTGGTTTCAGCCAGTTGATCCATGACCCCAGCAGCCCCTGCCCCAGCTGTCGGCCTTGCACGCGACGAGGCTCCGGCTGAGCTTCCCGCAGCTGGTGGTCGCGGCTGCACCTTGGCAGCCGCGGCAGTCAGGCCCCGGCTGCGGTCCAGGCGGTCACCGTCCAGGTCGCTGGGGCAGCTGGAGACGCAGGAGCGCAGGGTTTTCACTTCGCGGGTGAAGAGGGAACCAAACATGCCAGTGCTGGAACTTTGAGTGGGAGTTTTGGTGTCCATCTCGTCCTGGAAGCTTGGGGGGAACGCAGTAGAGGGACATCAAAAGCAATAGTAGCTTGGGAAATCCAAAGAAAGAACCTACCGAAAGTATCAAAGAACATATTCCAATCATTTCTCCGACTTCAACAACCCAGATACACTGTTCTGAAGGCCCTGAATGATCTGCGCCAGTGTTGCAGCTCTGACAGATGATTCTAAGGCAACTGACTCAGAGGTATCTGATGCGCGACTGAACCAGAGACCTCCAGATTTTGATCTGATGACCAGGCTGCCATCTGAAGCAATGACCGCTGAGATGATGGCACCATCTGCCATCTGACTCACTGGCAATGATGCAACTTGATGCAGAGATGGTAACGCCCAAAAGTCCAAAGCTAAACCTGAAGTCAGCAAATATAAACAAAGCTCACCGGTCACTTCACAAATGTTGGCTGCGAGGACGCGTTTGCTGAACTTCACAGTCTGGGCACTTGGCTGCAGTCGATCCTCGTGTCGTAGGAATAGGCTGCAGCTGGTGGACTGAACAGCCACCAGAAAGCTGTCACAGAGGTGTAGCATCAGCACCTCTCAGCGGTTGCTAAAAAAAAGCATGGTTTGGTTTTGATTCTGTCAAGTGGCTTTTATTCTGAATGATAAATGATAGGATTATGTTGAAATGAAACAGTTCATCATTCCATTTGTTGTTGACTTAACCTCCCAGGTTTGATTGCTGGGACCAGGGTTTATCCACATTCTTTGCTACTTGTCCTCTGGAAAGTAAACATGGCACCGGGAAGCATCCCCATTTCTAATCGGAAACTCATGAGTTTGGGGTTAACCATTGAACATCTGGATATATTTTCATCTATGTTTCCATGAAAACTTCAGAAAAAATCGGATCCACATCAAAACTAGGGATTCCATGGATTTTTTACATTAAGGGGCAGAATAACAAACTAACATCAACAAAAACATCAATCATTTCCTCCCCATTTCCGCCCACTTTTGTTGACTTCCCACCTTTCCACCATTGAGCCGCGGCAGCCGGGTCTCTCTGATCCTGGCGTCCAGCAATTGGAAGCCGGGCCCGGCGAGCTGTCGCAGCTCGCCACTGGACATGGCCACGGCCAGGGCGCCGTTGCAAATGGGAGCGGTAAGACCTGGGGATCCGGGAAGTCATCAGGGAAGTCATCGGGAATTGTGGATAGAATGGGTTAGAATGATGTGTTTTGCATTGATTAATAATGAAATAAGGACTTAAGAATAAGATAAGGACCTGATACTGGGTTATAATGACATATAGAGGATTTATCATATGATGATAAAAAACAATCATATCCCAAGCTCATTTTGAGGTCTTTGGATCCTTTGGATCCATATAGAGAGAGCACACCATCCCCAACTTTCCATGGCCGGCACCTGGCACCGCCATGGCTGGCATCTTCCCATCCGCTGGCGCCTGCAGGACACACGGGGAGAACTCGAAGGCCTCCAGCGTCTCCGGCGGTGGCCCGGGGCCCCCGGGGCCGCCCCCGGGGCGGCCGCTGGCTGGGCTCGGGCTCGAGGCCATGGAGAGGGAAGATAACATCTCCTGGGCCGAGCTGCCAAGATAAAGAAATTTGATATACATGTGGATGATTTTGAAAGGAACTGCAAAAGAACTTGGTATAGTTCCATGTTTGTAGTGAGCTTCAAAAGTATAAAAGTGATGATATGGTTCTATAGGTTAATATTGGTTTAACTTCTAGTTGGATGGAAAAAATAGATCCAAATAATGCCATAAGAACTCTGTATAGTTCCAAGTTGCAGAAATGCATACGATCCGCAGTTTCAAGTGCAGAACAGAACCACTTAGGTGGAAATCAGAAATCACAAAATCTGAGTATACTTGGTTCCAGTGTCTCCAGTGAAACCATCAGTAATGCACAAGTGAGAAGAGCTATCGCAAGAGAAGAGCAGTAACTTTGCTGCGGAGGGCTCCATGGGAGCAAAGTGCACCAATTTCAGCAGCGAAATCTGCACCTGAAGGGCTCGCAAAAAGTATCAAAAGACACTCATTTTAGGCATTTCAAAATTCTACAAAACCCCAACATATAACAGGAACACACCAAAAATCGGATCTAGAAGATGTTTTTTTTTCCTGTTATTTCTTCAAACAAAATGCTATTTTGTGGGTTCCATGTCAAATTTAAGGTCTGTATCTTTCTTTTTGGACTGATAGCTTTAGATACTCTCCCACCCAACCATTGCAACATGCCTGGTGCTGTCTCAAGCGCATGGCACATACGAATCCACTGGGCACTTGGGGCAGCTCCGCCGAGTCCTGCCCCTCGCTGAGCAGCAGCACTCGCCACTCAGCAGCCTCCGAGGCGCTGAAGGCCGAAGCCGAGGAATGCCATAGGAAGAGGACCACCTCGCCGGAGACACAGCCGGCCACCACTGCGCCAGCAGCTATGTCCATTGCCACCTGGATGTGAACATCTTCAAGAATTGCCATGTTGTATCATGGCTTTCTACTTTTCTAAATGGCCAATTGGAGGCATTCCCGATTGGGGGACATGTGATATGATATTGTGGGGTATTTTCCCATTTCTTCACCATTTTATCACAATTTATAGATGATTTCCCCATATCCCAGTCCCATTCATAAACCCTTTTTTGGTGAATTTTATCCCTTGTATCTCCATTATGATTGGTTTTAAATCACCATTTTTTTGGCCAGCCGCACCTGGCTGATGCTTCGCTCAGTGGGTGAAGACTCACCAGCCGAGAACGCAGGACAGGCATCGATGCCATCAAAAGTTCCTGGGTGGATTCGCACCACACACGCTAGCCATCTGGGGAGTTTCATCCCAAATGAGAGGGAAACATAGAAAAAATAGTCCAAACATGTTCGACACAATAATCTAACATATAAAACTATAGTTAAATTTCTGTTAAATATGACAGACTTATACTTACTTTTATATGTTAGATCTCTGTTTACTAAGTATGTTAACCACAGTAATTATATATTCTAATAAGCTAAAATCACCATTGAGCTTCGATAGTTGGGCCCTTCAGCTTCTCCTCCCATCAGCCGCAGGCGCCAGGGCATCGCTCCACATGGCTGCAGGGATAGGACCTGCAGCAGCAATAGGTTGGAGGCACTGCGCAGCCAGAGGCGAACGGTGCCATCCAGGTGACCGCTGAGCAACAGACCCTGGGGGCCACCCGAAAGGATGGCCCAAGTGGCAGCGAAGTCTTGGGGAGAAGGATCCAAATGTCGACCTCAGAGATGGATGAGGTGGGGCAAAACCAGATTGCAGGTGTTTTTGTGGGTATTTTTTGGGCTGGTGATAGTGGTGATAGTCAAAAAACAAAAGTGACCTGAAGAAATTTGGTGCTGGAACGGATTGGAGCTTGGAGAAGCAAACCATGAAATCAGACATGTTGGATCGGCACCTGATGTCGCATTCTACCTTCGTCAGAGTCACTCCGATATGCAGTTCAGCTTACGACATGGCAACATATCTTTTGTGGGATAAGGCAACCAAGGGAGGATCAGGTAACCGCCATGCGCCATTTTGATGGTCTTAGAGTCTTACCCCAGTTTCAGACACAGCTAGTGGCCACCAAGCCACCTTCGAAGAAGCTCTGGAAATGCGCCAAGTGATGGGCAAAGATCTCCTCCACCCAGCGCATTGGATTTCCAGGTGTTTCACCGTCCGCCTCCTGCACCTCGCTGTCGTCGCTAAGTCCTGTGCCGTCCCATGTCCGAAAAAGGGTGTTTGAATAAACATCCTCCCCCTCAAAATCAGATAAAACAATATAAAACAAATATGATATGTTCATTTCCGGTGTATATCAAACCATCACATCCTTGTTCCAAGCCGCTGGTCCTTCCAAGAAAACATCTCGAAGTCGGAGTTCACCTTCCAAGCTGCGCCATTCCATGGTCCGTGGCCATTCAATCGGGGCATCTTTGGCCCATGACACGTCATCCAGTTGCATTTCAATTCGACAACCACCATCTTCTGGCGCAAGTTGCAACTTCAAAAAGTGACCTCACAGCATGCTGTGCGCATGGCTGGGAACCATCGAAAACCAGGTGATGGACGGTGACCCATATTGACCCATAGCCACATCTCTCAAAGCACCACTGAAAAACACTATCAGGGGCATTTTCCTGTCATAGTTAGTTGCTCAGGCTTCCTGGAACTATGAGAATAAAGAAGTGGGACATGCCGCAAATGAAATCAGAAAAATCCACGGACACATCAAGATAACCTATGGTGGCACAAATTCCAACAAGATAACAAATGGTCGATTTCAAGATATAGATTCTTCTTGACATTGCTTGAACATACTTTGCAATCCTAAAATCTGCACCTGAAAAACCAGGCCCCACCAGCCGCCCCATCTGCCAAGCAGCTGCTCCCAGGCGCCAGATCGATCTCCTCTCCAGCCTCGCCGGGCCATCGGACAAGCTGCGACGACACGTTCAGGTCCAGCTGCAGGGAACCCAGGCTGAGCTGCACCTGGCGCTGCCAGAGTTCTTTGGGGAAAAAAGGGGGGTTGTTTAGCCCAGAAAAGTGATGTTATGTTATATATGATATTATATGATTATATGATGTTATTAATTTAAGGGGACTCAAAAATTGGGATGTTCATTTTGGTGATTTTTGTTGACCTAGAAATGGAATTTCACCTGTTTTGTTTCCAGAGAAATGCTCCATATTTTCTAAACATGGTGATGCTAAATGAATTTACATGTGATGTTCAAGAATTGCATCTTTTTACTAGGAAACATGATGAGACATGGGGCTGGCAACCACGTAAAATGGATCAAACCCCGAGGGTTTCAGTATGTTAGAACCATCAAAATTAGATTTAGAAAATCAATCCTTCCCATAGAACATGGCCGTGAATTGGGAATTTGATCAAACCATATCAATCCCATTTCTTTGATAAAGAGGATTGTGGTTCAACAGTGTGCAGTGCGAAAACCAACAACAAGATATCTAAAGATAAGAATTTGAATCATGGGGTTTACCAACAAATTATTTCAACCATATTTTATGCATTGAATTGACTTCTTCATGTCGGAGTTGACAATTTCTTGGCAGAGGGGATTATTATATCTGAATACACGTTGGAGTTTTCACATTTTGGGCTTTGAGCCTTTTGAGTTGTCAAAAAAAAAGAAATACTCAAAATAATGTGACAGGTCGCAAGGTGCGAGTTTAACTCAAAATAAAACCAACTGTTGAATGGATGCTGATTAGATCATGTCTCCATTACATCCCCATTAGATACCCCAACCTTCGCCCCGTCGTCCGCCTTGGCATCAAGACCCAGACTGATCTCGGCCTGAATCGATAGCCTGGCTGGCTCAGGTAGCTGCCACTGCACGGCTTCCGGCGAACTCTCGGAATTCTCAGGTCCGCTGCAGACAAACCATCCATCGTCAGTTTCAGGAAATTCCTGGTTGTTGCTGACTCATCCCCTTGCGGAAAAAACAGTAATTAACTGATTTAGATAAAATCCTTCCAAACATGGGATGGGGTTCAAATTTCCCGCAAGCATCCCTTAGTAAGCAACTCATGTGCATGTCATTTTGCAAAAAGGTCATGCAGAAACATCCAAACCACATCAGCAACGAGATTCAGTTGGAGGCATCGCAATGGCATCTTTGAGCTCACCATTGCAAACTGCCCACTGTCGACTCACAGGCGCGTCCACATCTACCTTTGCTGGAGCTGGTTCCGGGGCTTGAAGCACCCTGGATGGCAACAGTTCCATGCAACTGAAGTTGGCCAAGGGTAGCGATCCCCACGTCAATGGATATGTCTTGGAAGCACTAGCCACCATAAAATTGCCGCCACTTGTGACTGCTACCATGGCCACTTCCGTCATGGTCAGGTCATGATTTTCACTGAAGAGTGTGGTGGATGGCATGGCAGGACAGCCACATGGTCGGGTCTGAAGGGCACTGGGTCGAAACGCTGTTGCACCCATCACATCCTGCATGACCGTGTCAGCCCTTGACCAGTTCTCGCCACTCAAGTGTTGCAGGGAGGGATTGGGTGCACCTCGCCGCAACCATAAGTCCCCGGACAAGGCGGTGGTTTCTGAAGTCATCTGTGCATCCCAATGTAGCAAGGACACACCCTGCGCTGAGCCACCGGGAAGTGTGATTCGCGCCAGGGCCGATGAACTGGAGCGAGAGAAGAGGCTGATATCGCTCCTTGAGGCGGCTAAGAAATGACTTCCACTGCGACACCAAAGGATTGACGTCACCCCTGACATCGAATCAAAGGACCTCACGGCGCGATGTTTTTCAAAGGACCACAGTAACAATCCGCCCTCGCCATTGGCGATGACCACTTCACAGCTGCTGGGACCGGGACTCGCCCCAAGGGCTGCCACGGGGCAGGGCCGATCCTTGCGTCCGTAGAGGGCGGTGCAGGGGATGCAATAGGAAGCCATGTGGGGATGGTCGCCAGCATCAAAGGCGCGAACATCTCCCTCATCGGTGCCCAGGAAGACGAGGGATGCCTCCTGGTGGGATTTTTTGTGCAGTTCAAACGATGGTTGAGGATTTAGAAAATGCGATGAAAATACAACCAACTTCAACCAACCATGGAAAATATGGGATAAGCGTTTCGAACATCTGTATGGATCCATGAGACCGTAGTTTTCTTCTAAAGTCAAGCTCTCAACTTCAACCAATATTAGATTCCACAATGAACCTTCGACTCCTCGGCCACCGCCACACAGGAGACTCCAAATCGCAGCACCAATGCTTGATGCGCCGCCTGAATGGAGCTGGTCTCACTCTTCAGTTCCCACCACTGGGCCACCCATGTAGCCTTCCCCGCCGCCATGGGGGAGGCCACATCTGCTAGGCCGATGGAGAGCAACAGACCCGACCTGCAAAAGAGGAGAAAAGCCGGGGCCACCGGGGCTGCGGGATTTTTCAGGCTGCAATCCATCTCCTGACTGAGGAGACGAAGGTGACCTGCCGTGGTCGAAAAGGCAATCAAGGAGTTCCTTAGTTGGCAGCTGAGTAGCTGAGGGCAAAACAAAACATCCAAGAAAAGGAAATTTCCAACTGGACAGTGCAGTGAGTTCATGGAAAACTAATGAAACTGTTAACTTTATCACCAATAGCGACCAATAGGTTCCATGGGCATTGGTGGTTCTTCAACAGGTATCACGGTGTATCATCATGTTTTCAACTGCTGAAACTGGATAGCACAGAACCTAGCAACCTTATGGAGGTCCACCACCAAAGGCCCAAGAGTTATTTCAGACTACCCTCCAGTAATCAAGCGTTGCAATGGGAAATCGCCTATAAATATTTGAATGGGAACATATCATCCAATATTTTCGTATATTTTCCATATTTGAATCATGGGAAATCGCCTATCTATGGTAGATTTTCCATGATTTTCCATTGCCAGGGTTGATGACCAAAGGGTATCTTAGCTCAGGTAACTGCTGCGAAGGAAGGACATGGATCGCCTTGACATCCTTCCTGTCACTATCTTTCTCTCCCCCCCAAAACCCGCAGAAAACTTGACGTAACTTTAAGTAACTTAATTATAGTATAGGTATGTTAACAGTTGTTCACCTCATCACCTTCGTTTTTTTGACATATGTTTTCACACTTTATTAATGACCCCCCAACAGATCCATCCAACCCTCCACCCATCCTCCAAGACACCACGACGTCAACGTCTGCGGCTCCGCTCCCCCCGGGCCCAGCAGCGTCCCCTCCGACACGCGCAGCGTCGCGGCAGAGAGCTGGCCCCGGTAGCCGCCGGAGGGGGCCGGGTCGTCGCCCTTAACAGCGCCCACCAATTTCTGGAAGCCATCTTTGAAGAAGGCCATGGCTCCAATGAATTTGTGGATATATAGCTATATATAATGCAATATATAATGCTGTATTATATTGGCTATAAATGAACTGAGAGTCAATGCAGTTGGCAAAAAGGGACACTAGACTTTTTTGGGGGGGACAAACCAGGAATGTGTTTTTTGGGGTTTTACTATTTTGGTTGGAGAAATGGAGGCTCTGGTTGATGTGACCGCTCTTTGTTTGGAATTTCTGTGTGAGTTTCACTCAATGATGTGCAATGGTTGGGCTGTGAATTCAAGGTCATACTGCTAGAACTGAATCTCATGATTCCACAATGCAACACATGATCCGAGTTCAGGCTTTCATCCTTAAACGGTCCAAAAAACGGTCCAAAAAACAGTTCGGTGGCCCCAAGAGCTGAGGCCTTGAGCCTGGAACCTCACTGAAGTGCTCCAACCTTTTAAGAATCCACACATGGGGCGTTGAAAACATATTCCAACATCCATGACTTGTTGATGCCAAGGCGTCCCCCGGCGAGCCCGGCTGGAACCAGTCGGACCTCCTTGGATCTACTTTCAGCAACGCGCGGATCAAATTCTGCGCGTCCGTGCTGGGCGGCGTCTGGGCATCGCCGCCGAAGAAAGTGAAGTCGCCCTTTTGGATGGCCTGGTGGCTTGGGGGTTTGGAAGGGAGAAGTGGGGTTGGAAGTATGGGAAGTATGGGAATGGGGTATCAGGCGGTATCAGGGGATGTATGAGTACAATCTTAGTTCATAATGTAGATGATCTGTAGATGTGTGGATGAAGAATCCTTAGAGAATCCAGGCCAGCACCTGTTTTTCAATCAACATTCAATCTGGTACCCGTCCTCATGTTTGACAATGGCAACCTGGTGCAAGAAACAACGCTACGTCATTCTTTTCAGAACAAACTGCATTGTTGGCTACGTATCCCAGACTGGTATGTACTATCTCCCAAGCACAGATCCCAAACAAATAGTCCCCCCATCATACATGACTGGAAGATCATCTCATCATATCTCATCATTATAACACTAGATTATCATTCCATATCATTCCATTATTTTCTGCTAGTATCCGTTATTATCCCACATTATCCCCATGATATTCCCACTGTATTCCCATATATGTCTGGTCCTGAAAAACCTTCGCCGTCCCGGCTCCAGACTCCCCCAAATCCCCCGAATCCGCCTGTTGAAGCTCGGCTCCGCTACCCTCAAACGGACAGCGGCCAAGCAGCATCACATAGAGGAGCCTCGAGTTTGAGCAAGTCGTTTCGTGCCACAAGAAGCAGCCATAATCCCTTGAGACTGGGATGTTTGGGAGGATAATTAGAAGATCATCAACACAAGTGCGAAAGTAGATCAAGCGGATAAATTATATAAATTCCAAATTTACAGAGATGGCAAAATCACTCAGAATTCTATGGAATCGTATTAAAAAAAATGCAACGTATACGTATTGGTCACAGCCCATCTATCCCAATCCAAGCCACACTCCAAGGCTCCACAAATCCGCGCTGCGCTCGTCCAAGGACTGAACAGCTTATACGGCATGGGAAGATAGACTAGATTGTCAGTGCACATAATTAATAAGCTATAACTGTTTATAAATATAGTGCACTGACAAATATTAATAGTGCATTTATAATAATTAATAGTGCATAAATATTTAATAACTATATTTATATGCACACTAAATTGCTCTGTATGAATCTATGTCAACAACAAATTCGATGCTAATAATAAAAGATCTGAAGAGCCTACAATGCACAAACAGCTCTGGAATGGTCTGGAATGGTCTACATTCTTGATGTCATAGCGATCTTGCCTCGTAATGGTCATCCATAGATTCAAATCCTTCGTAACCAATGAATGTTCCTCGCCACTTGAGTTGCATCGTGCGTTTTCTCATCTATATCAGTAATTATAAAAAACAAAAACACGTGACTGTTTCCACTTCCAGTTTGAGCACGAAAAGGACAACCACAACATATTTCGAGCACATATAACAAAGTTTGTTATTTGGGAGTTTTACTTGGTTGTAACTGCGATAGACCTCGATGAAGGTTCATTGGGAGTTTTACTTGGTTGTAACTTCGATAGCCCTCGATGAAGGTTCAACCATGTTCAGAACTGGGCAACGTTGCAATACCTAAATTTAATAACACCTTGCTGTAGGTAAAAGCGAATGAAACACTGACCAACAACTTTAAATTCGAGTATCACAGTGGCAATAATTACTGTACTAACACACCAAATGTGAGTCTTCGGGAAAACAGCGAAACATCTGTTATCTGTGCATTCTAGCATCCATCCAACTATCGAACAAGATCAATCAACTGCATATGCAATATAAACATCTACAAACGGCCTCCGAAACGACATCCCCTACATAAAACCTTCAAAACTTGATGTAAATGGATGAAATCAGGACTGGATATAGGATTCCATTAACCAGTTATATAATCAACATTGGTTAACCAATGGCTAATAACCACTTAATTCGTCAATCAATGGTGATTCCATTCACCACTTAATTAGCTGTTAATTAACCTTACACCACTCCCCATCCCCATCCCGACCCTAACCCCCACCGGTGCCACCTCCAAGGTGAATGCCTCCGGTGCCATGTAGAGCGGGGTCCCCACGTGACTGGAGGACCTCACGAAGATGTCGTCGACCACCTTGGAATGTCCAAAATCTGCCAACTTCACCTGGCAGCAGGGTATGAGGGGAAAATCACCAGCGAATTGCGACTGGATGCCTGTGCATGATTAATGATGTATGTATCATCTTATATAAAATTTACATAAATGATTATAAATGTATGATTACTGATTACTTTCATATGTCGGTATACAGTGTATAGATTATATAAGAGTTTGTGTGGATCAGAAATTGTCCATGTGTTGACTTACTGAAAGTCATAAAATCCTCGTATTGGATGATGGGTCCTTCATTCTGTGAGTGACATCTTGCAAGGCAAAGGTGGAGGGTATTGTAGAGTCTGTAATTAATACTTATAAATTAATAAATATATCACAGTCCACATTAATATCTATACATTAGCTAATATCACCACAGTCTCACCTATAAATACTATCAACTTACAGCTGAATGTTTACCAGGCCCCATTGTTTTTTCTCCTGGGCGCCTGAGGGGTGACCATGGGATCTTCCCATGAGCGATCCAGCACCAAGACGTTCTCGGGTTTCAAATCCCGATGTGCGATGCCCCTGGCGATCCAGGCGATTTTTCACCGATGGAAAAGTCCCAATGACTTTCATGAATATATCCCTGGGTTGATTGTCACTGTGATAGGTAAAATGAGTCATTTAACTTTCAGGGTCGTTTTTGGGAGATGCTGGAACTTAGGGCCAATTCAAAAGATAGGAACATGATGTGATTCCTTCACCGTACTCTTGACTTCTTCTAACCGTATTGAAACCTCCTACAAACCGGTATGTGGCAAACAAGCAAAACGAAACTGTGTTTGCGAGAAACCAGCTGCAGAAACAAACCTCCATGCAACAAATTGCCTTAGCGCAAGTGTTCGGCACAGTCCCCTGCCTCATGTGAATATAGTGCAGTCCCTCAGCGATCTGCCGAAACACATCCGAGGCCTCCAATGAAGACACCAGGGTTTCAACATTTATAAAGCACAGAATAGGAACGATGGGAACGATGGGAATGATAGGAACATATAGGAACCATACAACAGAATTAACCACATATGATCAACTATGATCAAATCATATCACATATGCCAAGGTTTTATGTGGATACGTGTGTGTTTTCCATTGTTTTCCCCTACATTGGCGCCTGCGACTCACATAGGACGCGCCGCATGCCAAGCACATCGTCCAAGCTTCCACCGCCCAGGAATTCCATGACCAAATGCAGTTCCTGCTGGGAAAAAAACGCTGCTGAAATGACGAATATCATAGGAACATGGTGGGATCTTAATTCTAGTGGGATTTCCAGATTTCCTTGGGGATATTGATTCATAATCCCATCCTCCCAATGTTCAATAGCCCCCCCATTCCCGCTGATGTAGTAGTGGATTTTGTTCTATTTTGGGAGGCCCATTTAGGGGATGTTCAAATTTCGCGAGATTCTAAATGGACCTGTTGGATTCACATAGTTTTGTCCTATCATGTCTAGATGGACCTGGGACTTAATTATAAATCATTTTAGTTGCTATTGATCTCGGGTTTTGGAGATGTTCGAGATGTTCCCAAACATGGATCAAGAATGGCGGCCCGATGTATAGGACTCAAAATGAATGGATACAGCAACTCCATCAATAGAACATCAAACATCGTCCATAGGGACAACATAGAAATCATCTCACTGCAACTGCCATCGCAACAGACTATCCAGCATTGAACATAAAGGTTTTTATATAGATCCAAGTAGATACCAAAATTTAACTACCCTCTGGTAGCTCAACAATAAAGCTATGATTTTCATGGAAAATCACCATTTTCAATAGGTAAATCATCTATATCATCTATAAATCATCGAAGTCAATGACCACCGCGAAGCGATCACGCTGCGCCTCGCTGCTTTCGATGACATCCACCAGGCCGGTGATCTTCGGATGCTGCAAGGAGAGGTGGATGGCCTTACCAATGTGTTGAGCTTCGGCACCGGTGAGGTCAACCAGTAACACCACCTGGATTTTTGGTTAACCAGAAATTATAGGTTAACCAGAAATACATTACATAATATTTACACATGTTTTTTTCTATATAGAATATTATAGAATATTATAGAATATTATAGAATATTATAGAATATTATAGAATATTATAGAATATTATAGAATATTATAGAATATTATAGAATATTATAGAATATGCTGTAAATTTTCTGTGGATTCCACTCTCTTGGTATGTTTTTTGGTTGCTTCACCATCCCCTGATATAATCCAGAGGGCACTAAAACATCAACAGGACATGGCCCAGTGGCAATTTCCTGGTGCAACATCTCCTCCACCTGTTGATAGTTGCCCTGGCGACGAAGCTTGGTGAGTTTGATCCTGCGCTGCTGAGGAGGGGTGGGGTCAAGCCGGTCACGGTCATTGAAAATGACAGGGTTCAAAGTGCCTTGAGATCGAAGGACCCTGAAACCAGGGTGAGTTATTTTCTCGTTCATTGATAGTTAACTGCCTTTGGCATCTGCATCATCTATAAGTCACTATATAAGTATATAATATATCATATATCAACCAGTATATTAATCATTGATTATCATTCTTAACCATTATTAATTATATATAACCACTATTAACCACTATATGGGTATGGGTCAAAATTAGGTACCCCAATAATTGGATGGTGAATACTAAACTAGACTAACATCTGTGGTCCCCTAGGTCTTCCATTTTGACCCAGATCCATATATCAAGGTCATCCTTCATCACCTCCACCACCACACTCGCGGCGTCCTCTTCACGGCCAGCACCTTCCCCTGCTGATCCGCGCAGCGAAACACACGCGTCGTGGCGCCGGAACCCACGGTCTCCAAGAGCTGGTAACGCTGGGGATCCTGCCCATGGCCGGTGAGGGGCTGGAGAAGCAAGCTGGAAATGATAGATATATTAGTTGGTAGATCATTAGTTGATATTCATTAGCTCCAATGGCTTATGAAATTTGTAGATGTTTGTAGTTGGTAGACATTGATAGTTGATAAATCCGGAACTATATAACTAGTTGGAAATATCTCGCTGTTGGATATATGGTTTTAATTGGTAACTAATAGTTGCTAAATCCGACTCATAACTCCAGTTGATACGTCCAATCTAATTAATTCATCTATATCTGTCTAACTTATATATTGTCAGACCATAACATACTCGGAAGACTTGCGTTTTCAACCATTTCACAAGCAAAGAGTGAGAATAGTCTCTCAAGGTCACAATTCATACTGCTTCTCTCAGTGGCCCACCAAAAGGGTTGTTTTTGCTTCACAAATCCAGAGGTGTTGTAATGAAAGCGATAATCCTGAGCTGCCTCAATTCACTAGATAAGTATAAACTTTTATTGTGTTAAAGTACGTATGTTAAAGTCATGAGAGCATCTAGACGAACATGCCGTTGCCATGTGAATTTAGGTCCCTCTCATACTCCCAAAACAGGAATCTGGCACTCAACCTGTGCCCCAAACCTGAACACCTGAACCCCCCCCGCGGCAAGACCTCGTCAGGTCCAAAGGTGATCACAGGTACAGCTGCTGGCAACGCTGTCACCGTGCTGGATTGGTTCAAGGCCTGACATGATGTGGCTGCGGGGTTCCTACGTTCCTTATGTTTTGAGCTGTGGGACAAGAGCATCTGCGGCTTTGCCTTCAGAGCAAACACCGCTTCTGCATCGCTTGAGATACCACCGCATCAAATTGCTGCAAAATTGCGAAATTATACCAAGTTCCATCCAAGTCAAACAGGTCAAAGGTTCAAGTTTTCATGAATTGTGGAATCATTCCGAATCATGTCTAGCTTGTTTGGGATGATTCACAGTCTCACTTTATCATCACCAATGTCCCATCATTTTCTTGGAGCATTCCTAGATCTTATCAACAACCAGTTCATAATTTTGTTGATGTCATCCCTACATATCCCCAAATGTTTTCCTTCTATTCCATCAATATTTCTATAGATATTCCCTTTATCACCAGATAAATCCATATATTCCCATAGATCTTTAGATCTTCCCATATATTTCTGAGGTTTTCCTAGGTTTTCCTAGGTATCCCTAGATCTTCCCATAATTTTTATAGGTTTTTCTCCCCACCGCCCCCGCTGGCTTTCCGCCTTCGCCACCCGGTGCCGTTCCAAGGGCCGCAGCTGCAGCGCGTCGGCCAAGGCTTCCCAGGAAGCCGTGACCTGCAGGGCGATGGAAGAAACAGACAGTCGGTTTGATTCGTAATGTGAATAATTAGTGAATAATCTGACTTATTGTGAATTATTCACTAATTGATTCACTAATAATAATAAAGTGGATTGTGAATAATAATCTGATAATTAGTGAATAATTCACAATTATTATTACAATATTACAGTATGAATTATAATAATTATAACAATACTATGAACAATTCACTATTATTACAGTATCATTATTTGTTTAATTCATATTTTAATATATGTTAATAATATTGTGGTTATTTCAATAATTAACGAATAATTGTGGATTTATTGTGAATAATAATCAATAATGAATCACAATAATAGATAATAAATGATAATAATAATCAATAATAATTAGCAATAATAAATAGTCATAATAATAACATCAATGATAATACTCATGAGAATCAATAATTCATATGGGTAAAACAATAATAAACCATACCCCAAATCACCATAAATAGGTGAATACAAACAATAAACAATAATAATAAATATTCAATATGATAGCAAAAATAACTATCATAATATCAAAATTATATATATATATATTATATCAATAATGTTCGACATGAAACACTCTCTCAGACCATCTCCCGGTGGCCATGTGGCACCTGCGCTAGGTCTACCATCTGGTTCCTGGGTCTGGTGAGGTCCAAGAACACTGGTGCAACTTGCCGGTGCAAAATACGTGGTGCCAACATCCGAAAGCGAACGCTGCCAGTAAACCCATATAGGAAACCCTCAATCTCTGGCGATTCCAACGATTCCAACGTAGCAATTTCGATGATCCAAAACAAAGGGACCATGGGACCATCGAACTCCACAGCCGGATCCGGGCCAAGGTGCTGCTGACACCATCTCTGCGCCGCAGTGTCGCAATGCGCCAGCTTCAAGGAGCTGAGCCAAGCCGAAAGACCTGGAACTTCAGGCGCTGACGTTACCTCCTGCTGCTGATTGGTTGGTAGGTGTAGGTAGGTCGAGGTTGGTAGCTAGTTGGTAGGTGTAGATGGTGTAGCTCCTATAAGTCCCAAGAAATTCGCCCATCAACGAGGCGTTGTTCAATGGCTCAATAATTTTTGGCCCATGACATCCAAGCCTCATCCAATGTCTGTTCAATCTCCAATCTGGTCATCCCAACAAACAGCAGTTTGGAGGCTGAGAGGCTGAGACCTTATGGGATTTTCGAAGATCAAAGCATATTTGGGGATGGCATGGGATGACAGATTCAAGTAGGAAAATTGCGGGAAAATGGGAAGATACAAGGATGGAATGATCAAGCTGGAAGGAACACCACTGGGCTGTAAGTCATCTACTTGGCTATGTTTTGGGGCTCCGATTTTTGATCCACATTTTTCTCCTGAGGTCGGTTGAACTGCTACCAACAGCAGCCACATTTGGATCACTTGGAACAGAACATCAAGTAAAAATCCAAACAAATCCAAGCCTTGGTCCATGTAATCATATAGTTCGATGATTTACCTGTTACAAATGGTATTTGTTTTTAGCTGCCTGCATTATCCTGCAAATGGACTACAGATTGGAATGTATGCGTTTAGTATTGACCATCTAATTATTGGCCTATCCAATGACTTGAGCTATACCCATATGGAAGTTTCCTCAGTCATCTAAATCATTCGGAATCCATGTTTTTGTTTTTCCATCATGAAACATCCATTTTGGCCATTTTGGGGATCCCCCATGTATGGAACCCCCTCATATCATGGGTTTTTCACAGCTCAGCGTCCCGAATCGGCGTTGGATCCTGTGCGAAGACTGCGCGAAGCAGTGCTGCTCCAGCATCAGCCTGGCCGGCACCAATGGACCCACAGAATTGGCCATTTTCACCACTTTGGGGTTGAAGAAAAGACATAAAACACCATCAATTCTTGGGGTTCATCATTAAGATCCGAAACTATATAATACATATATATAAGCTATGTATATATATATAAGCATATAACTATTTGGTAAAATCCACTAAAACATATTTAAACAACTCAATTCTCCCAACATTAGTTGGTTACATCCCGAGGTCTCCGCCTTTGCTGCTGCCCTCTCCGCCTCCTGACGTCAAAGTCAGGGTGTGCTCAATGATTTCCTAGATGTTTAACAATACTAATGTGCCCAAATAACGACGTTTTATGATGTTTCATGATACTCAGTAATAATAAGTGAAACATCTTGAACCCATATAATAGATGACAAACATCTGTGGTTTGCAACTGCTTTTCTGTGACAGTCTGTGCGGGTCCTGAGCATCGCCATGCATCATAGCATTGGCCAAGATGTGACATGGAGTTTTTCGAAGAACTCCCCATGGATGGAGCAACCAACCAGTTCAACCAATCAGGACATATCAAAAAACGAAGTGCTGGATACCACTGATATTTCCATCTGGTTATGACTAACAGTTTGGAAAGATCCACCATTTTTATAGCTAGGTAAACCATCTATTTCTATGGGCCATTTCCCATGGCTATGTTAAATAACCAGATGGTAACCACTGATATTAACCACTGATATTAACCACTGATATTAATCACTGATATCACCTTTTCAAGGTCCCAGCTGAAAAATCATCCCCAGCTGAAATCTGAACACAATCCGCCAAGAACACACCAGCATCTGGTCACATGTGCCCTAGATCGTCCCCTTTGGCGCGGCCGGGGGAGATTGGACTGGCGACACTTGAGATCGCTGAAACTGAAAGAGCCAACGGCTGGACGGACCACAAACACCCAACTTCGTCAAAGCAATGCGTCATGGGAGTCACGGGACTTCTTCAAGTGCAACAAAGACTCACCAAAAAAAAAACGCAACCCGAAAAAAAAAAACATCTCTACCTTAAATACACAAACCAGGTTGTATTATATATATATATCTACAATTATATATATATATATACAATTATATATAATATATATATATATCATTATAAATCCTACTTTTCACCAAGGTGGTCTCCACCTGTATCCGCCTTGCCCGCCTCGAAGTCAGTATATCCAGCCATGGTGACCTCAACAGATTCATCGATGCCCCAGGGGGTTTTCCCCAACGACCTGGCTCCGTGGGGAATCTTCCAGGTCTGGAGAAACCACGATGAACCAATGGAGATTTCTAGATTTCTGGAGAAACTATGATGAACTACATCTGGATTTATTTCAATGGAGATTTCTGGAGAAACTATGATGAATATTGCAAATGAACTACATTTAGATCATTTTAGATTCATGTATCAGATGATACTGTAATATCTGTAATGATGAAACCATGGAAATTTCTGGGGAAACCATATATTTCAGAATCGTTCTCCATTAATGGGAAGATCATCTGCACCTTCATCCACCTTTGGAAACCCGAGGTGTCTCTAGGGAGAGGCTGCGAGACAGTGCTCAGGGCGGGACCCGAGGACTGAAGGCTTTGGACAATGGACACAAAATTGGCCAATGGTCACTGCACAGCACGGTTCAAACCAATTCTGACTATCCAAGAAACTTAGCATTGGATGAATTGGATGAGCTGGTGATGGGTGAAGTTCAGTGATCAAAAGATCTTTTTATGTCGCTGATGCTATCTTTCAAAATCTCCACTGGATTGATGCCATGGACCATGGATGATGCCATGCATCTGCCCCCAAGTTGATGTTCTGAGCTGTATGGCAGGACAACCGAGCATGGAGAGCCGGTTTTTACTGTGTGATGATTCCACCCAAACTAAACGTGCCAGTGATGTCTTGTGATGGTAAACTCCTGCCACTAGACGGTGATTTCAACAAAGTGTCTTCATGCGGGACAAGATGCATCAAAATGTTATGTAATTAGTGGACAACTGTTGATAAAACGTGCTGAAACATGCAAAACTAAATTCAAACATAAAGAAATGAAGAATCATGAAGGACCATGAAGCCATTATCTTTGACAACCCCGTTTTTGTTGATTCCATCAATTCGATCCATGAACCAATCCTGAAAAATATGTTAAAATCCCAATTTGGATGAGTCAAATCATCAAACAAACTCCCCCATGTTTGGACCACCCCCAACTCCGTCCATCTCCACCATTTTCAGCAGCAACACGGCCGCGGCCATCACCGGAAAGGCCCAGTTGGGGGACTTGCTGGGCATCAGCCTGGCACACACCCCGTGGTGAACCGTTTCCGCAACGGGTCCGGTGTCCGGTACGTCCCGTCTTCGGAGCACCCCACGGTGGCGCGCCACGCGCCAGGTTTACCGTAGAGGGAGCTACCTCACGAAGACCAAAGTGGACAAAATATCTGGAGATTTTCCAAGATTTTGTCAGCTGTATTTCAGCAGTTTCCGCAGTTTCAGGACCAACATGATATTGCTATCTGCTTGGTGCTGTCTGCTTCTTTTGTCAGGCTATTTTCATGTTGCATCATAGAGATTCCTGCGCATGTCGATGAAAAAAACCGACAGGTCATCAGGCATTTGTCATGTCTGCACTGATGTTGGTCCGAAAGGCCAAGACTGTCAGATGGCTTTCAGCGATGTCATTGGCGGAATCAGGACTTTCCTCAGGAAGTCACATGTTTTTTTGTCGCAAAATATGAAACATCCGCAGCATCATTGTTCCCGATAAAAAACGTTGGACAAACCCACATATCATGTTTGTGTATTACAGTACATCCCCATTCATCATGGTTGGTCTCCTGGCCCCGAAACTGTTGTTAAGAGAGCTAAACATAACATCGCAAAAACGATGAAAACTGATGCAAACTGCGTATATCTTGGGTAAATAAATCCCCATTGTTTGATGAATGAAAGCCACCATGTTTGGTGATTTCCTGAGAGTTTCGAGGTTTTTTGTTTGCTCCGAAGCTCTCCAGATTCTGAACATCAACCCATACGGTTCACCACTGCCATAAGTCTCAGACCATGGTTACCATTCAAAGCTTCCACTTTCAGCTCCTGAAAGCCAGTCCAAGTCAAAAGTAAGCAGAATGAAACATGAATCTAGACCATTAGCCCTAAAAAATTGCAAAAGTACTAAGACTCATGGGATACTTGGAGGATCTAGGAATGTAGAAAATGGGTTTCCCACACACTAGCCCTGAGAGTGTTTCCATAGCGAGTTGCAAAAGTTGTCTGTCGTCTCATCTGAAAAACGAGGCAACCCATTGCAACTTCCACCCCCAAGTCCCCAAGTCCTTGTGTGCACACCTGTCATGTGCAGAAATGCCGAAGATCCACTCAAGACCCACTAGCATATGATCTGGTTGGTGGTATACCTACCCCTCTGAAAAATATGAAAGTCAGTTGGGATTATTATTCCCAATATATGGAAAAATAGAACACATGTTCCAAACCACCAACCAGTGAAATCAAACATGGTGTTCATCGATGCTTTTTCCCCCAGCTAGAAACCTCCATTTAGTTCAGGGATTTTCCAGCCAGCCACGTTTGATTGCCAGAGGTACATACATCATTGTAGCTTCATCATCCCCTTGGATACTTGGATATAGGATAATTATAGCTATAATATATATACATATATATGTATATATATAATTATATATACAATTGTACATCGTTGTACATGATTGATAGGACAAAATCATACAAAATCCACGCCTGTCATTCCTTGATCTCAGCACTTATCAACATCTCCATGCCGCGCAGCCAAGTGCAGCCAGCCTGATTCTTTCCACTGCACCTGGGCCTCAGTGCCACGAAGCATCGCATCTACCGCATTGTCACTGGTTTAGAACATGGGGGTTTCCATAAATGGGCGTACCCCAATAGCTGGATGGTTTATTATGGAAAATCCTATGAAATTGGATGATTTAGGGATATATATATCACCATTTTAGGAAACCTCCACATGAGTTTCCAGCGTTCCCCATATTTTGATGGCAAATTAAATTGGTACCAGTTGGCAGCCCATCTCCTGGGAAACCCAGCGGCTCAGATCCACGGCATCATCATATGCCACATGCATCTCCACCCAGGGAAATAACCTGGTTTCGTTGCGAACAGCGCAACGAAGTGTGTCAAAGAACTTAGTGACCTGGTCGTTTCAGTCCAAACCTTCCGTTCTTCAGTTCTGGCGATCAGTTCTTGAGCACGGGTTTCTGGACATGTTTAAGTTGTCGATAAGTTTATTATCCTTTTTGCTTATTTTTGGTTTGTAGTGCAAAAATACATTCAATCTGCACGATAAGGACATATTTTCAGGGCAAGCTAAATTGACCCGTGCTGCACACGATGACAAGGCATCAGTAACAGCAGAGAAGTCAATGGTTTGAAGCCTTGATGTATAATAAATAATGAATATAATAACCATCTGTTCTTTGAATTGACAGTTGAACAGAAACTCTACCTTCATGAGGGCTGAGGAATAACTTGCCTCGTTCTGTGATTTTGGGCTGCTATCTCTGAGACTGACAAAGGTGGGGATAAGTTTGCCTCAAACACCTGTATTGTATAACCAAGGGAATCTGCGTCCTCAAATTGAGGCTACTCCAAATTTGACTTTCCATAGCCCACGTGTTTTTGGGATGTTTGGGGGGTTGCCAATGCTTAGAAACAACAACAATATCTAAAATCCCAGTAATACATATAGCATATAGTAATACTATATATGTATCTCTATAGTATATATATATAAGCCATAAATATATATATATATATATGCATCTCTGTATGTACACTGCAACCGAGCGACTGCAGGAATTGCAGCATGGCAAAAATGCTGGCTGTCTCTGGTGGGAAGGGCGTGTACAGCATAAGCACCTTGATTTGTCCAAAAACATCGGGAACTGACCCCCCCAATTCTTGAGCTAAACCGGGACATCCTTTAAAATTATGATCAAGCATCAAATGCTGAAATGCCCTAATTTTATAGGCAGCTGAAGATTCAGGACAGAATGAATTGTTCATTATACATATCAATATCATCCAATAATAATTGAGAATATTGCGATATCTATTATATAATGGTTACATATCAATATCAATATCACCAATATTCACCAATAGTTGAGAACATCTTGAGATATCCATAAATGGCGGGTAAAAGAACAGTTTTTGATGGGCAACTTTTCACCCAAAAAAAGTATCCAACTCTGCAAACGATCCTCAGGTACTGGCTCCGCGAACCTCTATGCAATCGCCTTGGCGCAAGGTGTGGCAAAGGCATGTCTGAAAATGGTGGATACACCACCCACAAGATGTCAGTTGTTTAGCGGGAACATGATAAGAGGTGAATTGAGTGATGTATATTTCCAACAAAGCCATATGATATCATATGATAGTTTGTGTGCAAATCTATAGAAGAACATATATATATATATATGTAATATAATATATATATATATATACAATTATACAATGGAAAGCATCATGATCAATCAAAGATCAACAACTTCCCAAATCACCTGACCCGGTATTGCTGGTAAGGTAGACAGTGACCATACAGCCAAACTCGGTCCCAACTTGGTCCCAGACATCCGCCCTCCGAAAATCCCTGCAGCAACTTTTCTGCAAGGAGCATCCTTGGCCGCCGGAAGGGCCCGCAGCATTCCACCAGGGTTGCTGCTGCTGGGGGAAAGGATTCCCATGTCCCAAAGATCACTATAGACATTCAAGATCATTAGATATGCATCCAAATTCCCATTGGCCACATTGAAGTCGTGATCTTTCAGGAACAGAGCATCGCTGACTGGAATTGGGACCATTTGTTTGGTCCAAATACAGGTACCATTGTGACCCTGGAAAACGCTGAGCATGGGACAACGCTCTTCGTTCCGCGTGATCTGGGCGCTTATCCTGTTCCTTGGCACCGCACGGGTTGAATTCCAAACATCCGATGTTGCTTCAGAACCTGTCAATTGTGTCACTGTCAAAAAGTACGAAGGATGCTCCTCATCCGCATCAACGTCTCCGAGTGTCAGTACTGGAGCTGAACTGAAGTAAGCCTTGAATTCTTCATGTTTCTTGAAGATCCGCACTCAAATCAGTCTTCTGGGATCAATTTTCGGGAGGCTCAGATTCCAGGAGTGCAACCTTACCCACTAATCCCATCCTCCATTCATATTAAACAGCCCCATAGTATGGTCCCAACGCTGCCAAGGCACCAAGGAGGGGAAAAGCTCCTCTGAAACCGTTGGACTCTTTGGCGCACGACCTGTGGAAACTTCCACAGTGGACTGGCCGTTGCATTAAAAACAGCTGATCTACTTATTAATTGAATGTAACATTATACATGATAATTGTGTGGTTTTATTAAGTTTTATAGTTAATAAATATTATATAATAGATTGATAATGCAGCATTCTTCTGAAGCCTTGACTTGCTGTGAAACCTGGAGCTATCAGGCTACCAGTTCAATGTCCAACTGGCATCAACCGCATACAGCACGGCTGACCTACAACCTCGCCGTCACATCGAAATTGCTCGAACTGGCGGCAGAACGGTTCTGGGAAAGATCGGTAGAGGAAGGAAACCAATGGCCACAGTGCCCTAAAAACTACTGCAAACACATGTTCACAGTGCTGGCATGGGTCCACAAACACATGTTGGCCGTAATTTCCCATTGTTCCACTCTCTTGTCACGTCGAAGAAAACCCAGAAAGCTTGACATCCAGCCGTCCGCCTGACTGGAAAGATCATAGGCCAACCACGCAAAGCTCCCGGGACCTGGCAACTTCTTAGCGGGTCATCATAGGACCCCCTCAACAGATGATAGGAACCAATTAGTGGATAATCCATGGATAAGTAATGGACACTTCTGATATTTATCCACTCAGAAATCCATAGGAACCAATAAATGTTATCCTAATTGGTGGTTGACCTACCCCCGCTGCAAAAATATGAGTTCGTCAGATTGGATCATCATCCCAACTATTGGGGAAGTCATAAAACATGTTCCAGTCACCACCAACCAGGACATCTATATTGCATGATATCGGATCCAATGATCCAATGTGGATCCAATGGTTGGTTCCCACAGTGATGTCATCTTGGCTGTGCCTTGGGCTTCATTCCAGGAGCTCCATCTTCTCAGCATCGCCTGTTCTTAGCGGATAGATCCCAGAAAATGGTGAGATTTCATATGACTTCTATACTCAATATATATATATATATAATTATATTTAATATATATATATATATAAATATAATTATATATATTTCGTATATATCAATATAGGGGATGGAATATGATGCAATCAGCTAAAATTGGGTTCATAGTAAGTCTTGGAACCACAATCATTGCAAAAAGATGATGTGATAATTGAGTCATTTAAAAAAGAAATGGAGGATTTATGAGGATTCATGAGGATTCCTCATTTCCGTCAACAATGGTTGCTCGCAACGTTTGGAGATCCCCTGCCCATGATGCGGCCTGCCGATGCACTGCTCGCGCTGCTTCCTGCCGCCTGAGGAAGTCCATCGGCTCAGCTCAGGGATGTTGGGGGTTGGATTCAGTTACATGCCAACGGACTGGACATCTACAGGGACAGTCATAACGAATACCACATCGGTATAGTCTCAACAATTCTTCCGCTTTCACTATGACTATGTTCGGCTGCCGACCATGCAGATTCACTTCCGTTTTCACCTCAGGACGCGTCTTCACAGACTGTGAACTATATACCAAAACAATCCAAAACACAATCATTAGCTTGTATCTGCATCTAATTCTATCATCTGAGGAGATGGCTGATGGTGTGAATACCCAGAGACCTGCGGGAAAACAGTCAGGGAACATGTGGGACTCACGGTCAAGTCACAACCAGCCCAACTCAGAAGGGGTATGAGATCTGCCACCTGAAAAATTGACCAATGCACTAGTGACTCAACAGACCATCCCAAAATACTGTTAGGTGTAGTCAGTCCCATACATCAGGCAACAAGCCAAAGATTCCCAAATAGAGCTCCAATCCAGTTCTAGAAATATTCGAACACATTGAACACATATCAATAAACATATCCAACATATATCAACATATCACAAAACATATTCATCTGAACCCCCTCCAACGCATGATTTTCCCATGCCCAGGATCTCCCACACACAGCACCTCAAGGCTTCAGTGGTGAAGAGCCCTAGGTCCTGCACCAGCGTCAGGCGCTGGGGGTTTTCATGGAAGGCCTCCAGGATTGGAAGCACCTCATGAGCTGCGAAAAACGTGTGGCTTTTTGGTATGGCTGGGGACTTCAACATGGGGGAATTGAATGATATGATGTTCATCATCCAAGATGATCAAGATCGGGATTTCAAGAACAACATCTGAGTTTTACTGCGCGCAATACTGATCAAAATGGTGGGTTTTCAGTGGTAAAAAATAGGGAGCAACGACAGAACAAAAGAACCACCAAAGATTGAAATATTTGAAATTTAACTGCCAACAAATATTGAAGTTCAGAACCTTAATGGACATACTGCAAACTACAAAATCGGGATTCGTTTCACCACCAGGAAGTTCCAGGCATGCATCTACCTTTTCGCCAGCGACATCGGATCAAATGAAAATAAATTACTGTATAATGCAAACCAAATTAACCATCAAATAATCATCAAAATTTCTTGACATTTCTTGAGTCCTTGGGCTGTGTTTTTTTGATGTGTATTGGCATCGGTGCGGAAAGCCAAGGGTTTCTTCGGTTTTTGCCATGTTTTCATCCCTGCCACCCCCGCCATTCGTTGCCAAGGTTCCCCCAAGCGCCGCACCGCTGCGTCCAGATCCGCGCGGCCACCACCGGTGCGCTGCAGCAAGCTGCCCAGACGCAACACAGCGGCCACGGCCCTGCGGTGTGGCCACTGGTTGTGGGTTGATATGTTCTGTGAAATGGCAGTGTGTCAAAACCTTGTACCCCTGGTGAACATCAAAATAGCTGGTAAATGGATGTTCATCCCACTAACAATGGTATTAATAGGTATTGATCCATACCCAAATCACTGTGTAACCCATTTTTTGTTGGATGTTTGGAACTATTTTTTAGCTCCAAGTCGGTTGCACATCATTTTCCGTCAGGGAACGTTTCATTGCGAGTGGTAACTCTCCGGCTGCACACCTGGGATGTGCCGCTGGCAGCAGCCACCTCTCCGCATGCTGCTGCAGGGAGTTTGGATCTGGGGAGGCCAGGAACTCGGCGTAGGCCACGGCCTGGAGATAGCGAGACAGGGAATGCGGGCAATTGGGTTTGTTTTTCTTTTCCATCATGTCTATTCTGGAACAATCTGAAACCTTGTTTTGTTCATCATCTTTCCAGATGAGTACAATATCTAGATGGAATAGACCAATCTGATGGTTTTTTATTTGAGAATTTACTCATCCAAGATGTCTTGGTTTTTCGTATACCCCGTTCCATCCAATGTTCAATCACCCTTTGGAAACTGCCATCAGCAGCGCCTCCTGTGCATCCTTCAGCTGTCTTTCCAACTCTTCAAAGGTCTGGAAGCCGCAGAGTGGTTGGGGTCTCTACTTGGAGGGTCCATGGTGGTGTCATTTCAAAGGTTAGCTGCTACCGCTTTTCCAAGTGTGGCAATGAATTTCCGGTGAAAACGAAAGCTTTGCTGAAAGTAGAGACTTGATTTCAACAGAATGTTTGACACCAAAAGCCAAACAACTCAGTTTCAGGAGGCCGATATCAATCACATACCTCCTCCAGAGCAATCACATACCTCCTCCAGAAAGGTTGTTTGTGTTTGATTCCTCACTGAAAACCAAGTGGTATGCCATCCTGCCCGCAGATCTCTTGCCCACCCAGACATTCAAAGTTTACTTCGATCCAACGCCCAGCATGGTCCTCTTCGACCTCCTTGGGATTTTGTTCTTTCTTTGCCAGCTTCTGCCGGACAGCTTCGATCTCCTTGGGCACCCACTGAAATCAAGCAATGATGGAAGCTGACACCAGATGCATGGAGAGTCTTTTGGTTACCCTCTGGTTATTTAACATAGCCATGGAACATCACCATCTTTAATAATAGGTAAATCAACTATAAATGAACCGTTTTCCATGGCTATGTTAGTCATAACCAGAGGGTAATTGGTTCAACATCGATCCATCCGGTGTTTCTCCGTCCTTCCGGTCCCGATCGCAAGAGCTATCCATATCCAGACCTCAGATGCTGGGGATCGACCCAGATCTCAGCCGATATGCCACTGGGATCGTTCCGGAGATGGGTAAATGCCCAGAGTAGCTGCAAAGAGTTTCTAAATGCGATAGACATAGTATCAGTATGTATCAATATATATATAGTATTTCATACAGCCTACATGAGCCTACTATAGTATATTATAGTATGATATAGTATATATACTTTTATATATCACAAGGGATGGGATTTTCCATGTGATCCATCGCCACCCAACCTGCCAACCTGCCAACGTCGCCCAGTTGCCCTTCTTCCGGAGATCCAGCAGAAGGGTCCAAACACGCTCCAGGGGCTGTTGCGTCGCCTGGCCGAGGCTGCCGAGGCGGGTGGGACGACTATCTAAACCAGATCCTGACAGCTTTGGATGTCCTATCTAAACCTGTTACAAAAACCTGTTGAATATTTGGATATCAAATGATATCAGTACAATAGAATGTTTGGGACACCTGAGACCTGTTTGCAAAAAGACTTGTTACAAGAAACCTCTTCTATCGAACTGCAGGATTATTTTGTTGAATACAATGACTGAACGTACCTTTTTCCTCGCATTTGCCACATTCTCCATCATCTGCGGCCAAATTGAAGTGTCGAATGGATCAGATGATGTTCAGCTTGCCAAAGCCCACCCAAGAAACATACAACGTCCATTCCATGTGTCGACACGTCTTTCCTGGCTTTGTCTGGGAATATACCCCCAATCCATTAAGGTTAAGCCTCATCATTTATGATCCCCATCAAATATTGGGTTAGTTATGATCCCATCAGGATGGTTAAAAATCCCCTCAAATCTGGGTTATGATCCCAATATACCCTCTGGTAATTTAACATAACTATGGAAAATCACTATTTTAATGGGTATATCCACTATTTCTATGGCCATTTTCAATGGCTTTTTGTATGTTTACCAGAGGGTAAGCCCCATCAACTGTGGTGATTTTCGTGGTTCATCCACCAGACCCATGGAAATCCTCGCCTCGCAGACCTGCAGGGCCGCCAGGTAGTCCGGAACATCTGGCCGCCACTCCGGATGATCCTGACACCCTTAGGACTCAGCATAAAAAACCACCAATAGAACTGCAATAAAAATAATTGGGTATTCTAATTTATTGCAGTTCTATTGGTGGTTTTTTAATAGATCATAAAAATACTCAGATAATATTTTCTATTCTATAGGTGGTATCAATCTATACCCACTGACACCATTGGATACCAATGATTTATAAGAATACATTACTAGCCAATAATAATTACAGATGCCAATTGAATTGATAGGAATATCTGTATTACTACTACTGTCTAGTACTATCATGGTTGTAGTTTTCCTATCATTTTCTATTAGATAATTTGACTGTCTAGTACTGCTACTATCGATACAAGCTCCTCGTGGCGCTGTGGGTATGTCAGCGACAGGTCATCTGCCTGATCCGATGCTAGGTGGGGGAGTTCACATGGGATTATCATCAGTTTTAAAAGTGAGATAGTAAACTAACAAAAGTGAGATTTAAGGTCATCATATGTCATATTAACTGACATATAAGTGATCTAACTCACCAAAATAGGGTTTTTTCAGTATAAGACACCACATATGATTTAACTGGCAATTTTTGGGAATTACGTGACACACATGAAATGAACAAAAACAATAATTGGATTTTAGCAACACAACTGGACTGGCATGGGACTTAAGTAACTTAAGTAACATATGGGGAACTAAATATTACACACATGTAGGGTTTTTTCTCAGAAACATTGGGGGATAAAACCATCCTGCCAATGGAAATCCCTTGGGGAAGCTCCACACCTTCTCTGCCCGGCTGGTTTCGCCAAAATCCTCCGGGTCCGGCACGGGACCGGCAGTTAGACTACGGACGATTGCCTAACCTTCACCATGATCCAATGGATGATTTTGGATAACATCTCAGATTTGGCATGAAAGACTCAACACTTTGCGTCTGCAAACAGATTTGTGCTGCTCTGCTATGAAAGCGGTTCTACATTCAAGCAGTCATGTCTCATATAGTGGGTAGTTGCACCCAAGAGACAAAGTAACTTGCTACTGTGAGATGGACCCCCCAAAAAAACGACTACCCTCTGGTTATGACAAACAGTTCGCCATGGTATAGATGACCCTAATCGAAATAGATGGTTTACCGTTTTTAATAGCATGGTGGATCTTTCCATGGCTAAGTATGGCATCTCCATTTTTCATGTATCCAACAGATTCCAACATTATGGGACAACTAAATGGGATTATATATGGATTATCATTGGGATTATATACTAAAAACATTGGGATCATTATATTAAGACTCCAATGATCCCAATAATGCTTAGGTATAGTTTAATTTAGACATTGATATCCCTTAAGTTAAACTCATATTCTAAAATACAGTACATCCAGGTACATCCCAACATGCCCCAAACCTCAAAGTCTTCCAGCCACTTCAAGGCATCTAGCTCCTTCGCAGCAGGTTCGGTAGAGATCCAGACTCAAATCTTAAAATCATCAATCAATTGAATAGTTGAATATCTACATTGTCTACATGAACGGTTAACATCCATGAACTATTAATTGACTCTTCACCATTCACAACTAGTAACCATTAACTTATTAACTATCAAGGTGTTCCTGTTGAATCTCATATCATAACATATTTGTTGTGAACTGCTCGATTCCTCGTCATTTTTGTTTTTGAATAAGTCTATGATGAAAGTTTGGGAGTATCAGGACTGCCTGATTCCAGCCGGTCCTTTCCAGGGCAGAACGCGCATCGCCGTAGAGCTTTCTGGTATGCTTGAGCAAGCCTTTTCCGCGCCTCCGGCTGCATCTTGGATTCGCTCACTGTCACATCCACTTTACGAATTCAAGCCCTCCACATTCTGATTTCTACCCCCTGCTAGTGACTGTGAAATATCCATCATTCATTGACATCCCCATTTTCCGTCATTTTTCTGGCTTACAGTCACAGTACATCCCCATTTTGGCCGGTGAAATGCCACTTTTCCCCCTGAAAATCCACCACGCTGGGGCCGCAGCCTCCTTGTGCTCCTTCTCTTTGGGCCGGTGCCCGTTGTCCCCGTTCTCCTCCATGGCCAGCAGGGCGGACTGAGCCGACTGTACGGCATCGGCGGCCTCCGGAGGTGTCACTGATGGTTTCAGGATGGGTGTTGGATGGGGATTTCACCAAGAATAGTGGTAGTACAATGGTGATATAATGAAAAATGAATGAACAATGAATGAAAAATGAATGAACAATGAATGAAAAATGAATGAACAATGAATGGACACGTTGGTTTACCCTCAGCGCTAACAGCAACTGGAAATCCACCATTTAGTTCCATGATTTTCCTGTTAGAACCTTCATTTATAGAGGATTTCGATTGCCACATTTGATTACTGGGGATACCAACAAAAAACTGGGAAGATTTATATACCAACAACATGTGGGATGATAAGGATATATTCCCAACCAAGCTGGGGATTCTTTTTGCCCAACGAAGAATATTCCCCACCCAAACTGGTGCTATTGTTTTTCAAGAAATCGTTTGGGTTAACACCATCTAGAAAAATCAATTATTTGATATTTGATGGACCAATCGCTAACATGGATTTATGTCTTTGTTTGGCTGCTTAGTTATAGTTATGGTGCAAATATATCTGCAAAGATTACTAAACCGGAATATGATGGGTATAACTATAACAATATCCTTTAAGAAACCATGGGGAGGTTAACCGTGGGAATATAACCAGCGAAAATGAAAACATTGAGCAAGAAATCATTGGAATATCAGGAAGGAAATTATGGGGTTGTAACCAGCAAAAGTAATACCAACCGGTAATCAAACATGCTTGGCTAAAACACGAAAGAAACTTGGATTGTTCCATGGCCATGTTTGACTACCAAAGGGTACCAAAGTTCACAGGAAGATTAACCAACAATGATAAGGCTCATCCAGAATACCCGACTTTGTGTTTTCCGTTCTCCATCAAAATGGGTGACAATTTATCCAACGCAAGGTTTATCCAGGTTCTGTTGGGAGAGTTCAGCTGTCATGATATTTGAATTATCATTCTCTGGATGCCTTGGGGTGACCAAATACAGTCATGTTACAGTAAAGCAATAATAGGATCCATCCCTAAATTTACCATGGGTGGGTTTGATATCATCAAAATAACATGGGTGGTGTGCTATTGCTTTACATCCATTGATGGTTTCAATTAATTTTGATGATTTTAATGATTTGATTAGTGCTTTTACTAATACAAACCACCCATTGATGGGTAAAACAATAACATACAATAACATTACTGGCGTAATATTGCTGAACTCCCAGATTTTCTACACTCCATCGCACCTCCTGCACCTCCATCAGGCTTGGCTGGGGCCGATCTGGCCTCTGGCGCCCACGCGCCTGGAAGAGATTTGACGTGTACAAAAGGTGAAGAAAATGCCTATCTTAAGGGCAAAACCTGTCAAAAGGATAATCATGGAGAAAAGGATGAGGATGGAGATAAGGATGATGATGAGGATAAGGCTGAGGATAAGGATGATGATAAGGATGAAGATGAGGATCAGGATGAAGATTGCATTGATGGTGAATAAGGATGATGGGAATAATGGGCACAGTAATGGTGGCAAAGATCACGATCATGATGGTGCTGCTGGGGAGACATTGATCGCAAGTCTGATGGGCCGGCATCGCCGTACACAATCATACACATGGTCCATCCAAGCACTCCTACCTGTAGTATGTCGAAGATTTCACAAGTCTTAATCCCACCTGTGCCTATCAAATTTGATTCCATCTTCCAAGTCATTACCATTCAACTTCCATCCCCTCAATTTGTGCTCATAGTAAGTAAGAATCTCCAATAAAACCAGGTAGATCAGCCTCCAACCCGCAACGGCCCCACCTTGTGCTCTGCCTCCACCAGCAGAGCTGCCGCCCCACCGCCCTCGGGCGTCGTTCGCGGGCGACTCACAGGCCGCTCCGGCGGCGCCCGCAGCGCCTGCGCTGCGTGCGCCGAGGCCGGAGCGGAAGCTGCCCGCAGGGGTCGCTCGGGCTCCTGCGAACCGACCAGCGATGCCTTTAACCATGGATGGATGGAAAAATAGGAGTTGGAATCCTGGTATATCAAAGTCGTACCCTGAATTTCTTTGAGTAGTTGTGGCTACACCTTACAGAAACTTGAGGGATGCATATAGAGGTCGATTGCTGCATCTTGCGGCCTTTTTCATCTTTTTCACTAAAGTGTTTCAGCGCAAATCTGACCACTGTCATGGTTCTCATCACAAGGATGGCAGAACCATGTGGCCAAAACGTATCTGGGAAGTTTTCCCCAGTGGCTAACCTCAGGGAAAGAAGGCGATGGTGAGGGATCCCGTTGCCACAGCCCTCTGACACTTCATCACTCACAAATTCTTTCAAATTCCAGGTTAAGTCCCACAATCTTGGGAGGTTGCAGCCCGAAAGTGTATTATTCACCACCCAGACATGGAAGCTTAAAAAAAAACATGGGGTATGTCAGGGGATTAAGCGGAAAGTGGCTGAATGTGGGAAGGTGTCGTCAATGACCATGGACTTCCCCTCGATCCACAAACTCTGCGCGCTCCCCACGCTGATGCCTGCGGCACCGCAGCTGTTCATCAGAAGTTGGGACCAAGGCTGGACTCAACCGATGAAAGAAGAAATTCGTGCCCTTGACGTCAAAACTTATAGGACCATTGTAAATATCTTCACGAGCATCCATGTAATATCACAGATCATCTGAGTGAATGAGGACTTTAAGGATTTCACACGTCATCTTGAACTGTGTTGCAGCTAAAACGATGTGTTTCCATCGGCCAACGCCACCTGATCGCAGGGGTTCCGGAGCAATCACCGCCAAATGGGCGGTGAGTCGTGGCGCATTGCCGAAGTGCGGCTTCCTGGGTGTCCAGTCGGATGGGGAGGATCCCTGCCATCACTGCGCTGATCAAATGTGGCTGCATGTTGCGTCAGTTTAACGACCTCCTTTGCAACCAAGGGGCAAATGAGCACCTGCAGGAGCAAAATGAGTTGTTAGGTTGCTAGATGTTGTTGTTGAAGGAAACAAACAGCAAGTTTGCATGATACTGTTGTAGAGTCCTGGTCCCTCTTGGAACAAGTATACTCATCAACCCAGCAATTCAGTCTTCGTAGTTGAATCAGACAATTGGGAACAATCACAAGGCCCATCAAAAGACTGCATCTTGAGATCCATCAGTCCATCATCATCTGACTCTACCCAGCAGGGTCAAGTGTGGGTGGCCTGGAAAAAGCTTGTAGTAGTTGGTATTCACCTCACCACCAAACAGGCACACCATTTTGGACTGGACTGCTCAACAGCAGCAGCCAAACTGGGGAAAAGACATATGGACAATTCACCAACCTCAGTACCAGGAAGCATGGGGGAACGGCAGGATGATCGGATAGGTGCTCAGCTAAGGTGGATCTACTGATCCTACACTCAAAAGAGGTGCGGGATGATCAACATCATCCAGCCATTGTCCTTTGAAGCACTATACGAGCAACCATGGGTTCTTGGCGATGTTTAAACTACCCATATTCTATGTTCGTTTCACCTATGACCAAGAGCCATTGTTTTTTTGCTGGTGGTGTTTTAAAAATATCCGCACTTCATGGGAACATTCACCAGTTTACCAAGCCCGACATTGGTCATCACCGATCCCCCACCAGACGAGCATCTCCTTCCGAGTTCGTAGCAATGCGCAAGTCTTTGGCGCAAAGGTACAGAAGGCTTCGTTCCAATCGCCATAGCCTCGCTGGGTGGTGATGATTGGTTGAAACTGTACCTAGGATAGATGCTCAGACACCAGCTGAGAATTTGGGATGTTGAACTGTTGAACCATCTGTTCTTTTTTTTTTGCGAATCTGGTTGAGATTGAGATGGTCTGGATCTGTCTCTCATCACGTCTTTCAATTCACGCCTCCCTTCTTAGCAGCTCAAATCTGCTGAGGAAAAAAATAAACCATCCCAATAACCACCCATGACTGGAGGTCATAGATCATCCTATTGCTAGGGGTATACCCCACAACAAACCTCTATGTCTATAGGGGATGGTGTGTTCATTATTGGGTTTACCACATTAACCAAGGAATAACACACTCATATATATATACCATTGGTGGTTAGTTAAATCCCGATTATCATTGTTTAAATCCCTCATTTTGTTCCGTTGTTATCAGTTAATGATTTTAATAACCACTATTAACATCTATTAATTATATGAACGGAAATTACTAACAAATATTAACCATACTACTAACCACTATTAACCACTATTATCAACCATTAATAACCACTATTAACATCTATTAATTATATGAACGGAAATTACTAACAAATATTAACCATACTACTAACCACTATTAACCACTATTATCAACCACTATTATCATCTGTTAGTGCCCCACTATGAATGCCCTAGCTTGATGCTGGTTTCACATTCTGAGCCGCCCACGCACGATGCGAATGGCGTCCCATCCACCAGGTGTGGACAAGGATTCCACCGACACATCTGCGCGACGAATGGCTTCATAACCTGAGTTCTGCACACGTCAGCAGCTATGGATCAAAACTATCTGGTGAACTGATGAAGATATAAGCAACTGTGGTAACTATGGGTCAAAATAACTGTACCCGAGAAAAACATGAAAATCGTCCAGCACTTCAAGTATTTATAATCCCTTTCTCCTGTAAACAACTACCAAAAGAGAGACAGTACAAACAATCCCTCAGCTTCTGAATTCCTGCATGCTTGCTGTGTTTACAGCATTCTCTTCATGTTCCGTTCTCATCACATGGTTGGCACTTTCGTATCTTTAATTCTTAACTTTTATTATATATAGAATCACATCATGTTCATCAATAATGTTGTCTAACCAATAGTGATATCTTGTCAATAGTAGAAACATTTTTCCGCAACTACAATTTTTCTCCAATACTAAAAGTCAATTAGCTCTATTTACTTTTAGTATTGCTAAAAGAGTCATGTTCAGACCTTGTCCAGAGGGCATGGCCAATAGTGGGCCCAACATGGAAATAGTGGAGACTTTTTTCCCAACTCCAATTTTTTCTCCAATACTAAAAGTCAATTAGCTCCATTTACTTTTAGTATTGCCAAAAGAGTCAAGTAAAGCAAATCCTTTTCAAAGCAGCCTTCACTTTTGATTA
>Ga0126342_10000210_pt1 | contig 51510 bp, 46 predicted proteins | sample Cyp1metagenome_FD_92528 | JGI IMG/M metagenome (GOLD analysis project Ga0126342, IMG submission 92528) | Coral microbial communities from Lord Howe Island, Old Settlement Bay, Australia - Cyphastrea 1 metagenome | ecosystem: Host-associated > Invertebrates > Cnidaria > Coral ...
CCGTGCAAGCGCTTCATGGCAATAGCCCCCGGTCAAACATCAAAATCAGGTTGTCAAAAATGCTTCGTGAACTCAATAAGTATGTCACTATGCGGTAACAAAATCCAAGTCTCAAGCAAAAAAAAACCAATTACATGAAATCATTGAAATCACCATGCTCAAGCCAAAACCCTATGGGCCGATGGCCCTCGATGACTACGCTCAAAGTGTGGCACTGGCGCTCCAATATGTTGTCCAAACAGACTTGGGTCACCTGACTCAAGAGGTTTGTTTCATACCAAGATTGATTGTGCAAGCCAAGGCCCGAGGTGAACCCTTTTTCAGACCCAACATGGGTCTTTAACATACATTGGGGCTCCATTTGGGGCTGCTCATGGGCTGCCCCCTGGGCTCCACATTTTGCATACGGACATGGCAACAGACAAACAGGCTAACGATTGATATAATATATATTTATATAATTATACATATAATCAATTTTATATATATATACATATATATATATATATATATATATATATATATTTACATACATGTATATATATATATACATACATACATATATATAATGTTTTTATATATACCTATATATTTACATTTATATAGTTTTATATATATACATATACACATATACATATATATATACACATATACATATATACATGTATATATATAATTTAAATATATATATATATGTACATGTATAATTTAAATATATATGTACATATGTTTGGGAAATATATTTTCCCAGAACAACCAACACGGTGCATATTTCGATCGATTATCCCCACAGACCAATGTTTGTGGGATGGTTAGCTGTGGGATCTTAGATTCAAAACCATTCTTAACCACTAAACTGTTTGTAAAAAATCTAACCTGGTTAGATTGATAACTAGCATCTAAACGTGATACACTATAGTGTTGATTGAATATCAAACAATGGTCATTAAACCAACATCATTCAACACTACTATTCTTGAGTTCAATGATGGCAATATCATTCTGGATGAATTATTGACCTCACGTCGTACGATGTCACTGGAATGATGGTGAACGCATTGGGGAATCAGCCCCAAATAGCCGAACTCTTCAGCTATTTCAGTTTGGTGAATTGTTATAATTCAGCCAGATTTTTGCCAGGGAAGTAGAGTAACTATTGAAAGTCCACCTATAACTGGGTTCATGACCTACCTACTGAGTGGTGCAAAGCACCAAACGATTTCGCTCATGGTCATGAACACAAATACGTCACCATCGCAGGACAACTGCATCACACAGTTGCAGGCGATTTCGTGCAATCTGGACCTCATTGTTCCTTGGTTTTTGGGGGATCAGCATGGGTTCTCGAATCATGGGCAAATTTATGGGAATACAGATACACTTTTGACATGTGATGAATAGAATGTGTACATTCCTGACTGTTGTTTGACAAAGGTCAAATGACTCGGCATGGATACCAAGATATACCAACTTGGGGTTGCACAGTTACACCACCGTTTATGGGAGGCAGGCGCTACCCTTTTCTGTGCATAGTTGAGTTCTCTGCCATTTACCACATGATTTTCCTCTTGAAATCCGAAACATCGCTCCCCACTTGTGCAAGGGATGAGTTAAACTCACCTGTCATCCGTGGAATTGCGTGATGCATCCCCAGCCTTGTTGGTTGTATGCCACTGTTGCTGATCATAATCGTGTAATGATTTAATATCAATAAAATTTAACAATGATAATGTATGATCATGTTAAATATCAATACAATTTATCAATACAATTTTGCTGATGATAATATCAATTTTGTAACGATGAGATGTCATGATATCTATGATATCCATGATATCTGATCTGATCTGTCCGGGTTAAAGAAAATTCAGAACGTCGTATTACAGGCTGACACCCCAATGGTTTTCTGGTGGCATCCGTATGAGCGTTGGCTGAAAAAAATGGTTGATGATTAGACAGGATTTCTACTGCCCTGTGTATACTGGTGATACCCTCTGGTAAACTAACATAACTATGGAAAATCACCATTTTTTAATGGGAAAACTCACTATTTCTATGGCCATGTTCAATAGCTCTGTTAAATTACCAGAGGGTAACCATAATCCATGAACTGGGAATCCCCATGAAAACCAAGCATTATACATTAGCAATCCTCCAATGCAAAAACACATAATATGATATCTAATATGATGATAGATTGTCCAGTGATAGCCCTTAAATTTTCTCACTTCTGAATCCATCAGTTTAAGGATTTTCGGAAAAACGTGTCCAGAAGGTTTTCGCGATGGCTCAGGTTCAATTGCCATTGCCTGCAAGCTACACGGTCCACACAAGTCGCTTCATTCGTCTTTGGGTACATTGGCACAGAAAACTCCAGGGTGCCATGGAAACGTCCTTCCAAGAGTCATCGATTCTGAATAACATTCACGATGGAGTTTCATGTGTTTTTTGTGCATGGAACTATATATTCTCTAATATTCTGTTTAATATATACATTAATCTACATCCACGCAGCTCAAGTCCATCGCAACTTGCGGGGCGCTGGATGTCCCACAGATCCGGATCCGTCGTTGGAACGGTCCGTTACGATAGAAATTGGAGCGGTTTTACGCATCAAAAAGGACGGGAAAAAGTGGGATTTAACTGGCAGAATTGAGTATTGATGGTTGATGTATGCTAGGTAAGTCGGTTTGTAAATAGATCAACCAGTGGATTTATGATGGATCTATATATATATAATATTAATATATTACATATATATACATATATATCCATAGTTAGATGGAGTAACATTCACTCACCAGCAGAACTGGGTTGGGTGCTTTCCTCCAGGATGGCCATCTGTGCATATCTAAAATGGCCATAGAAATAGTGGATTTATAGGGTTTAATGGGATTTGATTGCGATATACCCGGCCTGGTAAACGTTTACATAGCGAACTGGAAAGATCCACCTCATTTTTAATGGGAAAACTCACTATTTCGACTGGGCCATTTTCAATAGCTTTTTGTAGGTTTACCAGAGGGGAAACATCTGTGTAAATCCGGACTGCTCCCTTATATCTATCCTCCGGTCATCAAACATGGCAACGGAAAATCCATGGCATTTTCTCGATGCTTTCCCTTTAAAACATCCACTTCCAGATGATTTTCCATTGCCACGTCTGATCACCAGGCCGGGTTTTTTGCCTTACATCCCAGCACAGATCCACTGAAAATCCCATGAAAGTTGATGGTTAAATTCCCCATGACATGCCATGTTTGATCCCTATGGGTAGATGGTAAAGAAACAATGTTAAACCTATCCCCCAAAAAATCTCCATATCTAACAGAAGATGAAGCCCAGAATAGGATTGAAAGATGATTCTTCCGTCCTGGAAAACATGTGGAGGTTGTGGCCATAGGACTCCCAAAATCTGCGATTCCACTGATCTGACATATGTGAAAAACCAGGGGACAAATGATGATGAAAAACATCGGAAAATGGAGGAAAATGATAGGAACATCATGAGTTTCATGTTTCATCCTCGCAAGAGGATGCCAATGAACCTTTTCCCTTGGGAATTTAGCATAGCGAACTGGATGTTTCTGGCCGAAAGCCGTCAAATCGCCATGAAATCCAAGCATTCTCCCAGCATTCTCCCCGTGAAAAGATCCTTGAAACAAAACTGGTTGGTGGTGACTGGAACATGAATGGATTATGACTTTCCATTCAGAAAAGGGAATGGAATAATCATCCCAACTGACTTTCACTCCATCATTTTTCAGAGGAGTAGGTTGAAACCACCAACCAGAAAACCACGCCCAGATTGGCACTTTACCCTTCGTCTTGCTGGGTTTCATTCGCCCTGTGACTTGGATTTACCATGTTATTTGACCATGGCACATATATGGCACATATATGATATATACGTGTGTATATATATATATGTATTTATTTATCTATAATATGATCTATATCTACATCTATGTATTTCCCAGGTCTGTGATTTTATTCTATGTACGCCTATAGTCTATACTATACATGTAAAGCATATTAGTATACATGTATATATATATATGCATGAGTACATATTGTAGGCCACAAAACTCGGATTTGACGATGAAAATACCATGTGCTTGCAAGTGGATAGTTTAAAGCTCTAATCAATGTTCGTAGTAGAACATCCACTTTTCGGGTCATTTGACCCATGTCCATATAGGTATGGGTCATATGGGTGTCTTCCGAAATCTGCACATCGGATAAACCAAGATGACCTGCGAGTCGCTGCTCGACTTGTCACATGTTGGGTGCCACATGTGGAAGTCTTGGTCATATCTTTTCAATGGGAATTTCAGGATCCTAAAATGGAGGTACTGTACCATATAAGGCCATATTTTGTGGGGATATTCCCTTACATAGCCCTTACATAGGTCTTATATATGGTAGGTACCTCCAATGAATCGGTTCCTGAGATGGCCAGTGATCTTTTGTTTCTTCCCAGTGATCGTGAAGCTCCCATCTTTATCAAGGTTTACCATAGCTTATCCAGATGCTTCATTGATAATCCTCTGTGAATGATTTTAAACATCATCTTCCATTTTGTTACATACCCTGTGGTAAACTAACACAATTTTGGGAAATCACAATTTTTAATGGGAAAACTCATTATTTCTATGGCCATGTTCAATAGCAAACTGTTAAATTACCAGAGGGTAAATCCGCCATGGTTTTCACCAGTTTTGCTCCATAAACCTGGATTTTTGAACAAACCAAGGCGCCACTTGGAGGGGAAATCCGCGGGAGCAACTGAGGTCCTGGTTCCCATCATCGTTTTACTCATTGCCTGGGCACTTTACTCCACAGAGGATGAATCGAAAACATCCGGCCATGGCGAGTCTGGTGGCGAGTCTGGTGGATGTGCATCCAGCCAAATGAGCCAAAAAGGCACTGTAAAGTTGACGGAACCCCCCAACTTTCATGGAGAAGTCTGGGAATTCATCATCGAATGACCATGAATTCTCTATCAATATGCTTACGGCGCAATGGAAATACACCACCAAATAGTTGGGTAATTTTTTCTGGGGGTCAACCCTGAATGGGTCCGCCACGTGGGGGGTGCAGTTGAGGTTTTTCCAATGGGTATAACCATGGTTGACGATATATCACCTATAACTCTAGCTATATATCCACTTATAACTGGAACTGTACTTCCAAGCAGCGCATCTAGGATGAGCCATGATTGATGAAGATGTTTCATTCGAAACGGGGTTGGTTCAGCTCAGAAAAGGGATTGAGAGGAGCCAAAAGTTGAGTTTCATTGCAAAGCATATGGATTCGACCAGCATAAGGTCTTGGTTTCACCAACAACAAATGGGGATTCACCTTTTCAGCAATATCAAACGGAGATTGTCATAGTGGCAACGGAGGTTGGGATTCAACCAGCTTGGTCATGAGGTGCACCAACATGAGACAGACTGGTGAAGGTCTCATTCATTTCTAGCTGTTCCGAATTGGAGGAAGATACTGAGGAAACATTGTTCCCATCATGCCATCTTTTTACACCACCAGCCTCCAATCATTGTGAGCCATAACTGCCGTAAGATGCCGTAAGCACCTAGCTCACCGTCTTTCTAGGCTAAGTTTGTTGCAAAGGAAATGATCTCATCGAAGTTGCTCGATGTTTATATTGGAGGCTACGTCAAACATCGAAAAAACACATGGTTTATCCTGTTTTACCTTTAAAACACATGGTTTCTGCATGTTTTTTTCCATAGAAACCCATTGATTTTTGTTGACTTCCGCAGGGTATACCAGCCACATCCAGCCAGGAGTTGGCTCAGATCATGGAGGAACCCTTCGGGGATGAGATCGCAGGCGGTAGACTTGTCAAACCGCCTGGCCTTTTGGAAGAAACGGAAAAGTCTGGGAATCCTAAAGAATCAAGATTCATGGGTGAAGATTCCCTATCAAGAATATCTGATTTAATAGGATATGTTAGATATATTCCTGGATATCCATCTTTTGACAATGGTGATTTGATAGGGATATTAATCGTGATTAAATTGGTGATTAACCATCTGGTAATGGAATATTAATGTCTGGTTGGTGGTTTGGAACATGAATTTTATTTCCATTTCATATATGGGATGTCATCCTTCCCATTGACGAACTCATATTTTTCAAGATGGTTAAAACCACCAACCAGATTGAGTCACGTACCAAAAAACTGAAGCTTGGTGTCAAGTCCTCCAAGTTCAACTGACTAATATCTAAATCAAGAGATTAACGTACCAAAACTGCTTGGTGCTTTGGAACATGAATGGATTATGACTTTCCATTCAGAAAAGGGAATGGAAAATCATCCCAACTGACGAACTCATATTTTTCAGAGGGGTAGGTATACCACCGACGTACCAAAAATCTGAAGGTTGCTGGAAGAAGTCCTCCCAGTTCACAAATTTCACTGATATTTCCAGCTTGAAAGCTCTACCAGGATAGGCAAAGCTTGAACGATGAACGCCTTGCCATTTTGATGGACTGGTTCGATTCTCAGGAGCTATTTGAGATGAGTCATATCACTTGTACAGATGCTTCTAAAACTTACACAGTAAATATACCCTCTGGTAAACTAACATAGCTATTGAACATGACCATTGAGAGTGGATTTACCCATTAAAAATTATGATTTTCCATAGTTATGTTAGTTTACCAGAGGGTAGCAACCATGCAAAGTCTTTAAACAATAGCAATGCTCGCTAGGCTTTTAGTAGGATTTTACTTGTTTCTTTTTTGGGGGGTTACCATTTCATTGATTCCCTAGCTGTTCCTTGCCCCATCCAATGTGGTTTTTAAGACCATTCACTAACTATTGACAAATTTCAAAGATCATTTCGTGTTTTAGGCGAACTCTCCCAATTGATGTCCGAACTTTTCAGTTGAATCGTGATCACAGCAATATTTAGGGCAGAAGTTGGTTGATGACTTTCCCAACTTGACCAGTATATATCAGGTATATACCAGGTATATACCTGATGAAGAAGTCTAAACGCCAGGGTTTGTCTCAGAGACAGTTGGTGCCTTTTCCAGAACTGATATGGTGCTCAGCGGCCTGAGCTGTCCTCAGCAAATCTGAGCTGTCCTCAGCAAACCCTGGTGTCATAAATCCAAAGTCCTATAATAGGGGGTACGAAGCTTTCCTGTTGGAAGTGAGCCTCCAATGAATAGTCATGGTTTATTAATCCAGGGTTGACATGAACGTATGTGATATTGGAAGATATGATATCTGGTTGGTGGTTCATTTTCCATTTCATATATGGGATGTCATCCTTCCCATTGACTTTTTCAAGATGGTGAAATTGCACCACCAACCAGTAAATATACTATATGTTGGTGGTTGTCATCAATCACTATTAGCCAGTATTAACCACTCTTAGCCATTCATATTTTTCAGAGGGGTAGGTCAACCACCAATCAGCTTAAAATGACCCAAGAAAAACTCACCTTTTTGGATGTTCCATCCCCAAGAAATGGCAGGGTCGCCGTAGGCAAACCAGAAACCATCAAGCTCGACGTTTTTTGTGGCTTGGCGTCAAAGGGGAACATTTTTTTTTTTATGGCAATCCATAGCAGTCCCCCAAAAATAGAAAAAGTTAATTGCTACCAAAATAGGGATAGACTACTATTCTATCTTTTTGGGGATTGCTATACTCTGTATATGCATGATGTATAGAGTTGTTCCTTGGACTCTCAGTTTTGTTTCAATTTCTGTTGCAATCTTGGGTGAATTTGCAGAAAATACTCGGGGGGCAACTGCCTTGCAAAAGTCCCACCCCTTATGCAATGCGTTTCATTGGATTTAAATAATATTTAAATGAAGATAGATACACAACGTCAAATCAATCCCGATAGAAGCTTCGGCACTTTGTCAGAAACTCTCTGCGATAGATGACAAATCCCGATTTCCACACCATCTACAGCAGCTCCGGCTGCAGTGATCTGCAGTGAAAGGAAACAGATCAGAACAAAATCTATCCCATTTAACCCACCCTCCAGCAATTTCACAGTCTGCCATGGGAAACGGTCCATTTCGTTCGATGATTTGCCTATTAAAAAGGGGTGATGTTTCAGTTCGCAAACTGTAAAATTACCACAGGGTTTGGTCAGTTTGAAGAGCTGTCAGGATCCAATTTTGGGGCTGAAATGAGTTGAAACCTCACCATTTTTTGACTGCCAAATTCTCATTTGTGATGATTAATCATGATTAATCCTCCGTTTTCATTGACTAAACCTCCATAAAAATGCTGTAAAATGGCAGTTGGAACTCCATTTAGAAGGAGGCTAAAAACATTGGAATTTCATGGTTACATTTCCGTGATTTGCTGAAAAAACCTCCATTTTTGCTGGTTGAATCGGTTGAATCTCCAGGTCCTCAGTATGTTTGCCCTCACCTTAGGTCGACGCATCATTTTTGCTCTTAAGCAGCAGGTATGGGTGCAGGCGCCTTTTAAGGGCATGCCATGGTGGATTCATATGTGCCATGATTTAAGCAAAAATGCTATTATAATGGAGGAAATATATATATACATATATGTATATATGTATATATCATGGGATATATATTATAGAATATGAATGGGATAATGGATTATTTAGATGCCATGGTAATTTCACACTTTGCTATCAAAAATGGCCCAGGTATAAATGAAATTTACCAACCGAAAGAGTAGTAGTTTGACCATAATATTAAGGACAAATAATCACGTAATAGTAGTTTGTAGTTAGTAATTTAGATGATGTATTTAATCGCATAATAGGGAAAAATAATCACAATGGGCATAGGGTATACTCTCTGGTGTCATCAAACGTCAATGCCTGGGAAATCCCTTGTAGATGGTTACGTCAATGGTAAAAAATCATTGAACTCGCGAGTGTATGTTCCATTTCCATGTTTGATTCCCACAGGGTAGCAATATTGGGGGATGGTCGCCAATCCAACAAAAGGGCTCAATGTGGCCATTATAAACTGGTTGGTGGTTTGGAACATGAATGGATTATGACTTTCCATTCAGTTGGGAATGTCATCATCCCAACTGACGAACTCATATTTTTCGGAGGGGTAAGTATACCACCAAGCAGTAAAGCTTTCCCATTCAGATAAAATTGACCAGGGACCGGACCCCCACTAATCCCTTGCAAGCTGACCATGGCACAGTGCAGCAAAATATGACTAGGCCAGGTTACACAACAACCACAACAACAAACAACCAACAACCAACAACAACCAACAACAACCAACTGCTCAACCGTTTAAGGCCCCATCAAAACACGATTTTCACCTCATCACGTTTATGGTTCAACGGAATATCAGCCAGAGAAGTCAACTTGGCAATTGGAAACCCACTAGAAATGAAGGTGTTAATTGGAAATTTATCTATATACAAAAGATTATAACATGTTTTATCAAAGAAACAATTTGTAAACATTGCAAACTCCCGTATCTCTTGACAGACCCTTATTGTCCCCATTTTTCTGAAAGGTATGGTTGGTAGAATCTCCGTAGATTAAGATTGTTTCGCTGGTCATATCCCAATTAGCATCCCCGAAAGGTAACGTGACGGCCTTGCCAAAAGGGAAAGAGGATTCCTTTCCACTCAAAAAAGTTGCCATTTTGGGGTATATGTTAATTAAGGTAAGCCACACAATCAAGATTGGCGCCGGGTCTGTTTTTTGGGGGTTGAGGAGTGGGTGATGGTTCCGTCCTGTTTGAGGATCATCATGGTCATCCCAAATCGCTTGGGAACATGGGACACCAACACCATGAGAGCGGAGCGCCAGTGAGAACTAGCTATGCTGGGGTGCTGCTCACATCATGATACTGTCGCATTGCATGGCACATCAATACTCGATAAATATCCCCATTACATAACTGGTTGGTGGTTTAGAACATGAATTTTATGATTTTCCATATATTGGGAATAGTAACCCCAACTGACTTTCATATTTTTCAGATGGGTGGCTCAACCACCAACCAGATAATATGTCCCATGATATCTCCATTACAACACCACTTTGGGTTGATTTACTGGAAGTTACATCCATGAAAATACCCGCTGGTAAACTAACGTAACTATGGAAAATCACCATCTCTAATGGGGAAATCCACTATTTAAACTGGGCCATTTCCAATAGCAAACCGTTAGTCATTACCAGGTTGGCTATTCGGATGATGGTCAGTTATACCCTCTGGTTATGACTAACATAGCCATGGTATAGATGACCCATAGAAATAGATGGTTTACCGTTCTTAATAGCATGGTGAATCTTTCCATGGCGAACTGTAAACGTTTACCAGGCCGGGTAAATCCCCATCCATGTGTTCGTACGATATCAGTTGAATCCTCCATTTTTTTAGACGATCAGGCTATGTTCGTTGCCCAAATGGGCTATATCTCCATCATAAGACTAGTATCCCATGAATATCCCATTACAGGATGGTGCCCCCCAGTTATGAGTTGGTTTATAAACCTCATGAATACTATAGTTATATCTGCCATAAACCATAGTTATGGGAGTTATAAACCAACTTAGCTAACTATAGGGCACCACCTTGTATATAATGTGGGTAAAACAATCATAAACCCATGACTGGGAATGGCAAACATAACACCTATAAATCCTATTAAAATGTTGATTTGGCTGTTGGATTAGTTTTGAGTTTTACCCAGATGAATAGATTTTATCATCATATATAATTACATTTGGTGGTTTCCGTAAATGGGGATACCCCAATAGCTTGTTGGTTTATAATTGAAAATCCCAATGTATAAATGGATGATAACTAGGGGTACTCCATTTATGGAAACCTCCATATCATTGCATCTTCTTCCATGATATCTCCCCAAGTCGAGCCTTAAAAAATGCTGCCAGGAGACCTTGGACAGTCGCGTAAACGCGCGTAGCTGGGTCATTACCCCTGAGGATCTACCCAAGGCTCCATGATGGCTGAAAACTGAGAGAAATTTTTACCCTAGTTTTCATCCAGTTTGGATTGGGATGTTCCCTGACCATCCAGCTATTGGGGTACCCCCATTTATGGAAAAAAACATGTAGATTTCCTTAGTCTGGGATTTGAGCGATATTTCAATTCGCAAATCAGCTGCTAATGGCAAAAATTGTTAGAGTTCAGCAACAAAAAAAAGGTACTTTGGGTACTAGCAAGTTTGTTGAAGTATTAACATGAAGTCTGGCCATGCGAGATGTGGGTTTCACCAGCAAGGTAGGATAAGATGTGGGTTTCGCCAGGTATTTCGGATAGAGCAAGGGGGGTCAACCCAGGCAGATACAAGTCGATCAACCAGCAAATCAGAATACTCCGGAGTGTTCAGGGTTTTTTTCGTCACATGGTGTGTATGTAGATGTATGTATTAGGTTTGGTTGATCACTCTGTGAACGAACCTGGGCTTGAGAAGAAGATTGATGCTGAAACACATTGATTATTGACCACAGAACATGGGTATTTTTTAGACGAAAACCGAGATTTTCTGAAGAATAAGTGAGTGGGGTACTGTAAACCAACAAAATACTAGAAACCATTGAAGCATCAGAATATGGATTCAGCCAGCAGAAGATTTTGGGAAGCAACTTCCCAGGTTGCTTCCTTAGCTGGGTTCCTGGTTGAACCACATCACCACATTTCTTGCTCCAAGAAGAAGAAATGCTCCAGGAAAACCTCTTAGACTTAGATATGTGTTTATGAACCTTATAGATACGTGGAGTAACCTATTTTATCATGCAACGGGGGTTTTGAAGCATGATGTCTTTTAGATATTCCCCCATTACAGATGTAGACGAGACGTGTTGTTCCACAAGTCTGATCTGGTAACGATCTCAAATCCCTGCAAAGTGGTGCTGCCCAGTTGTAAGTTGGTTTATCCCCCGATACCAACGATAGCTATCGATATATCCAACAGGTTCTACCATACATGCCATGAATCCAATCGTTAGCCTCCAATATAAACTAACTTGGCTAAGGAATGGGGGTACCAAGGGGTACTATGAGGATCCTCCATATTTTCTTCCTCCTTCCAAAAGGCCAAGAAAAATGGTCTCGACATTACCCTTGGGAAATCAAATATGGCAATGGGAAATCCCCCCAGTGGAGCTTTTCATAGGAACGCCATGATTTTCCAGCCAGGTTCGGCAGCTTGAGAAAGAGGAAGCCTTCAACAAGAAAAATGCCTGGGACGTCGACTGAGCTGGCGAAAAAGCAAAGAAACTGCGAAAGTTTTAGGAAATGGAGATGGGCTGAAATGGCTGTCGCTAGAATTTCTGAATAAAGAAAAAATGGACGAGCTCCATAGGGCGATCATGATAGAAAACATTGGAGCAATTCCAACACCGCGGAGGAGGAGTTCTAGCATCTTGCTGTTTTTACGTAGCACACACGGCGTGTGGGGAGGAACACTGCCAATTGCAGATCCATGAATGCTCAGAGATGGCAGGAGACATTGCAAAGATCCTTTTTGTTTTCACATCAACATAGCCACATGGGCTTGTCAAAAAGTAGGAATCTACCCCAAAACTCGAAAAAATCGACCCGGAATGGGTAAAACTGTTGGAACTGGTCCCCCAGTTCGGACCCAGCAACAACGAGTTGCTACCAACGTTGCCCTCCAACGAAATGGCGGTTTAGTTTGCTGGGAAAATCATCGAACTCAAAATGGTGGATTTTCCAGCCCATGTTTCATCACCGGAGGGTAAGGATGATGATTCAAGCAAAAACATGCAAAAACTAAGTCTCAGTGGTGGAAGATGTTGCGTGTTCCTCTCTTTTGAAAGTTGAATGTTTAATTCCAGTTTGCCCAGAGCTGAAGAACATCCACCAGGTGAGCGAACTGCGTGAACTGTGTTCCACGAATTGGAGTATAGCCCCCAGTTCTGGACAAATCCAAATGTCATATATGATTTCATATCATTTCATATTCTTGGTTGTATATATCATGTTACTATGTTAATTCTATGTCATTCCCATTGAATGAGTAGTTTAATTCCCATTTGGATGAAGCACCATTCATACCAAGTCTTCAACCTGGATGTTCAGCTGTCTAAGCCGACAGGAGGCGAAAAAAGTCAGATGCAGCCAATAGAGTTGCGGAAAAGCAGCACAGAAATAACCCTGTCTGAGAGGAACGGCCCGCAGATGTTGTTGGTTTTAAAATGTTTTAATGTTTCAAGCAGATGATAGTTGCGGCTTTGTCTCTCAAAATGGCACCCCAAAACGGCAATTGTTCATGGGAAAGTAGGATGACGGATTCTAGGGTTCCGAATCTTGAGACAAGACCAATGTATCCAATGTGGATATGGGTGAATGTCTAGAAAGGAACCAACTACTTGGTGGCTCATCCCACTTAGTAAGTGGGTTATAACCCCAGTGATTTACATGGGATAAGTAGGATTAATCCACTGAAATAACTGGGGTTATAAGCCACTTACGAGCCGTGGGATGAGCCACCAAGTACTCACATGTTTTGTCATGTTGGTTCTCAACTATTCACACGGCTGGGGTCATACAGAAAAGCTCTACTTTGAGGATCATCCCACGGATACGTGGAGGAACCCTGGCGCCCTGGTAAGTCCCCTTTTCTTCGCGGCTGATCCTATGTATAAATGTCCAACTAGCCAAAAAAAAAACGCTAGGAATCAGCTACGATTCGTTTTTAGTGATCCTGTACATACATAACATAACATTACATTACATTATATTACATTACATACATGCGTACGTCACAGGCTACCACGACCTCACCAAAAAAACGGCGAAACCTTACTGGAACGATGGTAGGGGTAACTATCGCAAAATAAGTAAGGATTATTATTGTGATTTAAAGGTCTAAATGGGATTGTCTGAAAATAGGGTATATTCCCAAACAAATAGCCATTTAATAAGGATAATGATCAGCAAAACCATTGGGTTTAGGGGTACACTATTTTCAGACACACCCAAATAATCCGGCAAACTATAATTGAAACTATAATCTGGCAAACTTTTGAGGTCTGAATTATTATGGTTCTCTAGCGCTTGGATGGGGTGTTTACTACGGAAACGAGTTCCTCTGAAAATAGGATGCTCTCAAAGTCCATGAATTGATAACACTGGTTTATTTTCCATAATATATGGGATAATCCTTCCCATTGACTAATATTTTTCAAGATGGTTAAAACCACTAACCAGATCATTTTCTCTATTGAAAGTAAGCATGCTGGGGGGATACCGCATTTAAGACACTGCCAAATATCACAGTGGTGGCTGTACAGCACACATACATCCCCATGATCATTCTGGTTGGTTATAAAGATTCGTGATTCTTAAAATGGGTGACCGCACAATCATACTGTGGATGGAAGAAATCTTGCATCACCTTGGATGGTTGAAGCCCTATAAATAATGGGATAAACCACCTATCAACTGGTGTGAAATCATCCAAAAAGTGAAAAAAGATTGGTTTGGAGTCCCCCATTTTCGGAAACAACGAAGCAAAACCGCCGATCCGCCTGGCAACTCGCAATTCCTCTCTCCAGGGCCCATGGCTGTGGGAGCCATAACAGCGCATGCGGTAGCAACAGGTGGGAAGAAAAAAAACCTGCTGCATCAGTGAACAGAAAGGGGCTTTAGGATGGTTTAGGCGTGCTGAGTCTTCATCCAAAGTGTGGAAAATATATGAAAAAGATGAACACACATGGGAGTTCACCGATTTAAGGCAGATGATTAGTGCACAAGAGCCTGCTGGAATTCAGGAAATGCAGGATTAAACCCCCAATCCTCGCAGCATTTTTGTTTGGCAATGGGAAATCCACTGTTTATAGGAATTTTTTGGAGGATTTTCTCATGAAAACTGTTTATCTCGAATATTTCCACGTTTGTTGCGCCTTGCCGTGCACAGATGGCGTCAGCTTAACCGCCGCGTCGAAACGACGGCTACTCTTAGGCGAAGATCCAACAGAGTACAGTAGATGGCTGGAGTAGTACCCCACGCCACATGAAATGACAGGAAATATCGGTATGGTACAATGCGGGGCCCCCAAGATAGCTAAGTTGGTGAACATAACTCCAATAACTATGATTTATGGTACTTATAACTATAGTTAATGGGGTTTATAAACCAACTTATAACTGGGGGGCCCCACATTGTACTGATGTGTAATGGCCACTAAAAGGATTGCCCAACTTTTTGGTGGGGCCCCATATATCATGTTATGACCATGGTGAAATAAGCCTGTCAGATTTATGGAATAGTTCTATGGATTACTATGGTTTATAAGCCACGGAATGCCTGGGGCCACATCCAAGTAGCATATCTTGCAACACGCTCCAACTCCGACGATGGGAAAAGCTCTGCCAAATTTGCTGTCGAAAATAGGTAAAATATGTAACCAAAAAGATTTCATGATTATCCATGTGATATCCATTTCTGATCAGAAACATGATTTGGTTTTATTTCATGATTTCTGTTTCTTGAGTCCTATAAAACCAACGTGATATCCATTTCACATGTGTCTTCCCTGGGGATCAACACTTCCGCCACCAGCTGCTGTTGGGGAAACGAAAAATCTGCTTAAAGCAGGTCAGACATCCTCTGCGAGGGGGGGAATACTGGATGCAGATTCCGAAACAAAAAAACGAGGGCCGCCGGTGGATGAGTAAATAGGGTGATCCAAACCCTCTGGTGGCATCAAACTTGGCAAATGCCCGAAGTAAATGGAGGTTTAAAGCTGGAAAAATCATCTATGATACTGTATATTACATATATCATATATAATTCATATATATATATATACATGTATATCTATAAATGGCTGATTTTCCATTGCCACGTTTGATGACCAGAGGGTATAAGTGGCCTACGGCTGTGTCCGAAAAGTGTCCTTCCAGAGGGCTCAGTTTTGCAGGTGAATTCACCAGCAGTTATGAAGGGTTTCAAGGGTTTCAACGGTTTCAAGAATATGGGGATTATGTATTACCCATACAATGTGAGGCCCCCCAGTGATGTTTGTTGGTTTAGATTCGCCCCAGTATCTATAGTTATAAGTACCATAAACCATAGTTATTGGAGTTATAAAGTTATAAACCAACTTAGATATCTTGGGGGCCTCACATTGTATGCAAACCATGGTGCTGGTATACTTAGCTACAAAACTGGGTGATTTTTCGGGCAAATGTTTCAAATGTTGGTACAAAGCCACAAGGGCACCATGGAGGGTCTGTTGGGGATGAATAGTCAGCTATAGAATGGATAGCAACTGTGGCTAAAACTGGCTGCCATAAAAAAAGCTCAGGATATTAATATGGAATATATAATATGGATATATTATATATATATATCCATGATATTCCCAGGTCGATATATATTGAATATTCATGTTATATTGTCCATATGAAATATATATATATATATGATGTCGAAATCTATGAAAATGTTGGTAAAACTGGCTGCCATGTTTACCATCCTCCAGTCACCATTTTTATAGGTGGTATGTATAAACCATTCCCAGTCAGGGGTGGTTTATGGCATTGTTTTACCCACATTATACCTATAATACCTGTCCACTGGTAGTATAGATACCCGCTGATAAACTAAGATAGCTATTGAACATTGCCTATCATAGTTGACCAGATGGTATACCTGTCCACTAGTAATTAGTACAGATAACTTCCATGAATACTGGGTATCCAACTAGTACATTCGTGGCCTTTTCGAAGCTGTGGAATGCTGCGAAAAACATTCAGTAAAACCGTGGAAGTTGTCCATCAAGATTTCACGGTCAAGGTGGTTGCTGGTTAACGGGCTTCTAACCAGCAGAAATAGGGGTTCAATGGATAACTGGTTGGTGGTTTGGAACATGAATGGATTATGACTTTCCATAGATTGGGAATGTCATCATCCCAACTCACTTTCATATTTTTCAGAGGGGTAGGTATACCACCAACCAGATAAATTGGATAACTGATGGTTGGTTTCTGCTTGACTTGTTTTGAACAGTTGCTTGACTTGTGTTAAACGATTTTGGTCGAGAGTCTTTATGTGGGCCCCGGAAAAAATTCTACGAAATGATGCTTGGGTGATACCCTCATTTTTGGTACTTCAGGGTGATTACAGCCTCTGGGCAGAGCTTCATCATCCTGTTTGGCGTTCTGGTCATGAAACACTTGCCTTTCAAAGACTGTTAAAAAAAACGATTTTTGAACCCTTCTTAGCTGCTCACTAGGGGATAGATTTTTACAAAAATTGGTATATAACCAATGGCTCGTGGATAAGTTATTGGCAATAGATGAAAAAAGAGCTCAGCATACTATGAACCGTTGGCCACCCACATTGGCCGATCACACTGCTGGAGAAATCATGGGTAATTATGGTAGGTATGGTATGGTGGCAGGGAAAAACTTAACTGGTAATCTATGAAGATGCCAGTAATTTTTGAGCCAAGCAGCTGTCCTTAACTTGCCTCAGCATACGACCAGATGATGATTTGTTTCATGACTGGCAGCTGTTTTCCACGCCCAGGCCTTGGTTTTCTTTGGTCGCTGTCAGCAGTGGAGTTGCTCGGAAGATGATCTTCAGGAGAAGTCAAACTGGGTCTTTGTTCATCCCGTGCATTTGATCCCATACTTCAGGGTGCAGTTGGGGCCCCATAGCTCCCAGTGATGTTTATTGGTTTATAAATCCCATGGTCTATAGTTTTCAGTGTCATGAAGCATTGTCAAATTGGAATTGGAGACCAACTTAGCCATCGTTTGGGGGCCCCACTTTGTGTCAATTACCGGTGATTTCTGACCTTATCCTTTGCGATATAAACCATAAGTGTTTTTCGAAATCAAATCCCATTAAACCCTATTAAATCCTATAATATAAATCCAGATATGTATATATATACCATAAGTCAACTATTCTTTCGTTGTTCATTGCAGGGTGTCCCAGATTTTTTCAATGTTACTGGGACACCGAGCAGATTGGCAAAATTCTGCTGAAGCTGGTTCTCGGTTTGCCAATCACAGGGGTTTGCTTCCGATCGTGCGTTGCAAGATATAGGGCACTATCAAATACTGTACATATACGGTATCATGTACGACTTTGAATTCCAAAAAAAACAATTTGATTTACCATCTCTAATGATTAAATCATATATAATCCCCCTATTTTCTCATGGTTAACCACCGTTTTGTTATGTGAGATTTGGCCTCTCCGGGAGATTTGAAAAGCACACGCTTTGAAAAGCACAAAAGTAGCCCTGCAAGGAACCCAGGAACTAAACATGCTCAGGAGAACAGAGATCAAAGCCCATGTTGATGGGTGAAAAACAGGGGATTCTACCGAGTAGTTCAATTCAACTTAATGATGGTAATCCAGTGTAGAATAGCGTTCTTACTCAATGAGTTCATATTCCATACTGAATTCTTACTGAATCATATTACATTGAGTTAATTCAGTACCCTCTGGTAAACTAACATAACTATGGAAAATCACCATGCTATTAATGGGAAAACTCACTATTTCAATGGCCATTTTCAATAGCAATTCGTTAGTCATTACCAGAGGGTAAGGGAAATCCTTCTCAAAAAAAAAAAACGGCACGTTTCACAACTCGCAACCAGGCGATTGGAGGATGCTGGGTACCTGGGTGAAATCATCACATCCAAAAAAACATGCCCTCTGGTTATGTCAAAATAGCTATTGAAAATGGCCATAGAAATAGTGGATTTGTAGGGTTTAATGGGATTTTATGGGATTTAATAGGGTTTAATGGGATTTGATTGCGATATACCCTCTGGTAATTTAACATAGCTATAGAAAATCACCATGTTTAATAGGTAAACCATCTATTTCTACGGGCCATGGCTTCCATAGCAAACTGTGAATGTTTACCAGAGGGTAGCGAACTGGAAAGTTACAATAGGTAAATCATAACTGTTACTGGAAAGTCACAATAGGTAAGTCATCGAAGATAAACCAACTGTTAATGTAGAAATAGGAAAGTTGTTTATCTTCTGTAAATAAGCCCTTTTCGATAGCCAACTGTTAAATAGCTAGAGGGTACCCTCCAGTGATCAAACATGTCATGTTCATGGCAATTAAAAATCCCCCAACAAAGTGGAAGTTCGTAGCTCGGAAAATGTTCCAAGTAAATGCTACAGAGACATTAGTCCGAACAATGAACCGGAACTTCATGAGGCAACACGTCGTGTCCCCCTGTTACCCTCAGATTGTGGAGTTGTCACGTATATATGCCTTCATGCCATGTTATGTTCTCCAAATATCGCCAAGTCATGACTTTTTGGGCCTCCGTTTTGATGCCCCCAGTAGACAACACTCCAGCAACACAGCCACGAACAGCCACACATATGACCAGCGTTGGCTAAGTTTGGCACACTTGGAGCCCTCGTCCTTTTCGAAGAGTTCTTCTTGCCTGGGCTTTGGGTGTCTCGCCGACGGTTGACGCCAAGGGGCACCTGAAAAAGGAAAAAGGAAATGACCTCCGGTAAACAAACATAGCTATTGAAAATGACCATAGAAATCGTTGATTTACCCATAAAAATATTTGGGAAAGCTATCAACCAACTCGTAAAATCAGATGGGATTGGATGGGATAGTGGTATTTTGAATGGCTGGATTGTGTGCACTGGCACCTATGAAAAGCTCAGCTAGTCTCTCCGGTGATGTCCCCACACCATAGGGGAATAAAACTCCACACGGCACTGTGGAAACTATCCCCCATTGTAGGAAACGCTTCCTTATTTTCCTGGGTTATTTTAACCATGGCTCTATCCATTGGAGTTTGCGGATCATGTTGTGGATGTTTTGTTGTTACCCAACAAAAACTCCCTTCCAAACATTAGATATTAGATACCCCCTACCCCCTACCCCCTTAGACACCCAAACGTTTAGCATGGATCTAGTTTGTCTACTCATTTTGGGCTCCCAAACAGTGCCAGAAAAATATGACCATTTGGGATATCTGGGGATGAGATCATCCGATAAACACATCGAAACTTGAAACGTGCCTATAATTTGGTTGGCTACTTGGTGGCCCATCCCACGGCTCGTAAGTGGGTTATAACCCCAGTTATTTCAGTGGATTAATCCTACTTATCTCATTTATAACTGGGGTTATAACCCACTTACTAAGTGGGATGAGCACCAAGTAGTGGTTAATCAGAAATGGGGTCCTTCATCAGTTGACTCATCCAAGATCTAGATATCTAGGTGGTTTTGAACAGGAAAACCCTTGGTTATGATTGGCCAATTAGTCCCATCCCCGTTTTTTTGGAGCACCCCCAGAAACCATTGGATTGTTAATACATACCCAAATATGTGTTAATGGTTAAAGCCTTCCCCTGCGCAAACTCACATACATGTGGAAAACCCATGCTGAAAACCGTTCGGAAAATAATCTAGACCTTATGTGGGTTTTCCACATCTATCTTCAGATCTTCAGCTACCAGAGGGTGAATCAATGCAAATCACCATGTTCCAATGAATTTCTGGTTTGGATATGCATCCAAATTAATAAGTGATTCCGTGGGAGCCTAAAACCACAAGTTTCCCGAATTCCAATGATTCTCACCCCATTTACAGACTATGTTCCCATGAAAAATTCCATGTAGGGATTTTCCAGCTAGCCACGGTTGACTAGGTCAATCTTACATGGGTAGAAACTAATCCTTTAGTCTTTTGGTATTAGTGGGAATATCTACGTTCACCAGCAAAGAATTTAATTTTTTGCAGGGTATCTAAGATTGGCAATGTTGAATACCGGAGGGTATTCTCCCATTAAAACAACCCAAAACGTAACGCACAGCACCACAGCGAGGCTTTTGGCCCTGGATTTCACTCACCTTGGACTCTCGTCCTCCTCAAAAGCCTTCGGACGTACAGGCAGAGCTGGTGGGTTCCAAATGGGTAAGGAATGGGAGATACTATGATACATATATATATATATATATATTATATATATATAATTATATATACATATAATTATATATATATATAATTATATATATATGATTATACATATCTGGATTTATATAATAGGATTTAACAGGGTCTAATGGGATTTGATTGGGATATACCAGACAAACAGGTCAAGCCGAGATGCACGGCAAGCTAGCCATTGGCACAATTCCAATGCTGCTGGTCTCCACGTAGCTGAAGAAGGTTATCTGAGGATCAATCTTCATGGCAAGACCCGTGAACTTCAAGAATGGAGCGGTCTAGTTGAAGAAGCTATTCGGCTCATGGTGCAGAAAAGCCAGCCTGAAGTCTATCTCTTGGGTTTGATTGAATCAAAATACGTGATGTGATGCTAGCCCCGAGGTGGAGCTCAGGCCTCCTGCAGCTACGGCTGCGGTTGCTGCTCGTACTGCCATTGCTGCAGTGCATGATCAACACGGACATGTGGTCACGCCTGCAAGGGCTGCAAGGGCAGCTATTCCGGGTCTCGCTGAAGGAAGACGACAGCCGAATAGCATTGCGCCTGGTGAGAGGGACAGTGTGTACAGTATGGAACTTGTTCTCATGCCTAGCACTTCACTTGTGTCAGTGAATGGTGGTGTTGCCGCATCTGATTCGAAGCGGATACTCATGGCACTGAATCGATCAATCCTGAATATTCAGACATTTTTCAAGCCTCCTGAGTACCCTCTGGTAAACTAACATAGCTATGGAAAGTCACAATGTTTAATGGGTAAATCAACTATAAATGGCTATTTTCAATAGCTATGTTAAATTACCAGAGGGTACATGGCAAGGGCTCAGTTGAAAATGAATCTATTCCTATCAGCATCATGCTATTTGGGAATGCTCAAGCATCTTTTGTTCACGACGTCAATGCATGAGAGAGGAATCACAGTCAAGCTGCAGGCCTTTGCATTTCATGAACTGATTACAGTATCCAGAGCTGAATTCGTCGAGAATGAAGCTGTCAGAAGTGTTTTGATCCAATACAGAGACAGGTTGATGCAAGATCGTGGAAAAGGTGAAAATCTGAAACTTGCGTCCTTCCTCAAGGAGATCTGTAAGATCGAAAGTTCTGCTGAAGAAGTATCAAGCAAGACAGTGGGCCGGTCATGTCGCTGGGTTTAATAGGGTTTAATGGGATTTGATTGGGAACCCTCTGTTAAACTAACATTTTGCTATGGAAAATCAGTTTGTTTACTGGGTAAATCAACGAACTAAAATGCCATGTTTAATAGCGAGCTGTTCCTTTACCAGAGGGTAAGTTCTTCTAAGCGGTACCTCGTGGATTAGACTAATTAAGCTGAGCCATGTGAACATATCTTGAAGAAACAAGAGAGACCGGAGAATTTGCCCAGAGAAGAAGATTAGGAGAGACCCAAAGAATAGCACTGTGACTCCTCGTGCCGTTCGACGAGTGCCGTCAGATCAGCGCGCGGCCTTTTCACACAAAAAATCTGTCCCGAGGGTTGATTTTAGCATATTTTAGTTATTTTCTCAATTGCCTCTGGTAATCCTGGAGGCTACTGGTTTTTGGTTCATCCAGATCGAAGTTTCCAAGTGTTGAGACCATCGTGACGATGTGTGACCATGATTTCCCCGGTTCATCCACGATTTTTGTCCGCAACCTCACTTGAATGATGATTCATAAGGGAAATTATCACCAAATGGCCTCAAAATTGATCTTATTTGCAGGTGAATTTCAGTTGATTTACCCAGAAATATCGCCCAAGTGTTGAGTTGAGAGTTTTAAAGGAACTTGCGGATGGGGCTCTCATCCCTGGAAGATCATTTTTCAGACCGATGTCTTTCAAAGATGTTGGAACTACGAAAAAGCAGAGATGATTGACCCAAAAAGATAGATGATTCAATCCTAAAAAGTTAGAACTAAACGCATGTCATGATTTTCCGAGCTCCGTTACATCCGTTTGGTTTTGCGATTTCCACGCAATCAACACGTTTCTGACCCATCCCCATCTCCAGATGTTTGCTGCCAGGATTTCTACTGTCACCGTGTGGGAACTTGAGACAACCTGCTGGCCTGATGGATTGCTATCTCAAGTGGTTGGTGGGGTCAATCTTGATGGTAGAATAAAATTCAGCTGTGCCAGAAAGGGTTATATACATATATATATATATGTACATGGATATTTTGTGGATATATCAAATATTGCAAAATGGTAACCCCGGACAACTAGAAAAGGCCAACTTTACCATGTTTCGCGTGTAGGACTTTATTTGTTTCTATTATTTATCTTTTGGGGGGTCGCTATGACCTACACCAAGATGCTTGATATACGTGCAATTGGAGGCGTACAGCCAGCGCCTATGCGAACGTTATTCAGACCTTTTCACCTTGGTTTTAGAATACATAACAACCACCAACAATATATATATAGCGCTTTAATTTACCACTGGTAGGTTGTTATATGTTTCTATCCTTTTCTATCTTTTCGGGATTTTGGTGGTTTGGAACATTTGGATTATTTTTCCATTCAGTTGGGAATGTCATCATCCCAACTGACTCTCACTCCATCATTTTTCAGAGGGTAGGCTCAACCACCAACCAGATAGTTTAAATCTCCAGTGCTGTTGTGAGTTGATTTCACCTGTGATTGCCCTCAGCCCTCCAATCCGAATGCTGGCGCATGCTGGCGCCTTGAGGTCTGGAAGTCTTCGGCTGGGCCTGTCCTTGACTGCTCCAGGCAGATGGTGAACATCCCAAAAGAGCAGCAATTTGGGCTTCTAATGTGGTTATATAATATACAATTACATTGGGATATTATATTGGGATATTACATTGGGATATTATACTATAGATATATGTGGATTTATACAATGTGGTTGAAACAATGCCATACACCACCACATGTTTGATGGCTGATATCACCCATTTATGACTATTTATGTCAAACTTAGGGATGGTTTATGGCATTGTTTTAACCACATCAATCGGATCTTTATTCCTTGATTTGCGCTCGGTTAGGGGAGGATAAAAAATTGTTGACCCAGATTTAATCAGATCTTGACTTGCCTCTTGGAATGTTAAATTTGAACCCATACCCCCTTCTGATGGTGTGAATAAGAGCAATCACTCGGTGGAAAAGGGCTGGCTCATTGGGGGATCACCTTCAGCCGTAGTTGGAGATGATATCCCGAATATCTGGTGCATGTGAAATATCTGGGGACATTTACCCGGCCTGGTAAACCTACAAAAGCTATTGAAAATGACCATAGAAATAGTGGATTTTCCCATTGAAAATTGTTGATTTTCCATTGTTATGTTAGTTTACCAGAGGGTATCAACCCCAGAATTTGATGGTCTTGAATGATATTAGGAACTATCTGGAACTAGTATGGAAAATTTGAAATAGAGAGCTGGGCTGTTACGGCAACTTTGCAGTGTCTTTGTTTGTTGGGTAACTAAAAAAGCTTTGCGCATTTCCACTAAATTTGTAGATATTGAAAAAAGTTGGTTGTATTAAATAGGGATAGAAAGCATGTGGGATTCGTGCTGTAGAGGTTCTCTTTCAGAGAACGCAGAATATGCAAATGAGGGGCGATGATGCGAACCCACGACAGCATGCATGCATCACCGTTTCTCTCAGTCGACTCACCCTTCTTGGTCGGAAATCCGGTGGATGTGAAGACCCTTCATTTTGGTCGGTCAAATATCGCAGGGGTTATCTATTGCCACTTAAAATAGATGCCATTTGGCGACATCAAAATCCCATGATGCGGTTGGCTCACTTGGTTGAATCCCTTCAGTCACTGCTGGAATGAATTTTCAGGTCACAGCAGCTTTGATTTCTCGTCATCCTCAAAGACGCTGGTCCGCAGATAGAAATCGATGTTGATGGCATTTTAAGCGTTTCCAAAATGGAAATTTAAGCCATGAATAATGGATGTGGCTTTTGATAATGAAAATGTGGGATTTAACCTTCTAAATAGCCCCAGTTATAAATATGGGAAAATGATGGTTAAACAATGGATTTAGAGGTACCCTATTTTCGGACAAAAATATTGGTGTTTCCTGGGTTAGCTATAGGCTGATTTTTTGGAGGATATGAGGATATACATTCGATCTTTCATGATATGTTCTATGGAATAGTATATGAGCAAGAGCCTAAATTACCGTAGTGGAAAGTAGTATTCGAGACATCTTTATTTTTTGGAAATTGAGCTGGGGCTTGGAAAACGATAATACACTCTTCAAAAAACGATAACAATTTCTATATTCCCAAAACCTGAAGAACGATAATACACTCTAGGTCAATCTTACATGGGTACTTTGATCCTTTAGTCCTTTGGTATTAATGAGAATATCTACTAACCAGCAAAGATTTTTTCTGCAGGGTATCTAAGATTGGCAATGCACTTTTCAAAAATTGATGCCTTGGAGCTATATACTAAAAATTGACCGTGGCCCATGTGATTGTATTCTGTTCCCAAGGAATTGGACATCCGAGACTTGTGGCCGAACTTTTTACACCAACGGGGTATAGCACAACTTCATTGAACTGGCTATGAATGGGGTGAATCTTTCAGGATGGCGACCAATGGCTGGTTCTAACCCGCAATGATGGAAATTGCAGGACACATCGCAAAAAAAAAACGGATAGCAGGATTTAGCATTGCAAAAAAAATCTGAACATGTGAACTGAACTTGGAAGATATGAAAGTCCATGGTATATGTATATAACCATATTTAAGTACATATATATATATACCATGGTATCATAGGTTTTTTGAACCCATCCCCAGGGTCATGGTGAACATTGGGATGTTCCCGTGCCCCGGTTTTGGTTTCCGCAGGTTTTATCCCCGTGAACTGCTGAGGAGTCCCTCATAGCCAGGGTCATCCATCCTTGTAGCTTGGCAGAGGATTTCATCGGGCGTTTTGTAAGGCTTAGCCTCTGGTTGCTTAAAATAGCCATGGGTTTAGATGGCCCAGTTGTAGATGATTTTGCTTACCCTCTGGTAATTTAACGTAGCTATTGAAAATTGCCATTTATAGTGAGTTTTCCCATTAAAAATGGTGATTTTCCATTGTTATGTTAGTTTACCAGAGGGTATATTTTACCTATATAAAAATGGAGATTTTCCAGTTCCCTACCAGGAATTGATCATCAAAAATCGGGAATTTCCAATCACCGGGGAGACCAGTTGGACGAGTAGATTAAATGTGATCCTCGAGTTTTTGCTGGGCATAGGAACATGTATTGAATGAATATGTAGCAAAAATAGATAGGGAATATGTATTAAATGATTCCCTATTTGATTCTAGAGAATATTATAGGGAATATGTTTAGGGATCTTTTTGATTCTATTTAAACACCCCACGAAACCATGGTGGATGTAGGAAATTTCCACATCATTGGGACCATGCACTGGGGGTTAATTTTTTGGGGGGTGGGATTACTCACCAGCTAAAAATCAGTGGCGTCTCAGGCATCTCAGATTGGCAAATCCCCAGCTGGTAGGTCGATTGGGTTTAGATTTGGTGTCGCCCAAAAAATCTGACCCTAACTCCACCCATGAACCAGGCATGTAGGTATTTAGCTAGAACCGATTAAGCATGCAGCATGCGTAGACACGCAGGTACATTACCTTACCTTACATTACATGTACAGTATAAATATATATATGTGTGACACATACTGTACAGAAAATGTGATGTCCACATGGTATACAGTATAGGTTACATTGCATGTATGTGATCCCATGGGTAAAAAGTTGATGACTTTCTGCAACCAATCCGAAGGATGTTCCCCAAGGCCAAGGGTGTTTCTGACTTGCGAACGGCGTAACATGCGAACGACCTCAACTGATTGACCTCAAATGAAAGTGGGGGTTTCCATAAATATGGGTACCCAAAAACGCTGGATGGTTTATTTCATGGAAAATCCCATCTATAAATGGGTGATAACTAGGGGTACCCCCTATTTTAGATCATCGGATTGAACGTTTGAAACCTTTCGTACTTTCTCCGGAATCTGCATGTTGGAACATGACTGCGGTGGGTGCGAAACGAAAGATGTGTCCATTCTTCGACCGAAGAATTCACTTGAGTGCAAATTCAGATGGATCTAAAATGTGAGGCCCCCCAGTTATAAGTTGGTTGACAAAAGCCCCAGTAACTATAGTTATAAGTACCATAAACCATAGTTATTGGAGTTATAAACCAACTTAGATATCTTGGGGGCCTCACATTGTAGAAGAGCATTGCACTCCAGTAGATATTCTGCAAGTTCGGACGATGTCAAGAACTCTTCGGGAAGACCTGTGGAACCCATCAGGCGCAATCAATGTTCCGGTACCCGCAGAGGAACCCATACATTCAAAACACACAAGCACTCGGGCCATTCAAACAGATGTCTCGCAAGAAGAAGTGGCTTCACTTGCATCTATGCGTTACCGACTATTCTTCTTACTTGTGCTAAACGTAGGGAATTTTCGGGAATGATCCACAGGCTAACTATCAATAACAATCCCAGCAACCCCCAGCAACCCATCCATTCCCTGCGTTTAGAGACGACCTGCTCATCTCCATGGCGAATGGTGGGAAACCTCCATGTCTCATTTTATGAGTCATTTGCTGAAGCAAAACACGACGACCACGGAAAAGTCACCGTAAAAAAAAACATGATAAACATTGATAAACCATGCAAAAAATTGAGGTATCCAATTTTGAGCCAAACCAGATGTTTTCAAAATATGACCAGCGGTTTCTGGTTTCATGTCCCCTGTCAAATCACTCACCATAGTGAAATTCATTGAAATGGCCATATCCCCATGTTTGATGTCCCAATCATTGTTGCTTGTCCAGTTATGTTACTCTCCGGTGTCAAATCTCAAAATTCCACGGTGATGTCCTCAGCTATTTTTTAGCGTCATACTCTTGAGGCTCCTGAACCTGCAAATTTCGACAGCCCTTTGCTGGCTCAGAGTGTCTTGGCGAAAGCGAAATCTGAGCTAAACCAAGCCATCAGTTTCCGCAGCATTTGATGCCAAGAATATCCCATTTGCTGACGGATGAATGTTTTGATGAATACTTGGTCGGTATTGGAGTTTGCAAGCCACATATGTCATGATATCTTAAGATAGGATGACTGGGATGAGCTTAGCAGGGCAGCTATATGGTCAAACATGGTCAATATTGAGGTTCATGTGCTGTTGGAGAAACTTCCTCTGTATAGCCTTGGTTATTATTGGTCATATGAGTCATATGAGTCATAGCTACCTTGTTTTTTCAAGCTAAATGTGCTGACCAGTTGGCCAGTGTTTTTACCCTCCTGTAAAGCTAAATATACTGTAGATGTGGATTCGCTCCACTATTTCTAGATCATTTTCCTAGTCACCATGGGTTTTCCACATCTGTGTTAGCTTACCCAAATGGATAATTGTGTGTATTTCTCCCCAAATGTTGAAATTGGGTACCTGTTCAAAAGAAATTCTGGAGGTTTTTTCAAAAATGAAGGTATGATCATGGCAAAACTGGGATACAGTAGTCCCCTTATCAACTTTATCAACTTTATCTCAGCATTTGTTGCCTGGGCCATTCAGAAGCCACGTTTTGTTTTTTTTGCGAGTCCTCGGTCCCAAGAAAAAAAGTCTCCAATTTTTTTTATTGGATACGTCGGTCGTCTACAGTGACATATTGCTATACCCTCTGGTAATTTAACATAGCTATTGAACATGGCCATCTATAGTGGATTTACCCATTGAAAATGGTGTTTTTCCATAGTTATGTGAGTTTACCAGAGGGTTTGTATTGATTAGATCTGTACAGGATGGGGCCCCCAGTCGATATCCGATAGCGTTCAGAAACGCCTTATATGTAAGTAGCTGAATGTAGCTGAATTCTATGGTGTATTGGTAGATCTACATAGATATAACTATAGTATTCATGGGGATACCATCATGGTTTTGTTAAAAATAAAGTTCACATCACTGGGCCCCATCCTGTAGGATGTCCATAACACACATTCCAAGTGGTTTGTCTCCCATACGAATTCGAAGGCTTCCTGAAACAGGTTTTGTGTGAAAATAGCCTCTGGTAAACTAACATAGCTATTGAAAATGGCCATTTATAGTGGATTTACCCATTAAAAATGGTGATTTTCCATAGGTATCTTAGTTTACCAGAGGGTATGCTGGGTTTGTCTGAAACCTACCCTCCAGTGTCATTGGGGTAGCCCCATTCCGAAGCCGCTGGTCAAATTTTGCTGGTCATGTTCCATTTGTCCCGGTGAAATATCCGATAGTGATGGTTGTTTCATTCCAGTTTTCTGGCCTAAAATCCTGGTTTTTCGGAAAACTGTGCCGTGCTCCCCGTAGCTTTCCCTTATAGATCTCCATGTTTTCCTGCTTAGATCCCTAGTTCTATCTCCAGTATTTCCCTCAATTTTTCCGCAAAGCCCTTGTTAAAATCTTTAGAGTAACCCTCAAAAAGATGCCGAAGAGTGCTTCCAGGACGCTAGCTCGATGGTATCTACCTCATAGTTCTAGCTTTCCAACTTTTCTATCTATGACCTGGGGTTGCAACATACTGTGGATGTTTGTGAAATCCTGCGCCAGTTGGTAGATGGGCAAAATCCCGTTCTAATCCCAGTATTTATATTATTTATATACACAGTTTCACAGGAATCCCAATAGTTACCAAGTGGTGCAAGATTTCTTCCATCCACAGCTGGTCATATGTCCCAGTGCCATGAAATTCCATGAAGTCATCATTTTTGCTGGGCTAATCCCATGAACTTATTGTTGATTTATCTAGTAAAAATGGTGATTTTGTATAGCCATGTTAGTTTACCAGGGGGTAGATATGGATTTAATCCCCAGTTCTCCCCCCAGGTTTTCTCTGTTTGGATTCCGCGATCTCCGTTTTGGACCTGGCCCACTGTGGATCCTCGCTTTCTTCACGTGGCATTGCATGCTGTGGTGCTTCCATGTCACTGCTGGGCCTGGGGCGCATGGGAAGTGTACCTTGGCGCTGTTGGGACAGGGCTAAACCATGGTAAACCTTTGGAAAGGAAATTCATTGGATTAAGAATGAGCGGGATGTCTAACTACTTCAACATGTACATTTGGGTATGGAGCATCCAAATTGATACATTGCCTGAACAGGGCTGGAGGCCTGCTGCACAGCATACGCATGACGGCCTATGTACAGATGATCGTGAGGATGCCAACAGAAGAGCGCTGAAGTACAGGATGGGATGAAAACAACATATGAGAGCATGCGCATGATCGGTGCAGATGGTTTGTTGGGGGGTTCATGTTGTGAATATTAATCATGCATTCCGAGAACTAGAAACATATGAACATGATGTCTTCGAATTTATATGATTGGCTGTGTCAGTTAGATTGATCTGAAATCTAAAGATGTTTATATACTTTGATGCTAAATGTTATACAGTTATACAATACACTTCAATGCTAAATTGATGGGATTTGGGGTCATGGGCCCTCAACAATTCTTGGGATTTAATCATCATACAGTGGTTAGATCCCACATTTGATAACCAAAGCAATTTCAAGCCCGAATTAAGAAATCCTGGTTGATTAAGGACCGAGGGTAACCCCCAAAAATGGTCATTTGCTACTCAACTTACTGGTGCTTAGCAGGGAATGAGGGAATGATCCAGAATCACTAGTAATAATCATCCCATTCCCCCATTCCCATCCATTCCCTACGTTTAGCACCAGTAAGTAAAGTGCTACCCCTCCCCAATTCAACAACCCCAGGACCCCAGGATGACTCATGAAGAATTTGTCCAGGTCAGTCATTGTTCAACAACCATTCATTGTAAGATTTCACGATCAAACATAGTAAGTTTAAGCATGATCCGTTGGCCTTGATTTCAACTGCTGAAAACCTGGAAAAAATGAGCAGAACACATCCCACGGACCGGAACTGCTTCGTAACCATAGTTAGATCATTTATGGGATAACCCATAGGGTCCTACTAACCAGGGTTGCTAACCACTTACCAAGTTGGATTCTCCTTCATTTTTGTTTACCCTTAACATAACTTTGCCGGATGTTTTGGAGGTCTTTAAAGAGATCAATCTGGTTTTCCTAGGTCCTAGATGTTGTGCAAGTGATCTATACAAGAATAGTTTGCCATTGATTTCAAAGTATGACACCACATACATCTCAGTTTTGCGGTTGAAGTCTTCGTTTTTACCTGACGAATTCCCATTGTTGTTGCTTCAACTTCAGAATGTCGCTGCCAATTTCCCAATTGATTCCAGTTCTTTCTCGTTGAATCAGTCTGTCCTCGTGAATGTCCACTGGTTGGTGGTTTGGAACATGGCTTTCATGACTTTCCATTCAGTTGGGAAGAATCATCCCAACTCACTTTCATATTTTTCAGAGGGGTAGGTATACCACCAACCAATCCAATGTTTATGTTCGTGCGTAACGTCCTTTTTTGTTTTGGTCGAGCAACCAGTGTTTCAGCGGTTTCCAACCCAACTCTCGATTGGGTGATCCCTTCATGATGCTTCAGTCCACACTTCTGGCTGCTGAAATCTCAAGTGTTGCCTTGATTTGATATGTTCGGTCAAAGAAAAACTGCGTGATGGTTTTAATTTGAGCCCCAGGAAAACTGCTGATTAAATCCCGATGTGTTGGCCCGGTGATACGAAAGTAGTATCCCAAGCACATGAAATTCAGCAATTTACCAGGATGGGGTCTCGAAATCATCGGGTTGATCATCAACCATAGGGATTATGTGCTGGTTGGTGGTGACTGGAACATGAATGGATAATTTTTCCATTCAGTTGGGAATGTCATCATCCCAACTGACGAAGTCATATTTTTCAGAGGAGTTGAAACCACCAAGCAGTTAAGATTAAGATGCTACTTTTGGATCTGTTCAGGGTTTGCTATGCGTAAAGACAAAGATCTTGAACCCCATTTGCCTACTCGTTTGGTCAACGTGCCCTTGGTCGACTTCGAAGATCATCCCAAACTATGTGGGATTTCAATCCAAAAGTAGTTCACCACTACTTTGATATTGATGCTGCTATCTTGTTGAAGATTCTAAGTTCTAAGTCCCATATCCCATGCATAAGATACGGTGGATGGAAGAAATCCTGCACCAGTTGATATATGGTTTATCCCATTATTACTAGGGTTTCAACCATCCAAGGTGGTGCAGGGTTTCTTCCATCCACAGTATGTCCATTCCTTTTGGCTGCTTTTTTGCAGAAAAAAATGGGTCAGATCGGTCGCTCTAAGGTCTTCAGCCTCCCAGTGATCGATTCTGTTACTGTGGACGCATCGCTTTCTCTGCACAGCACGGCACAGATGGAGTCAGTACACTGGTGCCTTATGGGAGGGTGGAGCTTCCTGGGGTTCGCTGGGTTCAATATGGCTGCAAAAAATATGGTTCAATACTGATGTGTGGCCCCCAAGATATCTAAGTTGGTTCAAATAACTCCAATAACTATGGTTTATGGTACACAAATAACTATAGTTACTGGGGCTTTTGTTAACCAACTTATAACTGGGGGGCCTCACATTGTACTGATGTGTAATGGAGGTTTCTCAACATGGGGGGGACCCCGAAATCATCCATCTTGAAAAGATTTTCAACTATAAACCAGCCATATGGCAAATATGGGCTGAAATAATTGCTGGCCTCCTTCCCTCCTTCCCTCCTTCGCCTGAAGTCATGTCTGTCTGGACCCGAACGATAAATTGCGAGCTCCGGATGCAGCTGGGCATGCCTGGACCCGACCACATGCCGGAAAATATGTCAGAATGGATGCCAGATAGGATGTCAGATAGTCTATCAGAGTATACGTCAGATAGAATGCCAGTCGGTGGGGATCACTCGAAGAAAGTGATTATTTTTCACCATATTTCGGCATGAAAATATGGATCAACTGGACCAAGAAATGAATAAACCTTGTGGAACAAGGGTGGTTCAATGGTTTTCCAGCTATTTTCACAGGCACTTTCAGCCAGGATCCAATCCAATGAGGGTAGGATTCTTCATCATGTTCCCCGAAGAACATTGCATGTCATCGAGGGTTTTTTCTGAATTTTGGTGTACCCTCTGGTAAACTAACATAGCTATTGAAAATGACCATTTATAGTGGATTTTCCCATTAAACATGGTGATTTTCCATAGCTATGTTAGTTTACCAGAGGGTACCTTTTGGTAATCAGACACGACCTGGACAATTCTGTTGTTTGAAGTCAGCTTGCAATGGTAGTGTGCATCATTAGACTTAGACGTACACCAATCTTAGACTCTGACTCCAATCAAGTCCAAGTACACTCCACTTGACTGCATGGGAAATTTAATGTTTATGATTGTTTATGGATATTTAATGATTTAATGGATGATAATCAATCATTCAACAATAACTTGACGACTAAATGAACTGGTAGCAATTGCTGGACCAGGGATGTGGCTTTCCTGGCAGGATTTTGGAAGCCCCAGCAAAAACCCATGAACGCAAGTGAGAAATGCCATGCAGGGACCTTCTTGAACTCAATTTCAAAGCAGCCCAATGGACATGCGGAGCAGTGTGGAACCGCTGGTATATGGACCCCAAGCCAGGCAGAGACATGCGCCAGATGTGGCAAGATCATGAAACAGAAATCCAAAGAAACGTCACCAGTGTGAAAATTCCTAAGTTGGCTTCCGGCCAGTGGGACGAGATCGATGCATGACACGATCTGGTCGGGAAGGGTCTCAGTCTTTGTTCATCAGTGGCAATGGCTGCAATGGCTGCTTGAAGTTTGAAGAAGTTAGACTCATTCAGACAATGACACAATGTGAGGCCCCCAAGATAGCTAAGTTGGTTTATAACTCCAATTTCACTATGGTTTATGGTACTTATAACGAACTAGTGACTGGGGCTTTTGTTAACCAACTAACATCACTGGGGGGCCTCAAATTGCATGAATCATGTGCTTCGATCACTTCGCTAGTGATGTGGTGGTGATAGTCATGGTCTGCTGATGTCAATGTATCAGATGTTGGCAAGCGGCGAGCGTTTGAGAGCGTTTGTAGATGATTGTCTATTCAAACATCCGTTGATGACTAGGATTTCCCATAGCTGCCATAGCTACGTCACGTTTGATGACCAGTGGGTCGACATCTCAGAGGGTTTTTTTTACTGTGAAACCATCGTTTTTTTGGGGATGTGGTAAACCCTGAACCCTCAACCCTTATGTTCAGCATTTGGAGGCCAAATAAACATCCCAAATAGGTTCGTATACCCAATTCTTAGTAAGCTTCAATTGGGGACGGTTCAAATCTATGTGGTACAAACTGAAGATGATGGAATTTTAAATTTAGAGGTATTGCTGGTGAATGCACCAGTGTTGCCCAAAAGCCCTGCTGGTTGATAATGATATACTGTTCTGGTTGGTAGTTTGGAACATGAATTTTATGACTTTCCATATATATTGGGATATGTTGGGATTAATGAATTTTATTTGTTCCATTCAGTTGGGAAGAATCATCCTAACTCACTTTCATATTTTTCAGAGGGGTAGGTTGAAACCACCAACCAGCTGTTTTATGGGAATTCCTATAGACCAACCAGCAGGTTTCAGGATGACAAGAAGGATTGTGTGAGAAAGGCCCTCCATGGCTGGTTAAAGCTGTATTCTTAGTGTTCTATCTCTCATGTTTAATAGGTGAACTCCTTTTGTTTGATCTTGAACAAGGCCCGCGTTGTTGATTGTTTAGCTCCCACTTTGATTATTCATGCCCTGGTGGTTGATTAAACAGACATCGATGCTGAATCCCTGCGAACCAAAGACCCCCGCTGTACTTCCAAGGTTCTACCCGTCTCTGACTTTGCATCACCAGACTTCTTCCCAACATCGCCACTAAGAGAATTACCAACGGGGGCTGGTGGACATGGCAACATTTCTATGGCAAGTACGATGTCAGTGTAAATGTAAATGACCTTGTTTCAGGCTGGTGAGTGTGAATCACTTCAATTGTGTTCCAGTTGTGCACATGTACTGGTTGGTGGTTTGGATCATGTTTTATTTTCCATATGTTGGGAATAATACTCCCAACTGACGAACTCATATTTTTCAGAGGGGTAGGTATACCACCAACCAGTGTATTTTGTTCATCTTTGGGATGAGGTTCCCCAACTGACCCATGTTCTACGGTTGAAACTGCCGTGGATCCTCCGATGGGCCACAAGAATTTGTGTTCCTATGGTCGTTATCAGGGTGAACAACGCCTGGTACCCTCTGGTCAACATGCAAAAAACTACGGAAAATCACCATGTTTAATGGGAAAATCCACTATAAATGGTCATGTTAAATGAGAAGAAACCAACTCCAGATGTGCTTGTAGAGTGTTGATTCTTTTTTCCACACAAAAAATCCATTGCCGACTGTTTGTGTTTTTGTTTCGACAGTTTGCCCCATCCCCGAAATGCGCACCCAATGTTTTGCAATGGTCTACTCCCAACATGTTGAGTTTGCGAAGGGGGAGGTTTCGACAAGCTAAAGCATGATAAAGTTCCCTTTCTCAGCTGTGAGATTCGGAAAGTTGACGCCCATGCCGAGACAATTTTTGTTGCGTTTACAAACCAATCATGTTGCTTAACTATATGTGGATTGTGGGGGATATGATATAACATGATATAGCTATAAATTATATCCCCAAAGTCAAAAACTATAGTATGATAATGCCAGACAATGAATTCAGCTTGACTAGAAGACTAAAGATTGAGCCCCCCAAGGAAGGAGACGTCGTCATGCATGCTGGTCCTTTATTTCAACCGGTGTGTAAGACCAAAACTTGGACTGGTGCTGATGAATCAGACAAGCATGAAAATCGCAGCTGCTATCCTTGGGGAAGTAGTCTCTAGTAATTTAACATAGCTATTGAAAATTGTTAGTTATAGTGGATTTTCCCATTAAAAATTGTGATTTTCCATAGTTATGTAAACGTTTACCAGAGGGTGGTCTTAAAATTATTGGTTTTCACTTTTTACCGCCAATGATTGCAGAAAAACTCACCGGCGTGATAAAACATCGCCATTTGCTGCTGTAGGTTCATCCGTATCATTCACTTTGAATATCTTTTAATAGTTTGCAACCCCTTCCCTCAATATTGAATACCCTAGAAATCCTTGCTTTTGGTATTTGATTAGTTTGCTCTGAAGCTGGAAGAGATAGGTTTTTAATGGTGTTTACTATTACTTACTGGTGCTAAACGTAGGGAATGTTCGGGAATGATCCATAATAACTAGTAATGTCATCATCCCAGCAACCCCCAGCAACCCCCAGCAACCCATCCAGCAACCCTACGTATAGCACGCACCAGTTGCTGCTTCTTCCGGTGGGTTAAATCTCCATGAAGTCCTCATTATTGCTGTGAAAACATCACCATGTTTTCACTACATCATGGTCTCGTTACTTGGGTGATAGTGAAACCCCTGGGTAAGTAACCCTTGGTTAATATGTTACAAGGTTATTTTACCATGTTTTCACTACATCCTCATGCCAATCTCATTTTGATACCCCTGGGTCAGTTGGCAAAATCAAAAATGATCGGCTGGAGACGATGACTTTATCATTTTATCCTCAAGTTTGCTAAGCTGGCAATGGAACATCACCAAGATTTTCTTTACAGATATCCACTGGTGATCATATAAATATACCAAAAGTACTTTTGGTATCATTGATATCACCAGATTTATCATGGCTTATCCATAAAAGTACGGTATCCACTGGTTGTGCTGACCTTGCGGCGTAGTTTCTTGATTTCCTTGACGTCAGCCCGCAACGGATCAACGGATCTGGCAAATCTTCGCATCCATACCACGCAGCGTATATATATATTTTTTTTACAGCATGTTACATGACTGGGCCATTTGTTTTTTGGATGTTGACAAATCTTCCCATGTCCCAGGTTAGACCATGATTGATCACCCAACAGTAGTAGTGATCCCGAATAGCTCAAGCATTGCCAGCCTCTAGTAATTGAATGGTTGTTTGATGGTAGGAATGTTTGAGCCATGGAAAATCATTGGGCATGATGGTTTGCTCACCATGAAGTCGTTTGTAAAAAAACATACCTAACAGTATTTAATATATAATTATGGTGCAAACATTGTAAATCCATGATGGCTTGCTATGGAAAATTAAGATATTGTCATGGGTAAACCACCTATGGAAACAGGGTCCGTTTTCCATCGCAAACTGTTCAGCAAAACCCGGTTGGGGTTGCCATCCCCTCCCCAACCATCCCCCTATGAGACCTTGGTGGTGGTGACTCAGTGACCAAAACCAATCTTGATGAGTTTTTTAGGGATGATATTAGTTGGTTTATTATGGTTTCTTTAAATAAAATTTCTGGTATCATCAATTGGAATTTCAGGATCCTAAAATGGAGGTACTGTACCATATAAGACCATATTTCGTGGGGATATTCCCTTACATAGGCCTCAAAAATAGGCCAAAAATATATTGTAGGTACCTCCAATAAATCGGTTCCTGACATGGTCATTGATATCATGGGAATCCCCCTCAGAAAACCACCAAGCAGTATCTATTCAGGGATATCCCGGGATGACTGGTGATGTTTCCACCAAGACATGGCTTCGCATAGCTGGACCTCTTGATGCCTCTTCTGGGTTCAACTCGATCGGAGCCGCTGGGCAAAACCCGATTCGGGTGACCGTCCCCAAAAAATGTGCCTTACCCTCTGGTAAACGTTTACAAAAAACTATGGAAAATCACCATGTTCAATGGGTAAATCCACTATTTCTATGGCCATGTTCAATAGCTATGTTTGTTTACCAGATGGTATTTTCATTTGTTGGTGATGGTTGGTGACTGATTCTAATTGATCCAGATGATTGGTTGTTTGCCAATGATGCCTTCGATTTTTAGTGTCTTTCGGAGGGAAACGATGGGTAAAGACAACACATGCCGATAAATTCAGACCTTTAGCGTCCTTTAGCACAGGATGGTTCGGATTCTCGAATACCACCCCTGACAACATGGCTTGCGAAATGGATGGTTGCAAGGACGAAGCACCTAGCGGTTGTGAATCTGGGGGTGACATTAGCTGTGCCGATGGTCAAAACATGATTTTCCAGATGAACAGAGGGGATGTGAATATATTATGTGAATATATTATGTGTATTTATGGATTATATATGTATGTATTATGTATCTTTAGCCCATCTTATCCCAGTTTTTGTTTACGTTCACCAGGGCACCCCATGCCAAGGGTTAACGTTCACAGCATATCCACGTAAGGGTCGTTTTGGTCAGGTGGTTTCCCTGGGGTTTCGATTGCGGACATACTTCAGATCCTGGGGACAACTGAGATGCACATCCAAGTATAGTTACACTGGTGGGTGGCTTGGTCAATGATGGTTAATGATGGTTCATGGTGGTTAGAGAATAGATATATCATCTATATCTGATTGGCTTGGAACATGGCTGGGTTATGACTTTCCATTCAGAAAAGGGAATGGAATGTCACCATCCCAACTGACTTTCACTCCATCATTTTTCAGAGGGGGTAGGTATACCACCAACCAGGGTAGATTTCCTTCTGATATTCCCATGTTCCCCACACAGAATTCCAAAAGCTGCCCCGGGATCCCAGTTTTCCCAGTGCTTCACTGAAGCTTCCCAGCGCTTCACATGGTTGGTTAAGCTTCACCCTTTTAGACCCAAACATTGGGCAGTCACTGGTTGAATCCCCCAAGATCGAGGTCGATGTTCTTCCTCTCCGTGACGGACGCTACAGATCTCGACTTCTCTTTATCCTCACAATCCTTCGCCCATGTTGGACACTTGGAGACACCGGGGGAGCCATGGGGAGCCGGAAATTTCTACCGAAAAATTTGGTCCCAGAAATGGCGGAGCCTGAGAGGCCCCCCCCCAAATGCCGAGGTCAGTAGGGCTTGAAAAAAGTGGATTTGAAGCCTACAATGTGAGGCCCCCGGCCACGATAGCGTTCAGTTGGTGCACATAACTCCAATTTCACTATGGTTTATGGTACTTATAACGAACTAGTATTCCTGGGGCGTTTGTTAACCAACTAACATCACTGGGGGGCCCCACATTGTAGAAACGACTGACAAGAGAGTGCTTGAGGTTTTTCAGGCTCTTGGGGGGCTGCGCTAGTTTCACCAGGTCAAGAACTGCTCGGCAGCAAAACACCCTCGGTGATTTTTCCTGCTGGGGCCTCTTGGAACCGCACCACACATGAGAACAGCCACATGTAACAATTTGTACAGATTGGGCCCACGGCCTGCAGTGCAGCCTAGAATGCTTAACGTTGCTTTCTGAACGCACAAGAAACTAGCTCCAAACAGCAGATTCCAAGCCTCCCAAGCTTCCAAAATGCAGGCTTCGCCAGCCTGAAGCACCATGGCAGTGAAGGAAGGATTGAACCCGCGGCCTGCAGCCTAGAATGCTTAACGCCGCTTTCTAAACCGAGAACAAACTAGTTCCAAATTGCAGCGCTGCAAGCCTCCAAAATGGTGCCTTCCTCGCACCCCCTTGAACCTTCCTCTGTTTGGTGCTTTCTAGCTTCTTCCTCGCTGCTTTCTTGTTCTTGCGGTAATTATCAGTTTTCTTCCATCTCTTGCTTGCTGCTGTATCTTGCTCTTGCTTGCTTCCATATCTTCCTTGCTCTTGCCGCTTGCTTCTTGCAGCTTGCCTCTTCCCTCTGGCTTTCTAGCTTCTTCCTCTTGCCTCTGCTTTTCTTCTTCCATATCTTGCCCCCCGCGTGCTTTCTTCTGCGCTGTCTTTTGTTGCTTGTCCTTGCAGCTTGCTTTCTGCTCTCTTTTCATTCTCTTGCCCCATTGCTTTCCCATTGCTTCCCCATTGCTTCTTCTTCTTCTCTTTCTTCTTCTTGCTTCCTCACTTCTTGCTTCTTGTTTCTTGCTCTTGCCCCCGCTTTTTTTCTTCCAATTCCATATCTTGCCCCTTGCTGCTTGTAATGTCTTCTTGCCCCTTGCTGCTGGCAATTTCTCCTTTGACGCGCTCCCCCTGCTGCAGGCTGGGTCGGCGGATTATTCCATCATTGGGGATCACTCATCCATTGTGGGGTTGGTATTGAAGAATTGCCATCTGTATGGTATTTCCAAGTTGCGGTTCCCTATAATTTTTTGATACCAAAACATGCCGAACCCCAAAGGTGTGAATCCCAACCAAAAAACATGGCTTCTGGTGGTGCTCAATCGTAGGAAAGCATCCAATGCAAACTGCTTTGTTTCTCCAGGATTGGCTCTCTCGGTGTTGGACTTTGCGCACCTGGACCCACCCTTGCCTCTACGCTGTGCTGCTCGCGTGGGAGTTGCTTCAGCGGTTCTCTCGTGCCCCGGCGGCGTGTTTGGGGGCGTTGAAACCCTGGAAATTCAAGGGTTGGAGGCCGGAAATGTCCCAGAACTTCGTATTTGTTTGGCTGGGTTTGGTGGAAGAATCAAGTTGAACGCGTCTTTGCTTGGGTTCCAAGTGGAATTTAACTGTGAATTTCAATGGTTTCAAATGCATGCGCAATCCCTTTTTCTGTTTATGGTGGTTTCTCAAAGTGTAAACAACATGCACTGTCCAATTGATCGCAATATCCTGCATTGAGCATAGTCAAAGAAAACAATATTGTAAGGACCAGCACCAGTGGTAGCAGCAACGGGAAGTCTAGCATCGAGGCCAAGCCGAGGACGTTTCTGAAGAAAACTCGCGCAATAGAGCAATGACGCCATAAAGTTGGCATTCAAAAATTCCCTGGTCTTCATGAATGGTGACAAGTTAGATCTATCTCGGATTTGGTTGGTCAAGATCTTGTAAAAGTCGAAGTAGATGTCAACCGCAGAAACCTTCAGTACAGCAATGATCCCACTTTCCCACCGAAGATGTCCAGCAGAGTGAATTCTCCGCCCAGTGCATTGAAAAACACACTGGTTTCGCCTATTTATCTTTGTTGGTTTGTCTTGACGCATCTAACTAACCATGTTTGGGATATCTGGTTATACCCCTTTGAAAGGATTTGATGGCATATATATATATGATTGGAATATCATGGGAATATCTAACCAATACTACTATTCATGGATATGACAGCAACAAAAGTTTCTCGATGAATTACAGCAACCTCGTTGCAACGTCACTGGAATCATGATTAGCAGGGGTAGCTTTCCCAATATCACCCAAAATTTCAAGTTTGTGAATCATTCTCATTCATCCAGATACTTAGATTACCACCATGAACCGTACCGTTATCTCATTCTATCCCATATTAATGAACGGTATTTATCCATGAAAATCTCTATACAAGATGGTGCCCCGTAGTTCTAAGTTGGAATATAAACCCCATTAAGTAGAATATTGAGTATAGATATCTCCCCTGTATAAACCATCTTTTCCAGGAGTGATTTGCACCAACTTCGCTGCACCACCGAGGTCCGCACGCCTTGGCTCCTTCCCGTCCGCCCTGGACCGCGTCACCTCGGGCGCCGCGCTGCTGCTACGAAGCCTCGCACGACTGGGCTTGGTGCTGTTGGTCAGTGACCCTGCCAGCTGCTGGGTGGTGATTCATCCTGGCAAGACAGCCTTGGGATCCCTGGGTGGGTTTGTGATTGTGGTCATTGTGAATTTCAACCATCAAAATATTGGATATAACTATATATAACTTATATATATATCCTGGGTGTTTGATGAGTGTCATTGTGGGCTTCAAGCATGAAAAAAAAGTGGGGATAGAAGTGAACTGATGAATGATGGTGGGTTGATGATTAGTTTGTGGATTATCACAATCCAAGATTTGGGCTGATCTAAGCGGAGCCCCCCCAATGGGTTGGTGAATGGGTGGCTGTTCACTAGGGACCGTATGAAGATAGTTTTACGGAAGATGTTTCTGCAACGCAAATGGTGATGTATGACCAACCATCATGGGAACATTCTATGGGATATATATATACTGTATATATATATACCGATTGGTGTTTTGGAACATGTCTTATTTTCCATATATTTGGAAGAATAATCCCAACTGACGAACTCATATTTTTAAGAGGGGTTTCTCAACCACCAACCAGATATACTGTAACCAACCGTGGTGGCTGGTCTTGAAGTGATTTTCATGGCAACGTGGGTGGCTTCACCTTGATCTATGCATTTTCTTCGGCCAGCCAGCTCGGTGAACCTCCAGAAACTCCCGAATTTTTGATGCTTCCACAAGATCAAACCCCCATAATCGAAAAAAACGGGGGGGGAAGTGAAGGGAAAAAAAAATCCTGCCCTGAGTTCAATGAGGTTTCGGCTCCTCGTCATCTTCAAAAGGCGCACACGACAATGGGTGGTCCGTTGATTGGTGATGGATCAAAACCTCGCAGTGTCAGATGGTTATGGAGTTAAATTTTGGTACTTTTGGTATCCCTTGGTACTCTGAAATAGCTGGTGAATGGATGCTTGTTCCCCCATCATGGTAATCTTATATGCAATGATATGTTTTGACCCATCCCCAGGTTGGCTGCGGCAGCATCATCCAAAAGGGATGGATCAACAGTGATGAAATACAGGATTTGAAGCAGATGAAGATCCAAAAATCCTGGCGATTTTGGTGTTTTATGATATGTTTCATGATAAGTTTTTCATTTGGGATTTACGGATTTACTGTCTGCATCACTTTTCTAGGGGTTTAAGATATCGAAGAATCAGCCACACATCTTGGTTTCTAAAAATGGGGGATTTCCAAACCATTGTTTGATGAATCAATGACCGTTCATAGATATAGTGTGATCGTATGGTTGATTGGATACATCATGGGAATATGGGATAGGTGATGCAATATACGTGTATGTATAATTATGTATATATATACATATATATCACTTACAAAATGACAGCTTGTCGTTGGTTGGTTGACAGGCCACTCAATGGGGATTTAACCAGAAGGTATGACTTTGAAACACAAAAAATGGGGATAGAATGGACAAATCATGAGTGGTTGATGATTGATTTGTGGTTATGGGGTGGTTGCTACCTGACTTATGCGAGATTGTTAGAAAAAAATGATGGGAACCTGTATCAAACAAGTATAGACGCTGCTCAAGTCAATATATCAGAATACCTTCCAATAATTAATCTGACCTGTCATATAGAAATGTCTTTCTTGAATGATGTTCCTCGAATCATCTTTCAAATATGCCCAGAGATGGGAATTTTCCGTTGCCAGGTTAGATTGCCAGAAATAAAATATCGACGAGCCACTTGTGGCAATGGCTTTGGAAGGTGAATTCAAAGTTGGAAGCATTGGAATACGCATTCAATGTCATGTTTTGAGGTTGGCAGTTCTGACTCATACCCAAATTCAACTTAAATCGTATTTTAGGTGATTTTAGGAGAACTACTCATGCCAAGGACCGAGGCAGTTATCCACCGACCTGATGCCTTTGCATCAGGTGGCTGTGTCTGAAAATAGAGATGCCGGTAAAATGGTAGTCAAAATGGATTTTGTTATGATAACATTAGATTTCAGTGTAGGCAAAGCAAGGTTTGGGGTTCCATAGTTGTCCATGCCCATGAACATTAGGATGTTTGCCAACCAATCTGTGGATGCAAACAGCTTGCAATTTGAAGCTACTTTAACTACTTTATCCTAAATTGTTGGAAGCTGGATCGCACAATTGCATGATAAAAAAAGAGGACCAGCATCACAAGTTAAACTTCAGTTGCAAATTCATAGATTGCGCTCTGGTAATTCAACAGTTTGCTATGGAAAATGCCAGGTTTGGCAGAAAACATATTTTTGCCGATGATCAACGAATCCTCATTTTTCCAGTTATATTACCACTAATATTACTATGATATTACCAATTAGATAATGATTTTCCAATTTGCAAACTGTTGGTGATGTATCTATCCCCACTGTTGGTGATTAAACCGTCCATGTTTACGGCGCCCACTGAGGCGCCTAATTCATAGTGTTGGCGATCCCTATTTGTTTCTATCCCCCAGAGAGGTATCAGTGTCAGCATCATAACTCACTTTATGTGGGGCACCAGTGCTGTGAACGTTGGTTGAAAAATTCACCCAATGAATACTACAACGGTTTAAGTATAACAAACCCAATCGTTGTTGGTATTGTTTCAACCAATGCACTAGTAAACATTCGCAGATTTTCAAAAATCAGCTGTAATCCCATTAAGTCATATTAAGTCCCCATTCTTGGCCAGGTTAAATCACCATTTCCCTCTGGTTTTTCAGAGTTTTTCGAGTTATCTTCACCCAAGCCGCCGGAGCCGCCCCCCTTGGATTCACCATTCACAGACCCTGCCAGGCCATTCCTGCGCGGAGCCATCTCTTTTGGATTCGCGACGGAGAATTTATATCTGGCTTGGATATGAATGGTGATAAAAATAGCTAGGTTGGTTTATAACTACAATAACTATGGTTTGTGGTACTTATAACTATGGAAAATGCTCGTTCCATTGGATGGCGAATTCTATGGTTTACAGTAAATATGACGAACTAGTTAATGGGGTTTTTGTTAACCAACAGACATAACTATAGCTAAGTTGGTGAACACAACTCCAATTTCACTACGGTTTATGTTACTTTTAACGAACTAGTTACTGGGGCTTTTGTTAACCAACTTATAGCTGGAGGCCCCACATTGTAGTTCAATTGAATGGCGATGTTATATGATGTTATGTGGTTTCATGGGATTTTATGGTGTCTGTATGATTATCATTTAATGGTATGGTATTTGATGTTTTTTGTTAACGGTGATTTAATGGGTGTATAATTGATACTCCTGGAGTTGCTGGTAAACCATATCTATCATAGAAATATTGATGTATCAAGGTAAACACCAACGAACACTTCACATCTCACTGGGGCACCACCCTGCATGGAACTTTGACTTACGGGGCGAATTCATTCTACCTCTTATTTCAGGCTAAACCAACTTATCCCCATGATATTCCCATTTTTGACGCTTAAATCCATTCTATTCCTGGTTACCCTCTGGTAAACTAACATAACTATGGAAAATCACCTCTTTTCATGGGAAAACTCACTATAAATGGCCATTTTCAATAGCTTTTTGTAGGTTTACCAGAGGGTAATTCTCATTGTTTCTCGGTGAAATCCCTATTTCTGTTAGATGAAACCCTCCTCGCGACATGGCCAACATGGCCAACATGGCCAAGGTTCTTGGAGCTGCGAAGTGCGGGTCATCCTCGTTGCTTCAAAGCTGCTGCTGGGATGATATATTCGAACGTATTGGCTAAATGGTGATTATAGGATGGTAGTTTATCACATTTTATCAGCCTTTTTATCCATGTCTATCCATGTGTTTCCATGGCCTCCTGTTTCCATTGATTTTTTATGATTATATTGTATGTTCGAATGGTATGAAAAAAATAAAGTACATCATCGGAATTTATAATGCCATTGTTTTTATTGCTAAATATAAAGCTTTCGAATGAATTGCCTAATATGCATGAAAACTTGATCAAATGGTTATAAATATATATATGTATATTCACGTCTAAACGTTTAATTGTTTTTTAATTGACCATCCGATTTACTTTCGTAGATTATCGCTCATCGTTTTTTTAATGTATATACAAATATGTATCGATTTGCATCTAGATATCAACATTGTATATTTACGGTGCCCTGGGGAAAACTAACATCGATGTGGAAAAATCCGGTGGTTCCCCTAGATTTTCGGTATCTACAAATGCCGGATGTTCCACAGCTGAAAGGTACATGGTGATTGATTCGTATATGGAAGCATTCCAAAATGACTTTGTTTCAGGTTGGTGATATATGATTCAGCCAGATACATCGCTGATTTTGTGGATTGAAGAAAAAATATACTTTAAGCCATCATGAAACCAACACCTTTCAGATTCAAGAGACATGCTAACATATGTCCATCATCATTTCTTCATTAAAGTTCTCATAAATTCATATGCCAGTGCATTTGTAGCACTATGGCTGGTTATACCCAAACTATTTCCCTGCGTTGGCATAATCTGGTAAATTTGGCATAGCTAGTTCGGTGATGAAACAAGCTGTTGTGGTGAACCAAGGGAACTACCCCAAGCCACCAACCCTCCACTAGTTGGCCCAAACATCCCATTGCGGTTCCTTTGTATTCTCGTTAGTTGTTCGTAAAGTCACTGGTTTTATGTCTGGTCCATCTATTCCACTGATCTGTATAATTGTAACGACGTCACATCACGACACGGAAGTGATAGTTTCTGTATAGCATTGGGTAACTATCCCAAAATGCTCCAAGATTGTGAATGATAATTCAGCCCCGAGACTGTAAAAAACCACTGCATTATTTGTTGTATTGTCATTACGTTCTCATTTTTTGTTGGTAAAATCTCCTACTTTATGTTTGGCGATACGAAAATTCATTGATCTTCCTTTTCTACTGGGACACGAAGGGATTTTCATGGCAATTCTAATGGGCTTATAGTCATTATGAACCAACTATTGGTCATTAAATATCATTGAACTATCATTATTGGCTAGTTATTTGTATTATTGGTCATTCAACTATATATATATATTATTGGCTATAGTTATGATCAATTGTTATCAACTACTATACACAAATTCTCATGATCCCCCTTGGTGGCTTCGTGAGGTCTTCGTTTGGACTCCTTTGCTTTGGCACTCGGCGCGGCACACTTGGACTTCATGCTATCAGTGAGAAGCACCGTACCGCCGGCGTGAAAAACTGGGGTGGGGCACCCCGGAATTTGCTCAAAAAAATACGGGGAAGTTACTTGTACAGTTCGTTCATATTTGGCTAGTGGTTTAAAGTAATGTCTAGTTTCACCCAAAATGATCCCCAATTAGTGATATGTTTCCGTGGGGGTAGACCACTAACCAGTGTAGAATCATGTAGAATCTGTAGATTAATCTGCAAAATAATTGATTACATGCAAGGGTAAAGGTTAAAATCACACAAGAGTGAAGCTTTGCTCATCAACAACGCCCGGTGATTGATCAACATTGGCAACTCACCAACAGAGATATGAAGATTTAGCCAACAAATATACGATTGGTTTGCCAACAAAATCTCCGGGATTGAGCATGAGAATGTGGAGTCAAGTTTCACAATATGGGTTTTGACCAACAAAATAAGGAGAATCAAGCATTAAAAAAGAGTTTTAGCCTCAGACATTGCCTAATAGAAACAATCTTAGGATGTTTCCTAGCAGAATTCCAAGTCTGACTTGGAATCCTGGACTGTCTGAGAGGTACGCATGGACCCAGCAATGTCAGCTTTGGATTTTCTACATCTTGGCCTATCTCTGTCCGTGCGAGGTCGTTGTGGGTGGTGCAACCCGGGTTGAATTTTGCAAAAAATGGACACCAGTTTGGGTTGATGCTTCTAATATATCTGACATTTTCTGAGATCAGAACCTGAAAGTTGGGTTTCAAGATCGGAGTTTTTGTGCTCGAGATATGTCAACTTCAAAATACCAGAACACTTGCAGATCTTTTACAAATTATCAAATGTATGTTGGTCACATGTAGTTTTCTGTGAAAACAGAGTCTTCAAAATCCATCATGTTTTCCATCAATGGCCATGTTTATTCAGATTCATCCCGTTGCAACCTTGCTGGAATGCCTGACGTAGCCCAGGTTTTAGTTACCGTGGTTAGTTGCGTTAGTTCCAATCTCGATAATCATCTTACAATCGTAGGATGCAAAGATACCTAATTATATAGCCTATACGTATATGTAATTATGTAAATGTACGTAATTATATACACAGATGCATATTTGCACATGCATTTCTACACATATAAATACTGGCACAAATATGTTTGTATGGTGATGGGTCAATACCAGTGTGAGAATCTTTGCCCGATCAACACATTTACCGCTTTTCGTTGCGATACAGTTCAAGAATGGATGAAGCGAAAATTAGAAAAGAAAACCCACGCATTTGGTGCGCTTCTCTGTAGACTTTAGGCCATTTCAGCCTAATTCCCAACGTCAGGCTTTGCTCGGATGGGCCTTTCCTTGTTGTCGAAGCTTGGTTGAAGCGAAGTTTTACCACTTTAGACCTTGGTTGGGCACGGGATTTACCATGGTTTACCCCATTCAACCATCAACATCTGGCTTGATTTACATACGTGTTTGTCTACGGATAAGCTACCTGGTGAAGGGACTTTGATGGTTCATTTTTTGTAGACCTCATGAGGGAGAAGCCCTTTATTTCCCAGGGCGTTTGAGATGCAATAACGCCCCTTACTGTCAACGGACGTCAACCCCTGCGGAGAGATTTCACTTTAAACAAAAACCTTTGGATCTCACCATAAAGTTGAGGTTTTGAAGCAGCAAAACATGGCCATGTGGGTATTGGTCAAGTTTTCAAGACCATGTCATCCTGTGGATAGCATCGTTACTCTGGTTGGATCACAACACAGATCCTGTGCAGATCTGGGAATCAGATCCCGCGGGATCAAGATAGCCAGAAATTGGAGCGCCAGGTGACCTGGACTCCACCAATCCCAAGGTTGTCTTGAGACGGACTCCGGTTGGGAATGAATCTTTTGCCATAAGTGATGTTACCCTCTGGCTGTGACTAACATAGCTATGGAAAATGGTCAATGTTTAGAGGATTTATGATGATTTACCTATCAAAAATGGTGATTTTCCAGTTCGCTACGTCAAATAAGCAAACGGTAAATGATCTTCATATTGATGGACCATCTGAAAAATTGTTTATTTTTATTGGATATCAGTGTTTGCTGAGCAATTTTGGATCAAAATATCAACTCTTTGGAACCATTTTTTTCTCAGTAGAAAGATGGATCATGGAAGATTGTTGGGTCTGAAAATTGAGGACTTACCCTCTGGTAATTTAACATAGCTATTGGAAATGGCCATTTATAGTGAGTTTCCCCATTAATAATGGTGATTTTCCATAGCTATGTTAGTTTACCAGAGGGTAATCTGATGGTTCATCATCATTTTCCCATCTATAAATGGCTATTTGCGGCATAGATGTCCCAAATTCCCATTGGTTGGTTGATTAATTTAACAACAGGTTTCTATGATGATAGATGGTAAACCAAACCGGCCCCTCTATTTTTACCAAAAGGACATTATTGATTTGCGGGGTATAGCCCGTTTTTTGAAACATCCAAACATCATCTGAGTTCTTATACATCCCTTTCGATCCCATAAGAAATCCCATGGTATCCTCATGAATTGGATCCCATAAAATCCCATGATATCCTCATGATTACTATTACTCATTAACTCCAAAAGAATCACATCCTTCAGAAGAATCTCTGGTTTTTTGATGGTTGCTGAGTTTCCACGGGGATTTCGCACCGGCAAAACGGTTTCGACTTTCTGAGGTCTGGCGTTAGCACGGTGCGCGGCAGTCTGAGCGTTTGCAACGCCCTGGGCCAAGCGCGGCTCTACACCACCCAGACGGGTGGCGCTTTATTGGGCGATTGGACGGCGACCCAGCAGAGAAATCACGGGAGAAATGGGGGTTTTTAAAAACACGTTGAACTACCCTCTGGTTATGACGAACATAGCCATGGAAAATCACCATTTATAATAGGTAAACCCAGGTAAACCATCTATTTCTATGGGCCATTTTCCATGGCTATGTTGAATAATTCACCAGAGGGTAGCATTTAACCCGATGTTTGACCGTTACACGTTGGGATGAGATACCCTGGATTTTTTAATGATTTCATGAAATGGAGATTCAAATAGATTTAATGTGATGTTGTAAGGATTGAATAATAGAGGATGAGACCAACATAGAGATGTGGATTAGCAATTGACCCAACCACAGAGAATGGTGTTTTTTGGGTATAACCACCCATATGATATATGGGATTTTTGGAACGTATTTGTAAAATTATGATTATATAATCACATAAAGTCACATATGGTGGGATGTAGCCATACAGATGGATTTTTTAACCTTTTGGAGATTAGATGTGGTTGAAAACATGCCTGTTGTGGTAACAATGCTGTAAGGGGAGCCAGTAGGTTGGAAGGGGTCAGAGCGTGGCATTACACTGATTTTCGCAGCAGTTGGGCCTTTAGGAGGGGATTACCCTCTGGTTATGACTAACATAGCCATGGAAAATCACCATTTTTAATAGGTAAACACAGGTAAACCATCTATTTCTATGGGCCATTTTCCATGGCTATGTTAAATAACCAGAGGGTAATATCTTCTAAAGAAATACCAGAGCATTTTCTACCCCTTGCACAAACCATCAAGAAAAGGGCACTTTAGGCTCTTAGGACTCTTAGTCATACAAGAATACAACCATGTTGGTTGTGGCAGTTCTAACTTTAAAACACTGCTATATAAGTGCATGTAATTGCGGGCATTTGAATCATCAGGAACATGTACATTGCACTTCACACTGCACCCCAAAAAATTGTGGCGTCTAGTTGCATTCTAATGACTTCAGCATGCTTCATGTGTTTCAAAATTGGAGAAACCCAAAAGCTGATGGTTCCGACTGAAATAGGTGACTGGCAGGTGATTTCTACACATCTCGACCACACCCACATGTGTTGGCCTTCCTTCGGCAAGAGTCCCTTTTGTTGCAGCTTGTATTCGCCTGTATTCCCATTTCTGCAATGTCAGGGCCAGTCCAGTTGTAAGTTACTGGGTCCTGGGGTCCCTTGCCTGCTGCAGGAAACACGATCGATTGTCGAAATCCTGAAACAGGTATATATATCCCAGATATTAACCCCATGGATATCCAAATGTTCCTGGCCATATCAGTGAACCTTGAAGTACTGCTTCATGAATTGTGTATTCTCCTTCATTCTGCTTCATGACTATGTCATAGACCACTCAACATCGAAGTGTTATTTTAAGTGTATTGATTTTCGAGGATAGCCAAATGAATCGCAATACCACAGAATATATAGATATGTATGTGTATATATATATAGAGAGAGAGAGAGGAGAAAGAGATAAAGATATGCTATATGGATATAAAATAATCCCAATCCCCTTATATTGAACACCCCCATTCTATGGTCTCAGATATGTGTAAATTCCGTACATCCACCATGGTTTCAGAGGCCGAGAGGTACTTCTCCTCCCTCTCAGTCACCGGGGCCTTTGTCGCTGGAAGTGGCTTGGAGAAAAATGCCTGAAATTCGGCGGAAAAGTACGATGAAATAGATATTTTTTGGGTTGAAACTCGTCATCCTTTAACATGATTTTACGAAAATGGTGGAAAATTGGGATTTAACCAGCAACGATAGGATATATATATATAGAGAGAGAGAGAGATTTAATAGTGGCTTAACCATCAGCAGCGGGGATTTTAGTTGGTTGCTGGTTTATAGATATGTTTATAGCTTGGTTTTTTGGTGTTATTTAACCCATAATAGTTGAAATATACCGACCCCTGAGCCCCACTATGTACAGCATAGGTAGTAGGTCTTATGTAGAGCATTGCCATAGCTATGAGTCCAACCGTAGTTCAATTTAGATACATCCGAAGTATGTACA
>Ga0126342_10000211_pt1 | contig 51507 bp, 58 predicted proteins | sample Cyp1metagenome_FD_92528 | JGI IMG/M metagenome (GOLD analysis project Ga0126342, IMG submission 92528) | Coral microbial communities from Lord Howe Island, Old Settlement Bay, Australia - Cyphastrea 1 metagenome | ecosystem: Host-associated > Invertebrates > Cnidaria > Coral ...
ACCAAACCACCAAACCCAGAATGTTGAAAACCCAGAATGTTGAAATATGTTGAAATCAAACAGAGTTCATCCAATCACTGAAACCGAGCAGCATGGAACTCCTCCGAGGTCATAGCAGCTGCTTTCTTCTTCAGATTTGTCTCGCCATCTAAATTGGCAGTTTCAACACAACAATGGCCATCCGGTCGAGATGAGACCAATAATAAGCAGTCCTCAGCTGGACTGCCACCTAAAATAGACTTGCCCATTGCTCACCAAAACCGGGGAAGAAAAAAAAAAAACAAAATTCCCGGCTTGCCTTAAACTGTGCGCTTTGCATAAGTTTCAAGTCGCTCCAACTCAAAACAACTATCTGAAGCAACCAGACAGTTTACGATATACATATATAATATGTAAGATATTTGGAGTAGGGATACCAGGGATTCAATAAGGATCACTGCACAAATCAAGTTGACTCTATAAAATTCTATAAATATGTATACATACATATTGGAAATACATTATGATGATGTAATTATGTATATAAAATGTCACAAATCCAAGTGCAATAAAACCAAGAGCACTTGGGTGTTTTTAAAGCTCGGTGTACAAAAAAAGGTCTCCTGCTGACTCCCGTGATCGCTGAGATACAGCAGGGATCCGCTCTCCATCCATGACCTTCAGCACCATCCCAGGTGAGACATCGCCCCAAGCAATGGCCGTCTCGTTCAGGCCGCTGTCGACCATGATGGTCTCAGATGAGAAGAAACACGCGAGATGAAACACACTTTGCTACGGACTTTGCTACGGACTTTGCTATATCTTTAACATGTTTTTCCGGACTTTTGCATGTCTTCATTGTCTTCCATCTAAGAGATTCTAAGAGTGGTTTCAACCGTCTGGGCTTTGAAAACATGCAGCAGGATGCAGCAGGATGCAGCAGGATGCAGCCAAGTCACCGTGCGGTTATTCTCGACTTTATCTGACTGGACTCGTGCTGAGTCTTCGAACAAATCTTTCACTGCTTGCATGGAGACAACAGCACTGAGAGGCAGTAACGTTGCAGGCTTTCCCTGGGTGTTGCTGATGGAGGGTATCAGCTGTCCAACAGCCACCATCAAAAAATATAGATTCCCAGATTGACTGAATTGCTCCAGTAGATTCTTCGGGAGAAAATTGTACCATGTGTACTTGTTGGTCTGGATGTGGTTCCTCTGCCGTTCTGAAGAAAACAGCCTTACCACGCGAGCATCTTCCTCCATGGCGTGGCGGCCCAGCACATTTGCCGTGAGAACTTCGTGGAACCGTTGCTTCGCTGGCCACTGCCCTGCCTTATCCTGCCTTTCTGATCGTTCTGTCCATTCGTTCAAGTCGTTCAAGGTCTAAGTATGTCTAAGTATGTCTAAGTATGTCTGAGTATGTCTGAGTATGTCTAAGTTATCTTTATGATCTTTGGGTATCTTTGGTATGCTAGTCATATGAGAAGAAATCCCGGTGCCTGGAAAGCGGTGCTTGAGAGAGAAAAACATCATCATGGAGAGAGGATGTGCCAATCATGACTTGGCGCCATTGAGCATCACCTTTAAGTTGGCTTGCACCGAAGACAAATGCCATTGCTATCCATTGCTAACATGTCCTACAACGACTTGTCAGGCTTCATGAGAAAGGGGAACGATGCCGGTCGTCTCACCTCCAACAGCCTGGCAGCGATTCTGCAAGGCATTTTATCGTGCCAGCAGTGCCAGCTCTTTGATCTCTTTGATCAGCTTCTCTACAGTGGGTCGTCCTGTGTTCTTCCAATCCTCAACAGCAGCATGAAATTCCGGCGTTCCGGGTTTCAGGGAGATGTCTTTTCCCACCAGGTTGCTGCCCATCCCCACCACTACTGCACCTGCTTTAAGCCATTCAGATGCATTCTTTGGGGATACAGAACCTGAAGGCAAGATGTTCAAATGGTCCCCCAGAGGTTTGATATCCAACATGTGTTTCAGGATCATCGGCGAGGTCAAACCTGCATGAAAGAGCTTGATGAGTCGTGCGCCACGGCGATGCATGGACCAGCATTCGTTGCTGGTGAAGGCTGAAGGAACGGCCAAAACCCCCAGACTTTTGCAAACGTCGATGAAACCAATGGGATCGATGGGAGACAATGCAAAGGATGCACCCAAAGATTGTGCCACGGCAACTTCAGAGACCGTGTCATCCATCACTGTCCCAATGCCAAGCAACACATCACTGTCGAGTCGTTCACGCAAACCCGACAAGATTTCCTTCCAATCTGGGCTGTCGATGGTGACCTCCATAGCTTTCACTCCCATCTGAGCCAATTCCACGCCTCGGTCAATGGCCACTTGAGCTGAACCTTTCACACGAAAGATCGCCAGCAGCGAAGCTTTCTTCATCTTTTCCAATGTCACCTCGATGCTCGTAGATGGCAGACTTTTTGGACTTTTGGGCACGTGGCTCAGTTGACTCAGTTGGCTGTGATGGGGTTTGGTCTCCCAAACTCCCCACTCTCCGGTCCCAGCTGCAATAGAAGCTTCTGCTGCACGCAGATCTGCCACTGTAACATGCGAAAAGTCGCCCTCGGTGTTTTGGCAAAGCGCCGCGACTAGATCTGCATGACGCAAAGCTTTGATGAGTTGTTGAGATTGTTGAGGCTCGTCCTGGAGAGCGATGATAATGCCAGCAGCCCAGGCGCTTCCACCTCCACATTCATCCTTTGGAACGTGATAGATGGGAGCAGATTTGCATTGAATGTCAGCTTCAACCATCAAACTCCAGCGGCACTGGATACCTTCATCTCGAGTCTTTCGGCACATGGCCACACGTCTGCACTTCACTTTTTGCTGCAAGCGTGACATCACGGCGAAAAATGCGTCATCGTCAGCAGCCGAAAGATCTGTACCCAGGAGCTCTGCCAGTCCCTGCACCTGATCCACCGAAAGAATCAAGAGTTCCAAAGTGTCCAACACAGGCATCACAATGCTCCAAAGATCCGATAAGGTACCTGCAGGGGAACCAGGTACTTTTTACTCGAAGTAAGGCATACTAAGGCATAATAAGGCTATGTGGAAAGGCTATGTGGAAAGTGGTCTGGGTATTGGGTTTTGCACTCTCTAAATTCTAAATCTCAATGCAGAAAAAAACCCATCCATCATCCTCATCCTGATTCCCTTCACCATCCCGACTGCTGGGCGACAGCGGACTCTCCTCACCTAGCTGTTTTCTCCAGTTTAGGTCCAACGAAGTGGGTAAACCCAGATGCCGCGCTTGTTGCAGCGCTGCCAACCAACTCTTCTTCGCCGGGTCGCCCAACAAAGGCGTGATGCCACTGACGTGGAACCACGAAGCGGTCGAAGCGTCGCCCAACTCCACGGGCCACCGCAGCTGATCTGCACAACGGGCAAAGGCCGAGAAGCTCCTGGAAACATGTCATGAATGTGCAGAAACCATGAGAAACTGAGAAACTAAGGGTGAAGACTGACGGTGAAGTTTTCGTGACGATGAAGAGGTGAAAACAAATCGAATCCCGACCTCGGAACCTCGGAACCTTGGAACCTATAGCCGTTGCTCTGCTGGGTGCAACTAGTAAACAACTGTGGAACCACCAAGTTGGAGCAAGAACCACTGTATTTTTGACAGCTGTCATCGGCAGTCGGCAGAGATCGAAAGTGCTCCTCTGGTAATGAACGGACTTGGACTCGGGCAGCACGGTGAAGATGCCCAGGTCTCCCTCCACGTTGGTCAAGCCTCGAAATCTAAAACTGACATTCGACAACTGAAACTCGAAGCATTCGAACTTCACTGATCATTAGGTTGACGGCGGTTGACGCGTCTGGGCATCTCACCACTGATGTGAAGCAAAGGAGATATCTCACTGCAACTCATCACCGCTTGGCCCAAGGGACCTGCGCCAAGCTGAGAATCCCGCAGAAAATCTTGCCTGTTTCAATGGGAATCATGGATTCTGTCTCCTGTTCTACAACGAAACATCCTGCCTTTGGGCACAACACCTTGGGAAAACATGAAAGCACGGTAAAGCGCAGTAAAGGCTAAAAATGACGGCCCAAACCATTGTTTTGTTGGGTGACACAGCGTCTAACTATGCAGTTTTGGCATGCTTCAACTTCAGATTCAAAAAAACAAAATGGAAAAATGGAACTATCTGCCACAGAGTCACTAACCCACTTGCTTTTCACACCCAGCAAGGACAAAGCAACAGCCACATTCAGCTCATCTCCACCTGGTGGCATTTTGCACAGCATCATGTCTCCAATATCTGCAGCCATCTTTGGGATGATCTTCGTTTATCTAACATCCATAATTACATGATAATACTATACGCATTTGCCTTTAGAACATAACTATATCTGCATATAGATATATATATAATTGAAATTGAAATTGAAATATCATGACAATGTCCCACATGTTCAATAAGACAATATACAGTCGCTATATGGAAATCCCCCCGGCTGCGGCAGGTGCGCACCGACGGAGCGGAGGAACTTCTGCGGCAGCTGCGGCTTGGTGTGCTCCAAGGGCTGGAAGCCTTGGCGATGTAGAAACGCCTCCGATGTCAACAAGTACTATCGGATTACCGGATTACTATAGACAGATTACTCTATATTATGACTCAGGTGACTATATGATATGACTATATATTATGACTATATCATATGACTATATAATATGACTATATAGATTACTATTTGGTACCATACAGTAGCGTAGTTAGATTCAGAGCGGTCAATCATTCGTTGCCCTGGTCGATGGGGACTAGCTCAGCTCTCTACGAATCATCGCTTCTCCAAATGTCACCACGCAGAAGTCAATGCTTGTCTTCGCCTGGCGATGTTGATCGTTGCTCAGTGGCCCGACATATCCCAACATGAATGGCAGGCAAATGAACTAAAACATAAATATGATTAAAACAAACGAAGTGACTTGCAGCTGTCCTTCTTCCTGACTGGTTCCATGGCAACCATTCCAGTCGATTGCGACGGCTAAGCCGCCCCAGTAGCTCTCAATTTATCCCCGTGTGTGTAGTACACGGTAAGTGTCCGTGAGGTGGCTCTGCATTTCATCCGAAAGAAATTGATCATTGAACGTACACCGAATGACATTGATCGTTGATGCTACGAATACGGATTCTTCAAATAAATTCGCGCCATTTATTCTGTCATGCCGAGTCATTCCCAATTTGTTTGATGTACCCAACAGGAAAGGAGCGCAAGGAGCGCAAGGAGCGCAAAGCTGCGGTCAATGGTATTTATCACTTTCCACTCTGGTGACTTTTTCATGGCGCAAATTGTGCAAGTCATTTAGAGCCTTCCGGACAGGATCACAGTGATTTTATCGCGACATTTTGCACATTTTATCACAGGCTCACAGCTTTCTGAGCGCTGTAAAACATGCTATTTACATGTCAAATCACAGTGAATCACAGTGAAACTGGATCCAAATGATCCAAATGATCCAGACTGACCAGAAACTCACTTTGCTGGTGTCTGGCTGAAAAACGTCGAAGCTCGGTTTTTTTGGAGCCTCCTACACACCGCATCAAAATGCCAGAGGTTGATAAATGCACTGAAATGTACTGTAAGCGTATATCAAGGTATAAATAGTAGAAATGTATATGTACTGAAATTCAATTTAAAATCATAAATGATATAAATGTAATGTGCAAGGAGAAAACAGGTGGCATCCAGTCCTACGGACCATCCATTAGCTCCAAATCATCTTCCGTCACATCTCGCAGTGCCTTACCAGGTCACCAGTGCCGAAATTGGCAAAAAATCACCGCATTGGCAAAACATCCAATGGCATATAGAGATCACATAGAAACTTCACCAAACAAAGCTTCCATGCTTCGAGCATGGTCGCAAAAACTGCACGGCAACCCCTGCCTTGTGAACACCTGCCTTAGAATTCCAAACTCAGAAACTCAGAAATCCAAAGACAACGCTGTCAAGATCTGTCAAGTCCGGCTAAGTCAAGTTTTTCGGTTGGATAGAAATTATGATGGAAGCCCCTCGGCCCAGAACCCACTTCCAAGAGTCATCTGCTTGAGGCTCTTCTGGCTCCTGCAAACTCTTCATGACAAAAAGAGTTGGAATATTTGGAATTGGCTTTGAAAGAATGATAATGGATTTTCATGAATTTCAATAGATTTCAGTAGATTTCAATAGATTTCAATATGTCGATTTCATAGGTCATGGTCACATGGTCGATCAAAGAAAAGGCACATCTCCATCTCCTCCAGCTGCGCCTCTTGGAAGATGAACGCCTGCACTGCACCGTCGACACGTCTGAGGTCTCCGACACGTCGCCATGCTGCCACGCCGCGCCTTCAGCGTGCTGATGCCTTTGCGCATTTTGTCCGAGGACATCTGCCTGGCACCATCTGGCACCATCTGGCACCAGCAGATCATCAGTGAACATGTAAAAAAACGTGAGAAATGTGAGAAGCGCACGGAAGCTGCGACGACGCGACCCCACAACTTTCTCCAAGGCACAAGGCTTCAACTGCTCCCAGCTTCCCCAGCTGCACGAACTCGTTGCGGGTGATGTGACCTACCTCGGTTCGGACACGGACCATTTCGTTGTCACTTCCTGACATGTAAATGAAGTTGACCTCGGAGGTTTAAAGATGTACAAAAAATGGAACACCACGATTACATCTGATTTGTTCTGATTTGTTCTGAAGATATGTCAGATGTCAGATGATGGTCCTTGCTGATCTGCTTGGCCCGATACGTGAGATGCGTCCAGAAAGTTGAAGAGGAGCCGTGGATCAAATCGGCCCTGTCAAGTAAATGAATACGGACCATCTGGGTAGCTGTATGGAGACATAGTATGACTCATAGTATGGATGTGATATAGAATGATAGTTGCAATAGTGAATGATGGTCCGATGACATAGATGGAACATAGATGGAACATAGATGGAACCCATGTTCCCATGAGCCTTGAATCCACACATTCTGCAGGCATTGATAAAGTCCTGCCCAGAGAGGCCACGGCCTGGTCGCGGCACACATGTTTAATCGAATCTTCAACCGATGTGAATCTAATCACTTCCGACTTTCAGCATTTCCCATCATTTCCCAGCCTTCGCGGCGCTTTCGCCTCTTCTCCGGAATGTCCTTCAAGTCCGTTTCACCCATGTCGGGCGGCGGCATCTTCTGCTCGAAGGCATCGTAGGCATCCTGTGTGTCTCCGTGTGTCTCCGTGTCAGATCCGAGTCCACGAAATTCGAAAGTTGAAGATGAAGTGAAGTTCGTGTATCAGCATGAATATGAAGTTGGTGTAACAATTCTCATCTTAGTGTGTCTTTGGACGACCTTCATCCAAACATATCCAAACCATTTCTACCCTGGAAGCATTGCAGGACCTCCAAATTCTCGTATTTGTCCACGAGATAGTCTCGAAGTTTTTTCACCTTGGGCAAACAAAAACATACAGAAACCAGAGCCTGTGAGGCAATCGGATCTCAAATCTAAGTCGTGTGAGTATTCTGAGTTGTACCCAGTTCCGTGAAACCGGGGCACAAACGTCATCAACGAAATCCCGTCCATCGAAGTTTCCGAGAAACTCAAACTCTTTGCCTCAAGAAGTTGCAGACAATCGATCGCATGTGAAAGCGCAAAGCACAACGCAATAAATATAGCAAGTCCTGTCCAATCATCATTCCAATCATCATTCCAATCATGATCCCAGGAACAAAAGATTCGCTTGCTTGGACTATATAAACTCCATCGTCAGAAGGCAATCTCTGAAACAAAAAACAGAATTCAGATAATTCAGCTTGCCAACCATTGAGTTGCAAACTTGTCAGCTGACCAGAGAAATCCTGAGACGCCCAGGAGCGGAAAGAGTGCATGAAATAATTCAAAGTGGATGCAACCACGACGGCAAGTGCTGTAGCAAGGTGAGCTGGCCTTGTCAATGAAGAAAAAACACACCTTGACATCCTCTTCATCTGCATAGCCTGAGCATCAAGAAGTGAAATGTTCTGGAAAACATGATCCATTGCAAGTTTTTAGATCATGAAAACTTGTGTCAACGTGACCAAACACAAAAGTAGATCTGAAAGGCAGCGTAACGGCCATACAATGTCCCTTTGTTTCCAAGAGGGACAATCCGGTCAGGCCTTGTGGGCCCATCATGAAGTCCATCCATTCCTGCTGTCGAATATGTTGTGATACTAACCGTTACACTAACCGTTACCAAACAGGTCGTCTCGTTTGATGTGGTGACTGATCCTGGCGATGTAAATGCGACGCGCCTGCGTGGTTAAAGAACCTGATCGATCAGCGTCCATAAACCTGATCCAAAAGCTTAAAGGCTGCCTGCAAGTGCACTGCAAGTGCACTGCAAGTGCACTGCAAGTGCACTGAATGAGATGACACTTGCACTACTCAGAGCCACACTTAAAGGCTGCCTTTCCAAAAGCAGGTGTCATCTCTGCTCGACAAGACAAGACAAGACAAGACAGGAATCATTTTGTCTGGGACACGATTTTTGGCTGCAGGTGAGTCGACTCAGGTAGTCTATCAAGCACCACATCAAGGACCAAATGAAATTCATGGGAGTCACACAAAGCAAGCAAGCCAAAAGAGTCTATTCAATAGAGAGGTTCACAACTCCAAAAAGTTGCGGATTATCATTTGGACGGAACACTTCAGAACACTTCCACCTTCAGAGTTCCAAAACGATCTTCCAGGAATGTCCTCACTCGCTCCACTCGTTGAAGCCTTGGGATCCAAAATGTGACGGTGTCAGCTGTGGCATCTGTAGTTTGTCATTTATATTCATGTATGTCACAATTTATGTCATAATTGGTTCAGGATCAAACTGGAAGTAGGCGCTCAGAATGCTGAAGCCTCAGAGTTTTGCGGCTGGTTCACTTTTGAACTGGAGGCATTTGCTGAGTTATCCAACAGAAATTCATTGACCATCCAAGGCTTAAGGACAAATCTCGGTGTGTGTGTGTGATGCAATATCTCTGAAATCCATTGAAATCCAGAAACTGCGGACTATGTTGCTGCTTAGTTGCAGTAAAATTCGCCCTCGACGATACTTCCGTCCACTTGGATATCCAAGCCTTCGCACGCAAACTCGTGACGTGAGCACAAGTAAGTGACAAGTAAGTGGTGAAAGAAAGAGATGTGCAACCAGTCTTTAAGTACATTACATCTAAATAAATATACGTACATGTTTATATCATGGAAATACATAGAGTATGTATAAATTAAATATAATTAAATATACGGAGTATATCTTACATCTGTATACATCTGTAAAAATCACTTCCTGAGTCCTTGACACATGAAGAGCTCCAGTGCAGGTCCTTTGTTGGGATTCAAGCCAGCAGGATGCCGTGCCTGCCGAGCTGTCTGCTGAACATTGTGTAACATGAATGCCAAAATGCACGTTATATTCTTCTAATTTCGTAATATGTATAAATTCTCATACTCCCTGCAGTCCATGCCGCAATTCCACGATCTTAAACGATCTTTCATGATCTTTCATGATCTTTCCGTCTCTCTCAATTTCTCTCAACTTCTCTCAGTCGCCTTTCGCAGGGCCCGCCGGAACTCGGAGAAACTCGCCTCCCCAGACCTCGGGACATCGACATCGACACGGCGCACGGCGGTGTCTTCGACTCTTCGACTCTTCGACATTCGGCGGTCGGACCCGTCGCGGTCCATGTACTGCCACAACTCCGCCCTCGGTGACGGAACAAGGTGTAGCATTGCAGCATTGTAGCATTGCGGTAGCATGTTGTAACTGTTTTAATTCTGTTTTTTGATGTTTTTCTGCATTCTAAAGGATCAAAGGGAAACTCTCTGACGAAGCTCTCCACAGCTTGAAGGCTTTTTAGATGTAGATGGTAGGCTAGTCAACCAATGTCACGCAAGGATGAACTGATTTTTGATGTTGTTTTTCAACATGTTTTCAACGTATTCGATTTTACTGCTGCGAAGTTTCAATGGCGACCTCTTCTTCTGAGCTTCGGCCTAGCACACGATGCACACGGCACCCAGCAGTGATCACAGCCATGGCATCGGCACCAGCCTCCGCAACTCGTGCCGTGAGCAGCGCTTCTTCCTCGTGACCTGGACGAATTGACGGAAAAAAAGAGAAATGAAGAGATTTTGAAGAGATTAAAGAGAATTAAAGAGAAAAAATGAAAAGTTCTGCAAAAAAAAAGAGTTCAACAGCGCTGTCGGTTGCACCTCCAGCAGCTGCTTCTGCTTCTGCTCTTTCTGCAGCTGCTTTGGCCCTGCGAGCCTCAGAGCACAGAGCACAACTCGGAGCAACTCACTGGGGTTATCCATGTTTAACAGTTTAAACAGTTTAACAGTTCAACATCTAACGAAGAACATAGAAAAACATAGAAAAACAACATAGAAGAACTGAGCGATTGGAATGAAGGCCTAATGTGGCTTAATGGCACTTGCAATCATTTGCAATCATTTGCACCTTCCAATCACACAGCCACATCCGAAGACGGTCTAGATCCTCACAACCCATTCACCGTCACTCTGTGTCTGACTGCCATGGGAGTGTGACAATGAAACATGTAAAACGAAACCGTACTCCTCAATAATTATGAGAAACCTCCGATACAAGAAGAAACTAAAGCCTTTATTCTGGGACATCTAATGAACCTAGGCTCCTATGAATCATTGTTTCATATTAGAACCTCCTCTTTTTTCTGGCCAAACCGCAATGAAAAACTGAAAAACATCAGATCATTGATGAAAATGTTCAATCACCCAGTCGAGCCCAGTCCTCCAGTGACCCGGCACCATCAACAAGCTCCAGCATCTGCAGGTGTTGATGTTTTCTGTGAGACAAGTATTCTTTAAAGTGAGCAGAAAAACAGAATGTCTAAAGTCACTTTCTAAATGTGTCGAAAGTATGTGTCTAAAGTATTCTAAAGTTTCCAAATATGTTTGAAAATTTAATGCATGGATTCATGGAGCTTCCATCAATCCATCAAGCCTGGAGCTCAGATGGTGAGATCGATCCATTTCCGGACTGGTCCTGCAGATTCGGGTTCCGGACATCGTTGAATCAAGACGAAGGATATCCAAAGATGCAATAATTGATATATATATATATATAAGTTATATATAATATGATGCAATAATGATGCAATAATGATGCAATAATGTGACACTACAAGCACAAGATGCTTTCAACTGAGTTGCAGTGGATAAACTGCACAAGAGTGTCGATGCTTCATAATTTTCATCCCTGTCCAGGAAGTCAAATATGAGCTCTGCCTCTGCAAATGAACGCTCAATCGGTGCTGAACAGTGCCTTTGACATCTTTGACATCTTTGACCTGTTCAAATCCAAGGATGAGGCGTAGTCATCCGTGTAGCCGTAGCCGAGCCTGACAAGAACCAAGGATTTTTTGTGGAAATGCTGAAATGCTGAAATGCTACTCTGCTACTGATATTCAGATGCCTCCGCAGACCTTCACAGAACTGCATCTTGTTCAGGTCCTGCAAAAGGCCACATGATGACAAGGAACAGATGAAGATGACAAGACAATACAAGGCACATCATGTCGCGATGTCGCGATGTCGCGATGTCGCGCCTTGTTTTTCTTTCTTTTATTGGCGGACTTCTTGGCCCGGTACCTTTGTCCAAGCACTTGGCATCTGTGGCCGTGGCCAGCTGTGTCCAGCTGTGTCCAGCTGTACCTGCAGACCTGGGCACCTGGCGCCGTCAGCAACATCGATCGCATCCGATCAGCCAAGGGCTGAAGGCTATCATTGTGAGATGGTCCCCAGCAATCCTGGCCATGATCGATCTCTGTTCTCAACACTTCTAGATCCGATTGGAAATCCAAAACAATCTTGACAAATCCTGACATTGCTGGAGATAAAGAAGAAAAACCAGGAGTTAATTCGAAGTTTCTGCTTCTGTGTTCAATGATTTCTTGTGAATGATTACTACAAGTATCAAGGTTCAAGAATGTGCAGCAAAAGTAGACATTCGAAAGACATACATTGCCAACGTCGTCACAGCAATTGCCACCTGGCCCGGAAGCAGCAATCGACGACAGTGGTCTGGTGTGGACAAGGCAAAGTCCATCAGAGAGCCCAAAACTGGCATCATCTCCTGAACAAAGTTGCCAGTTTTGCCAGTTATGGTGAAAGTGCGCTGCAATTTGTTCTAGAAAAGTGATGACTTGTTCCATACAAGATTTGTGCAATATCCGTTCCCGACATAGGGTGCAACTGTTCCGGCATTGATGGGCTACAGATGCAGTCTATTCTTTGCCTAGAAAGGTGAAGTAGGTCTCTGTGCCTCCTGTGTGCCAAAGTCCAGCACAGAATCCCTGACACACGTTCTGACAGTTGGAAAAAAGGCAAATTTTGCTGAATGAGTTTGGCTCAGCTTTTGTTCCACAGTGCTTCATCGAGAGAAGATTCATATGTTATATTATGTGTATATATATATCTGTGGATCTCATGATGCTTCATGATTTTTGATGTCCCACGGATCCCGTCTCAGCATCGATGCCTTCCAAGTTCTGCTGTGGCCAAGTTATGGTGTCCATGCTCTGCCTCCAAGGGTCAAGGAGTCAAGGTCAGCGTGAAAAGACATACAATGCATTCCCAATGCATTCAAGGTATATTCCCACATCATTTTCTTTTACTGAAAATCTGCGGGAAATTCTGGGAATCAACATCATATTTCCAAGTTGTGTTATAGTTGTGTGAATCTTGATCCTATAGTTTCCTTAAATATTTCCCTTAAACATTCCAAGTTGAATTTCATCCAATTTCCCGCCCGTTTTTTGCCTTCAAAAACTGGATGCGCTGAGTGGCCAAGCCCAAGGAGGTCAGCCTGGCACAACGGCAGGCGAAAACAGCGTCTCCCCACTCGAATCAATTCAATTTAAAATAAATCAAAACTGATATCAAATACATTATCTACATGTGTATATATATATATATGTAGAGAGAGAGAGAGAGTCTATATATGTCTCTAGATTTCTTTCACTTTGCGGTAACGATTTCTTCAAAAGTGTCCTTCATGTCCTGTCTCTTGGCCTGAGATCGAGGAGTCTACCAATTCCACCTCGACGGACCTTGGAACAAACCAGCAGATTCCACTTAAAATTCCTGCCATGTGACCCAGTGAACCGAGAAAATCTCGGTAAATTTGCTAATATTGAACCAACATGAACCAACTATTGAACCAACTATTCCAACTATTCCAACTATTGAGCCAATTTGACTCTCAAGGTTTAGCTTTGCGATTGAAGCTCCTCATATCCTTGGCATTTCACAATTTCCATATATGTCCAATGGTTTCCGCATGAGCTCTCTGCGGGTGCTGGTTCGCCTTCATCACAGGACTCTTCCTCCTGGCATGCTTTTACCATGTTTTACCATGTTTTACCATGTTTTACCATGTTTTATTTTTGGTCAATCGGATCAATCATCGTCATGCCGTTCAAGCCGTTCAAGCTCCGCTTCGCCTCCACCTTGGGCTCTGAGAGACAAAAGTCATCCACCAGGGAAACCGAGGAAGGCAGCTTGGCACACAAGGCCTGCATCGAACCGAAATCCGAAGAAATCGAATCGACTGAATCAAGTTCTCACCAACCCCGATGGTGTCAGCTTCGTGCACTATCATGTGAATCATGTGGCTGCATAGCTTGCGTAGCTGCGTAGCTCATGGCCTTGAGTCCTTCTTGAAGTTGCGGATCATTTTGGGCCAAGGGTGCCTGGAGGCGAAACCGCGAGAGGCAAGCATTGACAAAGAGTTTCTCAAACGCCCAGAGTCTACTCTTTTTTTCCAAATGCGCTTTATTGGTGATACTTAAGGTCAGCCAACAAGATCTCAGCAAATCTCAGCAAATCTCAGATCTCAGCAGATCTAGTTTTCTTCTCATCTCCGTATTTTGTGACCCAAGCTGAGATCTCCCACAATGATACATCGCAACAGCGGTTCATCTTTGCAAAGCCTCAAGGCGGCAAGGAAACGATGGAAATGTGAGTGCTGTCTCTATACTGATGTAATCGTTGCAGTTTGTAAACCATTTGAAAATCATTTCGGAACAAGGATCAACAGATCTAAATGTGGAACTACCTCACCTTTGCCATTGGGTAAGTGACGGTAAGTGGTAAGTTGGTGTCAGATGGTTTCAGAATCTGAAATCCACCGGTCCATCCTGATCTCATCAATGTGTAGGCACTTTTTCGGCCCACTGGGCAACTGAGGAGTCCAACTTCTCGTAGTACTCCAAAAGCTGGGCCTTGGACTTCGCAGCGGAAACATGACTTTCAAACATTCTCAATATCATTAGTATCATTCTCATAAATTACTATCACCATTATTATTAATTATCATATATTATCATATCAATGACTAATGATGATGGAAATGGTTGAACAAGGTGATGGACAAGGCTATGTCAAACCAAGCCAGGTCAATGAAGGTGTATTTCTCCTGAGAAAGCGATGCCCTTGGCGCCTGCTTCATTTGTGTTTCGTTGAAGGTGTAGCATCCATCCTCAAAGGCAGCATCTGCATCAGCATGCCTAGCACAGGTGGCACATTGTTTTGGCGTGCCACGGTTTAGTGTTGGACTTATCTTCTCGGTCAGTTGCATGACACTCATTACATATGCTGTCGAATGTCGAAACACTTTTTGATTGTCAACATGCGCCAACACTATGAGAGCTTTCTCTGTCATAAGAGTTGTAGTCTATGCCCTTCAGACAGATGTCTTGTACGAGCCAGCTGCACAGGGCAAAGTAGACAGAGGACTGTTGCTGCTCCTGCAATGCACAGGACAGATCTGAAGGTCGGGTTGGAACGTTTGACAGTGTGGTGTGGTGCTTTCAACCATGAAAACGAGTGAATTGCAGTGAATTGCGCATCACCATCGCATTTGTAGGGCTGGAAAAACAACATGTTCTGAAACCCTGGGTATGGATCCATATTTCAGACCCACGAAGCTCATGCGTCGAGACATTGGGGATCCCAAATTGCTTGGAGCCCTAGACGTGAAATCCGGTCAGTGAAGAAAGCAAACCACATTTTCTACAGCGGTGAACATGGTGAATGATGAACTGTGGCTCCTCCTGTAGCAACACAATGGGTTCTTTCTCGGATTCTTCGGACACTGACTCCTCAGATCGTGGACACATGTCGTCACTTCTTCGAAACCCGAAGCTGAGAGTAGGGCATCATCGGAATCGTGTCGCGCTTCCTCCCGATCCAATAAAGGCAAGTAACATCAAGTAACACAAGCATGATGTGTAGATCATAGGTTTAGATTGGTTTAGCAGATCTTAGCAGTTTAGCAGTGTATTGCATTCGCACTCCAGGCCTTGAATCGCGCGGCAGCTGCTGCTTTCTTCTGTGCTTGATAATCTGAGATTTGAGGCCATTATAGGCCATTGGATTGTTGACAACGTTATACAATGTTGACAATTTGTCGAACTAAACCATGAAATCACATGAAATCACATGAAATCACAAAAAGAAGTCTCTTCTTCCCGGTTAAATGGTCGGAAAACGGCAAGAAATACGTACGCAATAGATTGCAATACAGGAATAGGACAGTACCCACAATGCATCACAAGACGCTGGTACATGGCAAAGCTGGCAAAGCTGGCAAAGCTACTTAAACAAAAGCTGCTCAGCAAGGCACAAACTGCAGAGATGCTGTGCCTTCTGATTGAAGCTCTGCAAGCTTTTTCTCGTTCTGGACCTCACTCTCCACTTCGAGCCATCACAGGCTGACGAGTTTTCTCCATTTCTCTGAGTCAACCGATGTCAACCGATGTCAACCGATGTCAACCGATGTCAACCGTTTGGTCATTTGAGTCATTTCTCTGCAACGCCTCGACAAGGGTGAAACATGGTGAAACAGCAACAAAGACTGACAAATGGCATCGCAGCAGAGAGACTTCCCTTGGGCTACTGCATAGAGCGGTAACACAGCATCGATGGTTTGCCTCGTGTGTTCCAACATGTTTCAACATGTTTCAACTTGACACGTCCTGTCAGTCCACTTTGTCCTTCATTTGTCCTTCATCCAGCTATGTGAACATGTTGAAACATGAACAGTCGTGAAGTGCATCGGTTCCATTCGGTTCCTCGGGTGCAGACCTCAATTCTGCAATGCTGGTGGCAAAGTCATCAAGGCTCCCAGCACCAGCCTGGCACACACAGCGTCTCCTGCTTTCTGCTTCACAACGGTTCACAACTTTGAGAATGTTGATATCTGTTGATATCTCTGTTGATATCTCTGTTGATATTCCTGGGATATCTGCACTTCGCCAGCCTTGTCTCCAAGTGCATGACCTCATTCTGATCACAGCAATAGTCACAGCACCCCGAGTTTAGCCGGTCGGTCGACGAAAACGACATCTGTGGCATCAGGCACTGATAGGTGCCCGACCCAAGCGACACGTCAGCTCCAGAGAGTTCAGTGGTGGGCAGTACCTGTCAAGGCATGTGGAGTGGATGGAGTGGATGGAGTGGACTAGGAGTCGAAACACTCAAAACACCTCCGTTGAATCGGGGCACTCGTGAGGCTCTGGTTCTGGGAGCTCATCCTCCAAGGGATTCAGATGCAGATCTTTCGAATCTTTCCACCGGCATTCATGTAGTCAAACTACCATGAGCCACGTCTCTTCACGTGTTTATGTTGCATAGAAGGAAGAACAGACTCCAAAAGATATATGAAAAGATATGAAAAGTGCATCGACCGAGTGTCCGAGCTCTACATCACCAAATGCACTGCTGTCGACGGCCCAGTCCTGATCAATCTCTTCTAGATTCAGCTCTGCCAGAGCAGCCAAACGTGCCTCCTCCGCTGCCTCTTGGCTTTGTTGTCACTGGTTGTCACTGGTTGTCATCGTTTTCTCTCTGAAATGCCGAGACCAACTGCTTCGAAATGGTGGGAAACAAACGAAAAACACATGTACGGCCGGTGCTGCTGGTCATTTCTCTGAGTGCCGTGGAATATGGTTCTGCACATGTGAACAAAACAATTCACTTGCAACACTAAACCATTTGATTGCGTCCCTACTCTGAACCTCGTCGATATGTTCCAAATGAAACTCGGAACCAATCAAGTCCTGCAATGCATCAAAGGCTCCAAATGATTGTTTGAGTGTGTATATATATTATAGATTATACATCGCATTCCTTCAAGAGATAGCATCTTTGATATCTTTAGTTATGAAAGGGTTCTTTTTGTTCAATTTGGAGAAATTGGACAATTTGCTGCGTGCAAAATCGTGGCGGCGCTTCTCTCCTTGGCTTCTGGCAAGGTGGAGGCCCATAAGCTCAAGCCAACAAACAGGCGTCGCTTCGCCTCAGGCTGCTCACCGAAACCAACAGGTTGTAAAAACGGTTTCAAGAAGGTACCAAAAGGTCTTTTAGGTTTAAAAAAAATAGGTCTTTCTCCTTTCTCATGTCTTTCTCATGTCTTTCTCATGTCTTTCTCATGTCTTTCTCATGTCTTTCTCATGTCTTCAATGTGCTCAAGATCAGCAGACTCAACTTGGACTCTAGCAGTGCTGCCCTGTCTCACTGGGAAGCACAACTGTGGCCTGTTGCGCAACAGGACAAGAATATACAAGAATATACGAGAATAAGATGTACCCAGAACCTGCTTTGTATTCTGCAGAAAGAACAAATGGTATTCTTTTGGATGCAGTTGCATGGATTCTGTTGATATGTCTCTTCATTTCTGCTTCGCCGATGTTTTCTGCAAAGATTCTGCGGGCCAACGAAGTAGCATCTCTGCAGCCCTACGTTCATGTTTTCCATGGTGAAAAGTAGGAAAAATGATGAAATTGATGAAAATTGATGAAATCATGTTGCCTTTTGCATCCATTTGCCCAAAAGTCGGATTTTGGCGATGGAATACAGGGGATACATGCGGCCATGGCGGCCATGGTAGCCGTGTCAACATGGCCAGGCTGGCCAGAGATTCTGCCAGACTTCCAAGTCTTTCTGGCAGGAAATCGCTGGAGCAACGCACTCCTCCGGCGAGCTAACTTGCCGAGAAATATGCCCCAGCCTTGCCAATAGGTGCCATGCTGACTCTACAGACCCTTCAGTGCAATGACCCCAAGTTGGCCCAAGTTGGCCCAGGATTCTCCGGGTTCTCCTCCTCCTCCTCCTCTTCCTGGACACCCCCAAACTCCACGATGCCTGCGCGCATGGCCTGGCAGGCAGCGGGCAGCGGCACAGGCAGCGGCACAGGCAGGTCCACGTCTCCCGGCCTCGCCGCTGGTGCAGTCCATCAAACGTCCCGCCACCTGAGCACGACCACGGGACCACGGCACCACGGGACCACGGGACCAAGCGTGCTCCAAGGGTGGGCGCCTTGGTGGGAAATCTACGGTGGAACTCTTTCTCAGATTCCAAAATTCAAATACACAAAAAGTGATGGTTTAGTCTAACGTTTACCAAGAGAACTTCGGATCCTTTGCTGCCATGAGGGTGTAAACCCCAGTGTGCCAGCCCTTCAAAGTCTGAACATATCGCCCAATGTATATCCAACATATATCCAACATATTGCAACTTCGGACCATCCGACCTCACCAAATTTGTGACTGGCGGTGCAACCGCGGCCTCAAGGAGTTCTCCTACCAAGGCCGCTCGCAAGGCTTGCAGCTCCTCAGCTCCCATGGCATCTGCCAGGCGCTGATGGATCTCCTGGATCGGATCATATAATCGGATCAATCGGATCAATCGGATCGATGTCGATCTCGGATTTCGGACGGCACGTTGACAGTTTTTTTGGGGCCGGACTGTTCTGCGGGCCTCGAGGTCGTGTAATCTATCTGCAATGAGTTTTCAGGTGGCCCAATCGTTGGCATTCCGTAACGATTTGAAACGATGCAAGACAAAACATGACAAAACATGACAAAACTCAGCCATCTCAAAACTCATCTCGGGTCAGGGTACATCTCTCAAGTTCACAAACCTGACGAAAATAATAAGCTGTCCAGCATTTCTGTTCAGGAATGGCTCTTAGAGATATGTTACTGATATGTTGAGTAAATCTGGAACATTGGGCCACCTGAGAAACTGTCAGGATTCAAAGATCTAAGTCCCATCAATTCTGCAAGCCCAGTGAGACTTCCAGTGGGCAAATGCAGTGACCACAAGAATCCACAAGACACATATGTTGCACGTGGGTCTTGGGGTCTTGTTTTTGGATCAATCAACAATATCACCAATGAGTATCACTTGTCAATTGATAGGACACTCTTTGCACTATGTAAAGATACTGAGCTTTGCTCAGCCCCTACTGTACAGGCCATGGCACGCACCATGGCACCACCATGGCAAGGTGATCAGTAGACGGATTCGTCCAGGTCCAAGCCGTCGGGCATCAAGCTGTCCATGGCATCCAGGGATTCCAAGGGCGTCACGGCAAAGAGCTCGTCGCGGATTGACACGAAATCCGCCTTCTTCAAAGCGCCTCCTGGGATTCCATCAGAATGGAGAGATACTTCAGAGATACTTCAGAGATCTCAGATGATTCTGACAGATTCTGCCGGTCCAACAGATTCTGACAGATTCCGACATGCTCTGATACTTTGAGCGTGGATTTGTTATCCATGAATTTGTCCCAAACGAATCCAAATGATGAAAATGATGAAAGGCAACTCTCCAACTGAATTCATGTTACCCTCTTTGCTTTCCCAGCGTTCTCTCCTTCTCTCTTGTACTTTTCCAGCCAAGGAATATCTGGATCATCTGCCATGGAGGTGAAGTGCTCCAACAAGGCATCCTACAGAGTGTCTGCAGACAGAATTGCCAACAAAAGAAAGGAGGCAGGCTGTGCAGAAAATGCAGCAAATGCAGTAGATTGGGTCTAATTCTGTACATTTCTGTACTGTCCTTGCAGTTGGCCCAAGCACGTCGATTTTCGTCAATCTCCTTCTGGATCTCTTCGGGTGCATTTTCGCAGTCCTCTTCGTACTCTTCCAATGGTTCCATGGACGAAAGCGGGAAACGTGTCACTGGATCCAACCAATCTGGATGTTCATCTTCCAACATCGCCTGCCATGCAACAATTTCATACAATTTCCCAATGCCATAATTATCATAATTCATCATCTTCTAATACACTTCCAATACACTTCCAATACACTTCTAATACACTTCTAATACACTTATCTCATCTTATCTCTCAGCAGAAACACTCGTCCGGATTGGCATTTTGGATTCCAATTTCATCCAATTTCCAGCTGGAAAAAATGGTGAAAAAATGGTGAAAACACCTCTGTGCTCGTCCTCAATTCGTCTCCAAACGGTGCCTGGAAGTTCTCCCAGTAGCGTTCAGGTCCCCCAGCTTCGATGGGTGGCCTGGTTCGTGCGATCTGCCACTGAGCTCGGGCACGGCAGTGCAGCAGAAACGGCTTTCGACCTTCTTGTTTCTGCCAGCCGTTGAAGGCTGGATAGACATGCCTACGGACAGTCTGGAGAAGCTGGACAGTCTGGACAGTGACAGTGCTCATGTCAGAAAGCGGTGCTATACTATGACAGCATATGACAGCTATGACAGCTATGGGCAGCAAGATACTGTATCAAGCAATTAAGAATCCGAATTCAGCTGAGCCAGCTGGAAAACGGAGCGCTCGCAATATCGGTAATTTAATTAGTAATGATGAGATTTAAGGACTCAAAAAGAGAAGAACAACAGAACAAGTGGAACAACTGGAAAACAGCTCTGCCATGCTCTGCCAAGAGTCCTTCGGCACTCATGAGGTCGCTCTGGCCAATGATTCTCTGACTCCAGATTGCACTTGGTTCCACATCCAGGGCACCTGTCCATTCCAACTACAAACCCTTTCACATATGTTTGACCATAACTCAATTATCATCATTATCATCATTATCATTCACTATCTCATCATTTCTTGATGATGTTTTATATCTTCATAGTCACTATCTTCACATGACATCATTTGTAAAGTATTTAGAATATAAAACGTTCAGGCGTTTATTGTGCACCTGGCAGGGCAGCCGGAGATGCACTTCCAGAAGTCGGATTTCTGTCGCGTGAGCTCCGATTCCATGCGCCGCTCCACGGTGAGTTCCGTCTGACGCATATCGGAACGGTAGCGTTGCAGCTCCACCGAGCAGAAGCGCACGAACTGGGTGAAGTCTTTCCTTTGCGCACCAGGTTCCCATGAAATGAACAATTTGAGGAACAAGAAGTATGTACAATATTGTATAATTCTGTATAATGCGTATTAACTGTATTACTGCACTTTATTGTGATGTATTCTGGCAATTTCTGGCACATGTGGCATCATGCGCACATATGTGAATCATGTCCCATGGTTGCAGACCTTCCACCAAGTCAGGAAAAGTCAGGAACACAAACTTGTGTGGACACTTGTTTCATTTTCCAGGCTTCAAAGTCCAGTCAGCTTCGCTTGGGAAGGAAGGCAAACAGGAACACAGCACCGCTGACAAGGATTCATCCGCCAGCTGTGAACAGGTGTCCTTCAACACCTGTGACAACTTGTTCATGGTCAGATCGGTGACGCCTGGCAAATCTGACAACAAATTCAAAACATTTCAACTGGCCCAAATGGATGCGAACAGAAAGAGTCAGAAAGGACGGAAGGACAAGCATTTGAAGCCGCAATTCAGCAAATTCGCTTCCATGACACAAGTAAACCGGTTCGAAACATGCGTAAATCATCCGTGAATCATCCGTGGAAAACCATGCACGGAAGATTTCAAGCGATTCACAGAGCACTCAAAGCACCTTCCAAGGTGTGATCCTCCAGCAGATCCTGTAGGCGCTCTTCCGCCACTCGAAGGCAGCTGCCGAAGTTGTTCTTCAGCTCCTGGCAATATTTGTCCACCAAGCCCTGCTTGAAGGACTCCCACTCCTTGTGGAACTCCATGAAGAGATACCTCAACCAACACGACTATCAGATATTCAGTATGATATTATCAACTATCAACACTATATCAACCCTATATCAACATATGTCCCTGGTAGATGTATGATATGTATGTTTGCATTCAAGGTATTCAACGTCATTGCGTTGAAAACGATACTTTTAAGAATCACATTTGTCTTGTTTGATCCTGGAAACTGAGTGGGATCGATGGCATACATCACCACGTGGCGCCAGTTGCGACGGGTAAAGGAGCGCTCAATGGCTTGCTCGCAAGCGCTGCCAGGGTTCGTCAAGATCTTCGACATGTGCGAAACCACCTGGTCAAAACGGCAGGCGTACAGGGGCTTTCACATTCAGAAGGCAGAAAACATGTCTCACAGTCCAAAATGCATGTATTCACCAGATTATACCAGATTCCACAAATACTTTCCACGAATGCAACGAATGCAATGCAGCTCTTAGATAGACCTTCCAGTGAACAGGGGTGGCTCATCTCCTGCCTCCTGTGCCATGCGGCCAACAGCATTGCGGAAATGTTGGTCAAGCGTGTCCACAAAGGTCCTTAGTTTTCCAGTGGTGCACCTTTGTCTCCAGGACTTTGCTCAAAATTCAGCCCTTTGCGAGATGCATGAGTTCATAATAGTTCATATTTGGATTTTGAAAGCTCATGGAGAGCATGCAATTGAGCCCACAGAAATGTGTTGTGTATAGAATCTAACTGTTGTCTGTTTCCATCTCCAAGGATCTTGGCCCAAACTTTGGCGCAGTGCACTTCGCGCTTGGCACTGTCCACACGGGCCTGGATCTCCCAGAGCTTCTGTTTTTTCTTGCTCACGATCTCTTTCACACGGTTCTCGAAGTTCTGCTGCTCGATCTGGGGAAAAGCGACAATCTGGCTATTCACGATATTCATAACAGCTTGTCTTGGAATGCCAAAATGTGTTCTGCTTCCTTCTGCTTCCTATCTGACCCTCGCCTGGAAGCGGTAGTGGATGGTGGCCTTTGCCATTTCGTAGACCAACTTCTGCACGAAGGCAGAGCCCAACCGATGCAGCAGCTGCCGCAACTGATCCGCCGCCTGACAGGACAAGATATCTGTTGGGATCTGAGTCAATCTGAGATCAAGCACTAAAATCACCAAAAAGCAACCAATCAAATGTATTAAAAGTATCTAATAGTATTTAATAGTATTTAATAGTGTTTGATAATATTTATCTAATAGTATTGAATAGGAATTAGTAGTTATATTATGTATTCGAGCCTAAAAAGGGGGCGTCAAATCTTGGTCAGTGACATCGGTGCCTCCATCTCTGTGTTCAGACGGTTCAAGATCTTCAAGGCAGCAGCATCTGACATCTGTCCCTGCTGATCCACCTGTAAAAAGAAATCCGGCAGGACGCTTAGTGTGACACCGTGACGATCGTGACGTATGTCAAAACGTATGTCAAAACATGTCAGAAGATGTCCCAGCATGGAACAGCTGCCTATTTGCCTTCCTGATGCCTTACTGCCTTGCCTCCAATCTCATGGTGTCCACCAATTTGATCCAAAGGTTGTCGACCTGCGTCGTTGCACTGCCCTGTTGCGGCATCAGCGGCACCAACGCTGCACCAATGCCCTTCTTGGACAACAGAAAGGAGGACGACACCTCCGACATCTCCCGAAGGTCACTGGTCAAAGTCTTGACGCCGTGGAAGATATGGGCCTCAGGCTGCACAGGATGCACAAGGATCGAAGGCGTAGGGTTTCAGCATGTTTCAGCATGTTTCAGCACGCTTCAGCTCACTCAGGTGCAGACATCATATGACATCATATTGACTCAATTGAGATCTAAAACATTCTGAAACCCTCAGAAAGTCTTGGAAAAATCATCCTGAAAGAAAGATGTCCCTTTCAGACTTGAGGCCAGGAAGGTGATGGTGATGGTGATGATGATGATGAGGAGGAGGATGATGAGGATGAGGATGAGGATGAGGGTGTGGGTGAAGATAAGGATAAAGATGAGGATGAGGAAGGAGGAGGAGGAAAATCATGATGATCATTTGGCAGCTTGCAAGTTGCTGATGATGATTTTAGAGTTGATGGTTAACATACCGAACATGACGTCCTGAATATGAAATACTGAAGGGGGGACCCGAGACCTGCAGGAAACCAATGGCCCAGGGGGGATTGAACCCGGGCCTGCAAGGGGGCGGGGTCTAACCGGAAAGTTTCAGGGTTTCCAGCGGTCCTGGTGCCTCCCTGTTCCTTACTAAAGCAAGAGCAACTTCAGCTAGCACAAGCTTTCGTAACATGATCCTTCACATTTAGCTCCAAATGTCCGCAGGTGTCCGCAAGTGTCTGCCACGGCACTTTGCGAAATTGCGACTTCAAGTTCTGTAGCGCCGCGTTAAAGTGGGACACCACCTCTTGGATGACACGTTCGAGACTTGGCCGCTGCTTTTGCAAGGCCTCCTGCATCACCTGGCTCCACTTCTCCTCGAAGACACGCTCGACATTCTGCACGTTGATGTGAGAACCTGCGTAGCGACGTGGCGACAATTGCTTCAAAGATGTTCAGAGCAAGTTGAGCAAGTCATTTCAAGACCAATAGAAAGTGCCCTTGTTTCTGATTATTTTCAGATGCAGAAAAGACAGAAAAGACCAGGATCCCTTGCATGCTTGCTGCTTGATTTGTTTCTTGAACTCAACTATCTTCCAACTTTCCCGTGGCAAACACTTGAAACTAGAACTTCACCCCAAACCAACGGTCCACACCGTACACACCCTCCACACCGTCCACACCGTTGCGGTCCACCCACTGTGCAACCTTGTTCAAGGAGGAGGTCGTTGACTTTGGCTGAGATCTCTTCAAAGAGGTGATCCATGGAATTCCTTGCCCGTTGATGCCCGTTGCACTGTCGAAGTTGTTTCGGTTGACATGTCAATCATGTCAAAGAAATTGCAAAAAGAATGTAACTAATTAATCCATGAATTCTCAGTAGGACTCACAGCCCGAAAGTTTGCAGTTCAACCCAAAAGTTGCAGTCGGGGTCGAGACAAGAACATCTGCCTGTGTGTTTTACTTCTTTTTCAATGGGATTACCATCTCTATCTGAGATTCTGCTCCAGCACCAAATGCACAGCAGATCGCCATAGGCTGTCCACTGAAGCATACTTCCGTCTCATTGGACCCATCAATGAAAAGCGCTTGTCGCTCTTGACCTGCTCATCCTGGTGCAGACCAAGGGACCAAGGCAAACAAAAGAAGCGAGCTGCCAAAAAGTGGTGTAAAGAAGTGATCAAGAAAAACATCTCAACATGCTGTTCTCTTCTCCAACTTCTCTTCAATCTGACCAATTTCATGATTCTATAATTCTATATGATTCTGTATCAATCCCAGTTGCTGTGAACTTGCTGTCGTGAGATCGAACGAATTCGTCAAAGTCGTGTTGCATCTCTTGAAGCACAGCATCTCGCAGCGCATCCAATTGGCCGCGGAAGGCATTGTCGATGGCGTGGACTTCACTGGTGGCAGTGGCAGAGCGCAGCTCCTGTCAGTTGTCCGTTGTGATGTTTTGAAAGTTTTGGCCCATGTTGGCCCATTTTGGCTGTTTGGGATTGTTTTGCTTTGTCATTTTCGTAATTTGGATGTGTTCAAAAAACTGTGTAGAGATGTGTAGATGACATCTGCATCGAAGTCAGAGGTGCACCTTGGTGTAGCGGTGAATCAGATGCTCGCTTTCCTGATGCATTTTGCCATCCACGTGTTTCTGCACCAAGGCATCGCAGAATTCTTGCAGCTGTTGGGCCATCAGCACTTGCCTGGACAAGCGGCAACGTTAAACCGGCAACAAAAGCTGGTTTAAACGTTAAACAACTTCAGTCAATGGGAAAATATAGCCGGTGGATGCCATTGGCTTGTGAAAGTGACAGCAATTCCGCTGGAGTAGGACTCTTCGGCATCGCTGCTACAAAGGTTGTTCATTTGCGGACATTACGAGTACCAATAAACATACGCTAGTTCAGCACAGCTTGTGTTGATTGCTCCTGCTTAAGGCCCAATACTTGCACCCTTGAGAGAAGCTAGTTTGGCGGCTACCTGGATTACTTCGTTCAGTATCACGAATGCCATGTTTTCAACACAGATTTCCCCATGAGAACCCTACCCTCATCCACAAGAATAGCACTCGCCCAATGCTTCCCTGGTTGTTACATACACAAATAGATTTTCCATGCTTTTCCCATACGAGCACGCGCGCCTCATGGTACGGAATTGAAGCAAGTCAGTTCCACACATGGAGAGCGTCTGCCAAACAGTTCGTGCATGGTCGTACCACTGCGACAAAGATGCGAAGACGGAGGACCCAGAAGACCCAGTACTCGGGATATCAGCACCGTCGGCTGTTTCCGCGAATCGCTGTTTCTGAGATGCTTTCGCCCTGCTTCGTGACAAAATGATGGAAGCAAAAAGAATCAAAAAGATGGATCTGGTACGTATTCGGTGCCATATCCATTGATACTTCGAAATATTTCGAAACCAGGATGGGAATCCTATGGATCCTGGCCAAAAAAAGGCGCGCCTGGCTATCCATTGGAAGACCTTCTCCCGAAGTTGCAGAGCTTTCAGCGCGTAGAGATTTGTTGGTCGTGACACTTGGAGCCCAAACTGCACATCGTCATTGAAGGCACTTGGCATCACGAAGATGCTTTCGGAGTCTAGGAAGACCAAGTCCTCAAAAACGATCCCATTAGATCAGTATTAGATTTCTTAGCTCAAACATATCGAAGTGAGATCTTTGACAAAGGCACCGAAGCACGAACGCTTCAACAAAAATGGGAAATGCATATTCATATATGATATTCATATGAAGACTGATGTTAAATGGTGAGGTTTGAGGAGCCTGTCCTGCAACTTGAAGCTGTGGGGCTTCTCCTTCTGCTGCAGTTCTTGCACAGAGTCCTCTAGGGATCGCTTCACCGTTGCCACCCATTCGTACTGCTGCTGCTGATTCACCATGCTTAAGCACTGCAACACGAAGCCAATGGCGGGGCTGATCCGGGCCAACTTCAAGTGGTACAGTGCAAAGAGACACACCTGGAAGAGATCTCCAACGTGCCTCAGCTGCCGACCTAAACAAAAACAGCAAGCATCAGCAAGCTTAATCGGCTTCATCGGCACCTGGTAACCTTCAACACCAACCGAGTCCTCTTCCGAGTCACCTGCCCAGCTCCCCGCGATTGTTCACAATCACCAAATCGGAGCACGCCATGGTCATCAGCGCCACCTGTTTGTCAAAGACGTCATCGCGAGCCTCCACAGACAGAAGACCTTCGGTATCTAAGATCACCAGCAATGCATGGCGCGTTTCCAGGAGAGAGATGTAGAGGCCCTGCAAGCAAGATGTCCACCACAATTCATCACAACACAACGCATCACATGCTGAGTTGGTCGACAGCATCTTGTCCTATCCATCTTATCTTGTCCATATGGAACTGAGAGGTCTTTGTCATCATCCTTTAGATTTTTTAGGCTAGTACTGGAAAGTTTAAATGCAAGAGTAGTGTGATTAACTAGATGGACTCCTTGATTGGTTGTCCTTGAAATCACCAAAACATCTCTGCAAAAGGTTGGCGCGCACATATTCTCTCTTTTTCCAAAATGGGTGGACACTGCGGTGCGGCAACAACTTTTCAGAAAATTCTTCATGCACCTTCCCTGCCACTCCGAAACATGTCGAACAAATTCACAGGATAAACTCGGATAAGCATTGGATAAGCTCAGATCAACCAATCATCAACCACAGCTCGTTTTCAGCTCGTTTTCAGCTCGTTTTCAGCTCTCCTTGGTGCAACGGCCCACGTGGGTGGCGAAGGAACAACCGAAGAGGTAGTTCATCAACGTGCTTTTGCCGCTGCTCTGCACTCCAATCACCGAGATCACCAGCAAGGGCCGGCGTCGCACCTAAGAAAGTTCCGAAAGAATTCTGAAAGAATTCTGAAAGATAGTGACAGCTTATGACAGCTTATGACTATGAAGAAATGTAAACGAAATGTAAACATTTGATGACTGTGTTCAACTTGTTTGATTCTTGTCTTCCATTCAAAGCATGACTCAGCTTATAAGATTCTGAAGAGTCGAAAGCTTGCAACACTTATCGCAAGGACTTCAGACTTGTGTTGGGGATTGAAACATCTTGAAATCGGAAAATACAAACTCCACCCGGACACATCCACTCCGAGATCACGGTCCAGCTCCCGCAAGACGTCACCAATGAAGTCCGAACCGAAGAAGGACGCTCCACTGAGCTGCGGATGCCACCTGACAGTCGACACAGTCTGCGTAGTCTGTGACACAGTCTGCGACTTATTACATAGTTATCATATAAATTCATATAAGATCATTAAGTACCCCTTTGATACAACGTTTCAGTACTAGCCAGTGCCTCGATTCAGTAAATTTATTTAATGTAGAAATGAGTTACCCCTTTGATGGAATGTTTCTTTGAGTGACAAGACTATGAGCTTTGATTTTTCACTGTCGCTTTCAGCCGTTTGCCTCAAAGGTTCAAAGGCTCCAAACTGCAACGGTGCGGAGTGGAGAAAGTGAAGTGGATTCCCACTCCTCAACAGGACACCCGGAACCCAGGGAAAGTGATATGAAGAACTCGCGAATCAAAACATATATGAGAAAACAGAGAAACATAGAGAAACTACAGACTGAGTTTCCTGAAACACTGAGATCCACTGTGTGCACTTGATTTGTTCCAGAAAGCTACAAGCCACGATGTTTGCATGAACGATCCTGCATGGACGAAAGCAAGTTGGTGAGACAATCAAAACATCAACAGAGTGCCCTGGTTCACTTGAGAGCCGAATGTGTCCTATCAGACATTTTCATCAGCCGAGATGCTTCACCCAGTTCAGATAGCAGGCTTTCGCCGCAGTGAAAGTAAGACGATCGTCGATCTCCTTTAAACCCAAGCGAACTCCGGTGCGTTCCAATTCATGCCACAGCATCAGCTCCAGCCAGAAGGAGTCTGTTGACACATCGACCTGGCAATATTCGGTGTTCTAGTTGTAAATACGCAACGTGTGTTATATAATGTGTACATATATACATACATCGAGTATATATATATGTATATATATACACACACATAGTATATATGATTTTATGATTGATATTCGCATGTTCCCCATGACTCTGATGCCTTTTGGTACCCTGGCCGAATTCTGGAACCATTGTGAAGCATATGTGAAGCATAGAAATTCCTTATTCCCTTTTCCATCCCTTTTCCGGGCCTCATCCAAGCGTTTCTGCAAGTCGGCAAGGTCAGCACGCAGCTGGGTCATCTCGGCCGTCGCTTCGGTCTTGTCCCGAGAGATCTCCATCAGTCGATCCAACTCCTTTCGCATCGCCAGCTTCCGCTCCAGCAATGGCGCACGCTTGGACTGTTTCCATTCGTTCAAGCAGGCGCCAAACTCCACAATGAGGCTGATGTCACCTCTGTTCATCTCAAATCATCTCAAATCAGCATATACATCAAGTGACACATATATATATATATATTATAATATATTATATATAATTTATAATAATTAACGGCACAAGTGATTATGTCAAACTCTGTCAAACATGTGATTTTCTCCTAAAGTCTCACCATCTATCAATAATCGTTCAAAATCAACCACGCCCCTCAATACATCCTTTATTTGTTGTGGTCTCAAGCGCCTGTCAAGACTAAGTGGGCGAAGGTTCTCAACAATGGATGGGGTGGGGCTTGCTGACGCTTGGAGCGTAGTTGACCAATCTTCCGGTCGATGCTATCCACGTTGCTCTCCAAAAGACGTCGCTCCTCAGGCTCCAAATATTCCTTGCCACGACCAAGACATCGAACTTTATCTTGGATCAGCACAGTGAGTTGTTGATGACTCTGAGCCACTGGAAAAAGCTTCCCAAGAAGACCTTCACATGAAGCACCTGGGTCCAACTCTGTCAACACGCGTTGTGCCAACGCACCGGGTCCAGGTCCCTTCTCCCGCTTCTCCCGCTTCTCCTTTCCTGCCGACAGCTTCTGGCCACTCTGAGCAAAAAGTTCGGCGAATTGTGCGTAGCATTGCTGAAGCACTGGCATGGGGGGGAATTTCTTTTTGGATTTGGGCGCCGCGGCTAACGCCTCTTCCAGTGACAAATCTCCTTCCCATTGCAAAGTGGCAAGAGATATTCCACGGCTCTTCCTGAGTGATTTCACTTCGTTGGTCAGCTCGGTTGGCCCTAAACTTGCCAAAGGCGTCACTAACCACGCCTCAGACGTCTTCAATACTTCTGGCCTCAGACTCTTTGCAACGCTTTGTACAGATGCAACAACTCGTCTTTGCTCTGAGGGACCATGGTCATCCTCTGCATCTCTCAGCAATAACAACAGTGAAAACGAAGTATTTTCAGCTGCAGACAGAACTGACAGAAGCTGTTGAAGACCAGGTTTTGGGCGCCCATCAGCTTCAAAGTCTGTCTTCAGTGAAGCATGTAGCAATGTCAGAGTTGTAAAGCTCTGGAGTGTAGCGGTTAGAGCCTCACAAAGAGGGTCACTCTGGCTGAAACTGTGAACATCAGCCAAAGTCACACCTCGCATGCATTCCTCACGAGCAAAATCTCCAATGATATCAATGGATGGCATAGAGTGAATCCTCAAGGGGTTCTGTGGTCCACGGAAATGACACTCTTGTAGTGCATAGAGGTACTGCAGCAAATATGACTTTCCCAGTGTGGTGTCTGTCCCTACAGACATGACGAGAGGGTAGGATGGACTGCAAAAGAGCTCCCTGAGGGCTCCCCACTGAATCTGGGATGCTAACTGCAATCCAGGGCTATCCCGACGATTCACGGCCCAACCAAACAACAGCGGCAACGGCGAGTCGGTTTTTGCCGCCAGAGTCATCATCCTTGCTTGGGAGGTACCTGGCGGCATACCTCGGGATGTTAGAATTTCAGCCAGAGTATGATCTGGACATGCCATGGACACAAACGGTTAGATGATATATGATGATATTAAATAGTATTTTGGATTCATTAGATGCGCATATTGGACAAGGATGGACAAGGAAACTAACTATCTCAAAGACCTCACAACTGACAGGAGCACAAAATGCACAAAGAGAACCAAAGGGATACAGCAACTTGGAGCCGCACTAAAAAATGCCCAAGTTTTATGTCCAAGTTGCTGCTGAAGGTCAAGGCAATCAACACATCACGGGGCTGCAGATGTTTTCTCAACAAATTCTTCTCGACTTTGTCTAAGCCACAACTCCGGAGAGTGTTCAGCATTGATGAGATCCCTTGCCTCACACGAATGAGGCACGTGACGGTCGTGCTTCAAGAATTTAGAGAAACGTATTCTTTGCATTTCCTAAGAACATGATTTGCAAACGAAGTTTGTGTTGTCTGAGTTGTGCTTTCTGTCACAGCCGAACTCGTCCTTTTTTCTTCACACTTCAAACTTCTTCAAACTTCTTCACACTTCACAGCCCAGCGGTCCAAGATGTTCAAGTCATCCCGGTCCCGGTCGCCGGGTCCTTCGCTTCACCAAATCCACCAGCAGCGGCTTCAGAGCAGCAACCAGGCGTCGACCACCGCAGCGCTGCCGCGCTTCGTTCACCGCGGCACGGCAGAAGCGTTCGAATTCGTCCTCCACGGCTCCGGTCTTTTCGCCTCGCCATGACCCATGGTATGCCACGGTATGCCATGGTATGCCATGGTTTGTATGTTTCTGACGCGGTTTCAATATGTTTCAATCGTCAGACCTCCAATGTTGAGTCATATCTTTTCATCTCAGTGCTTCAATGTCTGCTATCCGGATCTATTTGGCCACTGCAAAATATCTTTTTACAACCACCATGACACCACATTCAACAACCTATAGGCCATGGACCTCTACTGTCTCTACTACCTCTACTACCTCTACTACCTCTACTATCTGCTGCTCAGCGGCTGAAACGATCATAGACCTCCACCTTCAAAAAGCAGCGGTCCACCGCTTGCGATGTCGCCATGTTGCCTTCAGGAATGCCAAGGAGCTGCAGAAACGCATGATCTTGCACCGATCCTGTGGTTGTCAGACATCACAAATTCACAGAACAGGTGAATCACGGTTCATACAGATTTAATATTGTTTAATTATACAGGTTTATACAGGCTAATAGCATTCAACAAGAACGGCTTCGGGCGCCAAAGAAGCGCATGTTGCGAAGTGGAGGCCCTAGAACCCAATGCCATTGGCAGAGTCCATTGGCATCCATTGGCATTGGCAAACGGCATGAGCAAAGCAGATGCAAAAAGGTGTCCTACGCTCTCCACGCGCTCGGAGTAGGTCGCGAAAGGCAGCTGTGCATCGACCAATGGAGATGGCGCAGCCTTTGGAGAGGCATCCAGGCCGCCCACGCCACCCATTTCACCATCCAACGCCTGACACGGAGAGACTCAAGAGGCTGAGAGACGGAAACACCGTGCAAAAATGATCGAAAATGCGCAAAGTGTAGAGCAAAACATCCATCATTTTAACATTTCATTAACATTTCATTAACATCATCCAAACATCATCTATCATCAGATTTTATTTGTTGGCTCCATTTCAAACAGCAGGGGGCAAAGCGGTGCGACTGCCTGCCGCCCTTTCAGCTGCAGTTGTAGGAGCTTCGTTTCCAGAGCAGCATAGGTTTCTCCATAGATCTCTCTCGCACGAGAAGCACCGCCCCCACCGCATTTGGCAGCGCTCTTGGCATCATCGAGTGTCTTTGGCTTTCCCTGCAACATGTTTTTTTATTGCACTTGGGATCTACAATGATCTACAATGATCTACAAGGATCTACAAGGATCTACAAGGATCTATGGCCTATTTCACTATAGTCTTCTATATGTATCTGTTAAAGAACGCTATTACAACTGCGAGATACAGCGTGCGCAAGGCAGGCTGCGCGGCCTTCTGTAACAACTCCAAGATCCGTTTGAAATCAGGAAAGCCCTGAGCATCCGCTTCAATCGTATCCGGAGATGAGATCTTGTTCTTCAGCAAATTGGCCTTACAGAAATCATGAAAGAGCATGAATACAGTATGAAAGATCCAAAATGGAGGCAATTTCTATCAGTTGCTCATAGATTCACACATTTGTAGGCGCTAGATTCCTCACAAACTGACCAGAGACAGAGTACACAGAGTATGTCAATGTCATTACCCAGGCGCCTTACGCCCTATGACGCTAGCGCCCTCTAGCGCCCTCTAGCGCCCTCTAGCGCCCTCTAGCGCCTAGCGCCCTGGCCTGGAGTTTCTCGGCTTCCTTCTTGACCTGACCGATCTCTTCTAAGACGCCCTTGGCAGCGGCAATCCGCGCATCCGCCGCAGCAGCCGAGGTGATCACTGCCAACCCCGGCAGCGGCACCGGTGCACTCCCAGCCAGACGTGTCTCGGGCGCCACTTCAGGGACACCTTCGTCATCCACGCGCATCTGCGCCTGCAAAGCAGTAATGTGGGTCTTCAATGAACGACACGTTGAGTCAGCTTCGTTCAGAAGATCTGCAGTGCGCCGGATTAACTCACTCATGAAGGACAGAAAAATGCGATGTCCACTTTGCCACTCTATAATGCAAACCAACCACCACAGCAGGATGGAACAGCTGTTCAGCTGAACTGTCTTTGCTGCAATACCAATTTCGTTGAACTGCTTGGCATCAATGGGCGTCTCAACCTCGTTGATCTTGTCTGCTGCCAAGTCTTCAAGAGCAGCACGAAGAGTCTCGTGGATTTCAGAGTTTTTCTGCTGCACAATGCGAATCAACACGTAATTGATGTACTGGACCTGCAAGCGCTACACCAGAAGGACTCTTCGGACTTGTTTGATGATGCAAAGTCCACGGATACTATTCTACTCTTGACTTCCAAGGCCAAAAAATGGCAGCCAGTCATAAGTTCAACGTTACATATTTTTCAAACAGTGAAGTCAGAAGGCACTTTCAAGGGCACTAATGAAAGTGGCTCAAAGAATCTTCGTCCCTGAAAAGAGTGCCTGTCCCAACACAATTTCCCATCAAGAAACTGCATAGGGCTCTGCTTCAGGGCTGATCTGGGCAGCATGACACAGCTCCGCAGTGCACTCAGCGAAGGGGTGCGAAGGAGGTGTGCCACCTGCCAATGGAAAAACTGTACAAATCACATGAAAGCACAAAGCGTTGCCAATATCAAACTACAAAAACTATCAAAATTCATCCAATTCAATTCAAGTTCAACAGCACGTGTCTGGTTCTGCCTGATGTCATTGGTCTTCGCAGGCACAAGACCAACCACATTCCTCGCTGCTCTTCTAGAACCCATTGCACATCTGATGGCATGCCTGAAAGGTAGGGATTCCTATGGAGGAAGTGAAACCTCTGAACTTGAACAAGTGTGATCAAGTGAGCTCGAGTGCAAATGTAAGACTTGAGTAACCTTCTTTGAAGAAGATCCATCAATGAAAAATGGACATGATGGATATCATATGGAAATATTTATTTATATATAATATATATATATATGGAATATGATTAAATATATTAAATATAGTATTAAATATCATGGATCTGGATATCACAATGGATATCTGATTTTTTCGTTGAGGCACATGTCGCACTGAAAAGCTCAGCGCTTTGACCGTAGACGTGGTGATCCTGGAGTCCCAACTGTCGGGCAGCATGAAGGCTCTCCTGCGACGGATCGGAGGATCAGGCCAGGCCAGGATTGCAGTGAGTGCAGTGAGTGCAGTGAGGATCTCTGATCATTTCGCATAGCACCTGACAGACCTGTTGAATATATTCTTCCTATTTGATCATCTATTTGATCATCTATTTGTTCCTATTTGTTTCAATGGATCTCACCGGAGGTGAACATTGCGAGCATGTCAAATATGTCGTCCTGCAAAGCTGCCAGATCTCCAGAAGTGCTTGCTACTTCCAGCTTTCCAAGTGATTCTTTCATGGTGGCAACGACACCTGGCACAGCATGGAGATGGTGATCCTTGATACACAGACATCCAACGACATCCAACGACATCCAACGACACCTGGTCTTGGCAAATGGCTACACCATAGCTACACCATTGAAATGTCGTCCGTCGTCCGCCTTCTGCTTTCTTTACATCATCAGTGATGATGTTGTGCTCGGCTGCTTCTGCAACACTGCTCTCCAGATCTTCGAATTTCCTCCGCTGGCAAAATGTGAAAAACAAAAATTGTTGAAATCAGTAGGACAGTGATGTTTCTAACCATTTTTCTGGCAAACTGCTGGCAAATTCCAGGCAAACTGCAAACTCTTGCCTTCGAGGCACATGTTTCGAAGCGCCACGGACACGCCTTTCGCCACTGAATCAAGGCTTTGATGAACGTCTTTCGCCTGGGAAAGAACCTGGGTGGAACAATGAGACATTGAAGTCCTGTAGCCTCGAGATTTGGAAAGTCCCCCAACCAGGCTGCAAGAAGCTTCAGCTTCATTTCAACTAGTTTCAACGATGTTCAACTATTTCAACTGAAGTCAGAATTGTTTTTTGAGTCCTACCGTCTGCAGAGCAGCATCTGCCACTTCAGCAACTTCTTCAGGATGGCGACCCTCAGCTTCGCTGATGGCATCGCGCAAGGCATGGTAATCGCCTCGGCCACACTTCATATCACAGACATGATCGTAGGATATTGCAAGACATCGCAGGTGCAGGAAAAATAGGAAAACAATGCGTTTTCGAGGGATGATAAAGAAGTTGCCATCAACAGCTGCACTGCCGCTGGACGTGCAGGAAATCCATGGAAATCCACTCCTTGCCAAGGTTGCCTATGTGACAAGAGTACCTTCATGGTGCCACCAATTGCCACATCCTATGATCGTGTCCATGAACGTGTTAAGACGTGACACGTGGCCATTTTTGGCCATTGGAGTTGACTTCAACTGCCAAAGCGCCGAGCTCGAGCTGCTCTTGGCAGTCTAATCGATATCTGGTGACAACATCTCATGACAACCATGTTAGGCCAAACCAGGAATACCCAGCACATCTAGCTGGAGAACGTATAGTGACATGATTGCCACATTTATGAAGACCAGCACCAAGAACTAACATTCAGCCTAATGCCAAACAGGAAGGGACCAACACAACGCCTTCCTTTTAGTATATGTTGTCAAGTTTTGTCCGTGCTTCTTTCCGTTGAGTGAATTCAGGATTACCTCTTGAGTTATAAATTGAAAGCTGGTTTGCTCTTCATTTTGCTTTCAAGCTGTTGCCCAGCCAATATCTTCCCCCCAATTTCAGAACTACACTAGGTCCCGCGGCATATACGCTGAACAGTGCTGAACGGCTCCGAAATGATACAATCTGATACGAAAATGCTAAGAACGGATTTTGATTCATGATGTTTCTGACTTGAGAAATCAAATCTATATAATATATATATATATATATCATATATTCTAATCATGGAATTCGTTTTGGGTTCTTTAGCGAACTAGAAACGGATCAAACGATTTCCACAGGATTTTCCACGGTTCCCAGGCACGGTCTCGAATGGCTGAGATGAGTTTTCCAGTCTTCGAGCTCTGGAGCTTCTGCTGGGCCTTCCGGAAACGAATCACGAAAGATGACAGAAATATGGACAGATATATAACAGTAATGGAAGTGAAATATGTCAAATCAGAGTTTTCTTAATCAGATTGAAATTTGGAAACTTTGGAAATTTGGAAGCAATCGAAACCCTTCGGAATGTTTGGGTCGGACCAGAGTCCTATGGGGTCCATCGGATCTACAGCATCGGACAGCCTCATCAACCACAGGAGTCTTCAGCCCTTGACGTCCAGCTTCTTCCAAAGCGGTCGTCAAATGCACCCTGCATCGACATCTTGGCAGATGGCACTGGTGCTCCGGAAAACTACAGAAAATCAAACAAGGATGAAATTCAGATGAAAGTTCCTAAAAGATGCTCGGAGAATGGCACCAAGTTCATCTTACATTCGGCAAATCTAGAAGTGTCATGGACGACTCAACACCACATCTCATATATATCTCATTAAACCCGTATATGTGTGGTTCTTCTTCCGTGTTCGCCTGTCGCCGGTTTCGATTGCCTTCTGCACCTGTCGTTCAGCTGTGCGAAGCTCACGTAGACGTGCCTCCAAGCAGGCAGGAAGTGCACAGTATCTGCCTGGTTTCCATGAAGGTTCTCACTGGATTAAGTTGATCTTAGGTGTATATAGGTGTACAGCATCTGCATTTGTTCCAAAACAATGCAGCCTCCGCGCGAAAGAGTCTAGAAATAATATGAAATCATGAATCATGATCCATAGATATCTATTAGCTATAAGCATCTTTAAACATCTTTAAACATCTTTAAACGATATCTGCCAATATCAGCGAAACGCAATAGAAGCATGGCTGTAGCATGGCGCTTCGCCTGGGCAGGCACCAAGTGTTCTTCATCCAGGCCATGGTCTTGTGCTTCCTGCAACGCACCTTCCAAACAATCGGGATCTCCACTTCCGTGCGAATGCTTCAGCCTGAAGGTTGCTGAAGATTGCTGAAGATTGTTGAAGTACACATTCCAAACATGTCCAAACATTGAAGTCATTCAATTGATTTTCAGCGAAGTCACATCTGCAGAACACAACTAACGCAGCAGTTAGATGCAGTTAGCACATCGAAATCAGTGCTATCAAGACCATTCAAAACCTGTGGCCCAAAATCATCTTAGGCTGCAGCTTTTCTTTGGCATCGACCTGGAACTCAGCATGCTCACAGGGTCAATTGACGGTCAACCAAAAATGCTGTGACATGCAGTCCATTCGGACAGCGCTGGCAGGCCTGCTTTTTCTGCTGCAAAAGTTGCTCCTCAAAGCGCTTCTCAACGCTTTGAAGTTCCAAACGCGCTTGTTGGCATTCTTCAGCGCAGCTTGGCCCGCAGGCATCCTCATGGCGACACGGGTCATTTCTTAGAATCAAGAAGGATGTCAACATTATCAACACATCACGACATAATTCCAAGTGATTCAACGTGACTCAAAATGATTCAAAGCAATCGAAATTGTTTTAAAAAAAAATATAGTTGAAGAACCGCATTGGAATGACTCGAAATGACTCGAAATGACTCGAAATGACTCGAAATGATTCAATTCGTGTCACAATTCACGTCCTCCATGCGCTTCATCACACGCTTGGCTTCTGCCATGGATTCACTTCCACCAGATTGGATGGCTCCAGGAGCACAGACTTTCCTCAAATGCTCCTGGGATGTGCCAAGGCACAAAAATTCAAACCCTTAGGTGATGTCAAAGTGACAAAGTGTCAAAGTGACAAAGTGACAAAGTGACATCTCCAAAGGATCCAAATCCCCAGCCCAGTCCTCCAGCTCCTGCTGAAGCAATGCCTGAAGCTGCCTCGGGTTAAAACCCGAAAGGACATCCGATGATAAGTGGCCGAAGAATGTGAACAAGAATGTGAACGGGGACTTCTGTGGTGGCTGAAAATTCATGAAATATCAATTTGTATCAATTTGGAACTTTGCAAGCAAAACTTGTAAGTTATAGTTATAACTTATATAACATGTTATAACTTTTAATTAATTATAACTATAAATTATAACATATTATATAACATGTTACAACAGATTTATATACTTTGAACATCTTCGAACAGTGATCCACCTCCACCTCTGGGGCACCAGGCTTGCGTGCAGAAGAGAGTAGCTGTGAGGAAAGTGGAGCACGGTGCAGAGCACCGCTTCGTTGCTTCACCGCAACATCCTGCCGACCGCGAGACTTCACTGTGAAGATTGTGAAGCAACATATATATATATATATACATGTCAACATGATCATCCCTGTTCACTGAGAAACTTCACAGCGTGCGGCTAAAAGACTAGAAGAAACAAAATGTTCTTCATTTCCAAATTTGGTGAATGTTCAATAAAACGATATAAAACGATATAAAACGATATAAAACGATATAAAACGATATGAAACGTTCAATAATGTCTTAATGAAACATCATGAAACATTGAAACATGTTTTAATGAAGCTCTCGGCGTCCTGCAAGGCCGCCTCCAACATCTCGGGCTCACAACTCTCTGCCAGCGTCGCAGCACGCAGCTTCTGCTGCACCTGCTGTGCCGTTTCGTCCATGCTGCGTTTCTCCTGCAGCACGGCCTCTCCACGCGTCTTCAAAGTCTCCAAAGATCGTTGTGTCTCTGTGGGTAACTCAGACACTTCCGAAATCCTTTGTTGAAGTTCTTGATAAACGGTTTCATCACCAGATGTGTCCTCTGCCCAGGTTAAGAGCTGTTGCAATGACTGCTCTACTTCCACCCGACGCCTCTCCAGTGCCTTTTTCTCGTTACAGCGACGCTGCAACTGTGTCACGGCCTCCCGGAACTGAGCCGCGGCCAAGTTCGCTCGTTCCGCCGCGTCCGGCAGCTCTCGTAACAGCTCCAGATGTTCCACGGCCCGCGCTTCCCGCGCTTCCGACACCTCGTCGGAGTTGGCTTCGCGGGTCAAAGTCGCGATCAAACTCGACACCTTCGACTCCACCTCACCAAACTCCGACAAATGACAACAATCATCCTGCGCAGCGCCGCGCAGGATGTCAACGGAATCCCCCAAACTCACATCTCCCGATAGAGCAGCTCGCAAGCGTGATAGTTGTCGTGTCTCTAAAAGCCGTCGCTGTAGTTTCGTCATCTCTTCGAATTTCTCTCGATTCCATTCTTGTAGTCCAACCTCTGATGCATCTTTCAAGGCTGGACCTAAACGATTCACATCATTGCTGGCTCTCTGTACCGCCTCTTCAGCATCCACCAGTTTCAAGCGCTTTTCCTGCAGCTCTTCCAGCAAGGGATCGTCCAAATGACATGCTAAGGCTTTGTCTAAAGCTTGGCAAAGCTGCGGAAGATTTCGTGCTCTTTCTGCTCGTTTCAAATCAACACTTGCAGATTCCAAGTCTGATTTCCGTTGAAGATCCATGTGTAAAAGTTCATCTGGAACGGCCAAACCTTCCACCTGCAGGGAACAGGTTTTCCAACAGGAAAACATGCTGAGCTTAGCTAATGACGAAGTAAAAGTAGGAGCACGATTTGAAACTTCATGTCGTCAATGCGCATCTCATACTACTGTCACCATTTTTTCGTTACGGGGTAGAACTGTCGAACGCAAAAAAAATGGGAAAATTGGTGATTTGGTGGTTTCCCCGCCTTGGAACTTGGTGCCAATTTCAGTCTAACGACCACCACAGATTTTTTGGCCTTGAAAGCACCACAGCTTTTGGCCCAACTTCGCAAAAGTTTTTCCAGCTGGTCGCAACTCATGGGTTTTTTTGTGTCCACTTTTAAAGGGCCACCACCCCGATGTTGCCACGTGACACTGAAGACATCACGTCCCAACTCAACTTCAAATCCATCTGCTTCACCTCGCGCCCCTTTCTTGAAGCACAAGCACAAGACACCGCCAAAAAAGGCTTTCTCCACAATGCAATTGCCATAACTTGAGGCAAATTTCAATAGCTCCTGTTGGGTTGAAAGATCTGATGCATTCATGACCTGCTTCACACCAGGCTCCACAAAGGCAGGATTCCGGAAGGGCGAATACAGCTTTTTGAATGCAATGGATGCCAGTTCAACCCTGAGGCTTAGGATAAAGCCGCTGCGGTTTGGAGCAAAACCTCAGGCCAAAATATGCCAAAATGCAAACGGACCCGCGGCGACCCGCGGATCACAGAATGATCAGAATGGGATGCCATGGCTTCAAGAGCTTCAAGAATATGGGGCAAACAAGGCCGCAAACAAGGCCGCAAACCATCAGTGGTGACAGGTCAAGTGACAGGTCGAGTGCGAGACAAGTAAACTAAATAAACAAAAAGTTCACGAGATACGAGATGAAAGGTATGAAATGCATGAAGAAGATGAAGAAAATGAAGATGGAGAAAAATGAAGCCAAAGAACCAATGAGCAGCTTGGCCATGTTTCGGGCTTCCTGTTCTGCACGTGCCACGCCCAAGAATTCGGCACTGGCCACGAAACTGTTCCCCTCAGAGAGCAAGGCTTCGAAGCCACGGCATTCCGGGTCGTCCTGAAGAAACAAAGCCCCAAAGCCCAGCCAACGTCGTCCAAAGCTGAGGAAAACAAGTCCCGAAAAAGAAAAGTTGGGAAGGTGGATTAAATCACTGTCTTGTGATATTTCAGACATTTTAAATTTGAATGCTCATTTTGACATATTTTGACATGTTCAACGAGTTCAATTTCAACCAGCCTCAGCAAAGTAAACCTGGAAGGGTCCGCTGGCAGCCTCTCTCGATCCTCGCGCCGGGCTGCGGGCGTCCGACAGCTCATCCACTTGCGGCAGTCGTGCTAAGCGCGTGCAGATCCGCAGGTTGGCAGTCAGGAAGTCCTGCAAAACGCAGCTGAAAACCGTGCAAATTTGGAGAATCAGATAGAATCAGATTGATTATTGATTCAATGTCGATACTGAATCATACTATACTTTTTGACGAGACAGTCACAATTGGCATTCAACAACACAACTTATACAGATCATACTCATAGACTCATAGCTGTGCCCAAGATGCTGTAATATCTGTAATATGCATCGACACGGAGCACGGCCTGGAGGCAAGCAGGTAGTCGCACCTGGCCCTCCTGTGCAAAGCGCAGTGAGGCCAGAGCACCTTTGCCCAGCCACTCATCTGCAGCCTTTCGGAGTCCGAACATGGACGTGCAGCCGCGAATGTCAAAACTTCAACAGTTTTTAAATGAAATGTTTTGAATATTAATGTCTTTACACCTCTTGCGTTGCACTTCAGATATGACAATCTGAATCAACAAGAGCAAGAAGAGTGTACACGAGTCATAGAGATCTGTGAAACAACTTTAAACCAAGCGAAAATATGCTAAGAGATATGCAAAGATATCTACCGTTCGGACCTCTGATACTTCCTGGGTCAGATCGTGAAGGAGCTGCTCCTGGCACACGGAGATCTCAGAATCGCGGGACCGAGTGGCTGAATTCATGTAAAAACATGTAAAAAAACATCAGTGACTCATAGTGACTCATAGTGACTCCCTGGCTGCTCAAACTTCTTCAATCTCCTTATTCTTCTTGAAACTGCCCAACATATCCAACATACAACTCAAATACACGACAGCTCGCCACATGCCTTCGATATGCATCCAGGATGGACACCACCCATGGCCAAGGCAATATCAAAGTGCGAGCTGAAGTACTGAAAATCTTGAAGCCCTAGCTGCTTCTGAAACCAGTGCACTACTATGCACTAACCATTGCACTACTATCAGATTTAGCTTCGGGCATTATCTTACAATTCTTGAGGAAAATCAAAACGGAAAATACCAAGGGTTTCCTGTTGAGTCTGAAGTCTAGTTGCTGAGTTGGGGAGTGGGGCTGTGCAAGAAATATGTTGCTTGTCACTTTGCCAATCTTGCAATCTCAGCTGGAACAGACAGAGTCAGATGCGGTCGAACACGCAGCCTCCATCACCCACCTCTGCTGCCTCTAAGCACTTCTCAGTTTTCAAAGCCCTGAGCCCTATAGTTACAATATATATTATGTGATACATGTATATATATATATTTATTATGCATGTATATATCCATATGTATACATATATTATACATACACCACATTCACATCATACACCACATGCACATCGCATGCACATTCCACTGGAAACGGAAGCAAGATTTCTCTGCAAAAACAAGTTGGAAATGGTCAGGCGTGAGGATCGGTGACCGATGACTTTCACCAATGGGTTGCCCTCGTTTCAATGGTTCACTGCGGTGAATTCTCATTGGACATTGGATGCGAAACCTTCGTGGTCCCAGTGTGAATTCTCTCGTCGTAAATCAACACTCACTGAAAATCTTCCCCAGAGATTCACAGTGTTCACAGTGACTGGTGAGATTCACAGCTCGGAGCCTCTCTGTCCTCCCGTGTCCTCCCGTGTCCTCCCGTGTCCCGTGTCCCGTGTCTCCTGAAAGTCAAGGACGTTCACTCCCAGCAACAGTGATCCCAAGAGTTCCTGAAGGATCATCACTGCCGTTGCAGCCTCGGACGTGAGCTCGACTTGAAGACTTGCAAGCCGTGTAAGCACACTTCATTCGATGTGTAAGGGGCCGTAAGGGGTGTCAAAAAACTTGACAGCGCCACCAGCAGTTGCAACACTTGCACACAATCTAGCAACTTGATACCATCACTCATCGTTGAACCCTTGAAGCATAAAGGACGGTTCTTACTTGCTTGTCACTTTGTCTGTGAAATATGATTTGCATGTGTCTCGATTGCACCACAACATTGCACACATTGCACGGCCTGAGCCTCAGGGTCCTCTTCCTGCACAGCACAACATCATACAACATCTGCCACATCCAACTGCGTTCAACTGCGTTTTCACCCACAATTCACGCTCAAACACCACCCGACTTGACAACTCAGTCCTCCGATAGCCCTTTGGCCTTGGCAAAAAGAGACTCAATTGACTCGACTATATTAATATCATGCGACAGGAACAAGACAAAAACAAGGGAGTCAACAACCGGATGGAAAGCATCGCAAAAGTCACAAAATACCGCAAATGATCGCGAAATCAAAAAAAACATGTTCAAAAACTTGAGATGTCCTGATGTCTTCTTGATGTATTGATCAGAATTGACTTGGGATTCAGCCAGCTCGTACGGCAGGAAAATGCGATGCGCCAACAACTGAGCCGAGCGTGCATCGGCACCCACCTGCCCAGGCCGCGCCCGCCGACATCGTCACTGTATACACGTCCGGAAAGAAGAAAATATAAAGATAGATGTTGAATATGATAATAATATCATGAGAATATCATAAGAATATGATAAGAATAGATCGCAATAGATCATCATATTGAATCATACTCATAGCACATCATAGCACTAAGATTTACAAGAGATCCTGGGCACACCTCCACGATAATGTGATCCTGGCCCTGCAATACCCTGAACTCGTCAAGGGAGATGCCAGAAGCCTCGGTGACATCGTTTCGTTGTCACTGTCACCATGAACCCACAAGCATTGCATGGTAAGCATTGCATGGTATTTGCACTTGACCATGATTCAAATTGCAAAGAGAAGACTGAACAAGTCAAAAAAAAAGTCTGTCTCGTGAAAAAAAACTCCGCCATACAGCTGCACCTTCACATGGGCAGATAACTGGAAGAGAAGTGCCTTCAGAAAGGGAAAAGCGGCAGCACTCGTTCTTTGCTTTACCAATCTCAAGTGGTCGAATATGTGTGAACTAATATATGCAATCTGAAAAACCTGGAAGACTACCAGCCTGTGTACTGCCGTTCTCAAGTAACAACACACATTTAGGCTGTGTATAAACTATAAACTGCGAGCCCGCCCTGCCGTGATTTTGCTGGTATTCAATAGATATCCAGTGGCCAATGCTTATCCAATGGTTCCATCGTTCTTTCCAAGAGCACATGTCAACAACACTACAAGTGTCAAGGCAGTGTCAAGGCAGTGTCTATTCTTGTCAGTCCTCAAATGGATCTGGCGGAAGTTGCAGCCTCAGTGAAGAATGAGACACTTTTTGAGCCCTCCGAATGCGAAACTGTGACCAACTCATGAAGCCGCAATTTATTTGAGTTCCAAAAACACTTCAGAATGCTTCCACAAAAAATACTTCAATTTGGCCCTCAACCTGCAACATCAGTAACATCAGCTTTTGGGATCCAAACAAGACGCGATTCACACATCGTTGGGCAACCTGAAGCAACGACATATGGCTTGGTATTTCCAACGCATCTGCCCATCGGCCCATCCACTTTGTAAGGAGAACGTGTCAAGTTGAAGTGTTCAATTCCTACTGTGCGGGTCACTATATGACCCTCCCTGGCCTTCTCCAGTTTTGCACGATGCAGTTTCAAATATTCGACCTATTGGCATGAGGGAGCAGCATGGTTGAGCCTAAAAAACACATTTTGTTTGTTTTGTTCAATTCCAATTTTTGCATTCACAAGTGTTCATACAAAGTCAACACGACGCAATCATAATTTCATGTGAAGCAAGAGTGCAAATGCGCAAGAATGCATCCCTGCATCCCTGCATCCCTGCATCCCTGCATCCTTGCCTGTTCTCGCCTCCTTTGCCAGAGCGCCAATCTTTTTTGTTCGTCTTGCAGGTCAGCATGTCCTAGAGACAAGGTTTTTTCGTTTGACACGGCGAAGTTGCAGTGTAATATGACAAAAACAAACACAAAAAATCATCAACTGTGGCATTTCGTTGGATGCATCCGAGCAATGCCATTGTGATGCCATCGTGATGCCATCGTGATGCACCGTCATGATGATTGCACAAGCTAAACGTGCAAAAATGATTATCCGGCCTTCTTCATCTACGTCAGCATCAGCGGCCATGACACCGACTCTAAATACGTCAAGGAAATTCAATGAATGATTCTTAGAACCACTGGGAAATATGCAACATTTTCTGGTATGGTAGCTGGATGTAGCTGGTAATTCAATGTTGGACAACTAATGTTCCCATCACATGGCGGCTGTTTCCTGCCATAGTCAACCTGGTTCAACCTGATGCTCCCCGGGCGGTCGTAAAGTTGAAACGGCGGGGGAACGTCACACTTTGATAGTTTCCATATGTTTCCGTATGCTTCCATGTGCTTCCATATGTTTCCATATGTTTCCACATGTTTCCATATGTTTCCACATGTTTCCACATGTTTCCATATGTTTCCATATGTTTCCACATGTTTCCATATGTTTCCATATGTTTCCATGATAATGTTATGGATTCCAGTGTTTGAAGACAAATTTTCTGAAAAACGTTGACAATATCCAGGAACAACCATTGGCAGCTTATATCCAGCAGGAAAAAAATGTTTTTGGGCAAATACACAAAATGCCAAAGGCACAGAGAAACAACACCTTTAAACATTTTTCAACCACATGTGTATCGTCTCACCAGAGGCATCCTTTCAGCGCGCATTAGCTGTGACGATTTCAATTGTCTCCAGTCTGGGGAGCAGTTCAGAAGCCTGTTACGAAGAAATTGACTGGGCAGTCACAGGTTTCCTCTATTGATTGCTCCTGCTGAAACACCCACAGATGGGATCAGATTGGTTGGTCATTTTCAACACTCTTTGAGACAAAAGCTCAGATGGGTACAAGTCAAATCGCCAAAGTATCTGCCCCTCCCTCCAGTGGCGCAATCTCAGGGGTCATGCTGGGGTCCTTCCACTGCCATGAGAACAGCCGTATTAAAAATCTACAGAAACCTGGATGAAAACGTGGTGGAAGTACATCCATACGAAGAAGAGAGATGAAAGTCCATGAAACTGATTTGATATGACCAACAACAAACTCACAAGGAGGAAACATAGGGGGTTGACGTACAAACGTTCTGGACGCAGTCACAACTCTTGACTTCTGAACGCAATGCATCTACCTGGCCTTCAAGATCTCTGATACACCTACTAGGCCAAAGATGCCAAAGATTTCACAGGGTATCTTTCTATTGGCCGTAGCGTTTGCAAAGAAATCGCAAGACATGAAGTTGAGTTTTCATCATGTTGAGGTTTAAAAAAAACACAACTATAAGTATAACTGCACCAGCCTAAACTACACTACAACTACAGTACATTATAGTACTAGTAAACACCGACACAAAAAACGGAGAGATAAAGGCACATTTTTTCCTGGACGATCTAACGGAGTAAAACATCAAGATCGAACCGTCGAGCATCAAGGGTTCAAGTTTCAAGCTGCACCTTGTTTGCTTCGCCCGCTCCAGGAGTGCACCTTTGCCACCCCGTATCTTAAGATCTTCCAAACATGGTCAAAGACTGAACGGTCACAGCTAACTCAACAATTACCAGTTCCTGCAACTGCATCTGGGAAACAGCCGTGAGGGTTTCCAGTGCGTCGATGATTCTGAAGAATTGCGGCGCCACTCAACGCGCCCTTTTTTCTCTCATGCTAGTTCGAGCCACTTGCATCAAAGGTTCACTTCTTGATTTGTGCATGTCATCAAGACATCTGAGGAACTGACCATGCTAATTTTCTCAGTATCGTTTCGAGTGCCAACTGGGGACCTGATTACCTGCAAACCTATACATGAGTGCATCAACTGAATTGTGACACCCCAACTTGGCAAGGAATTTCAAATTGTTTGCCAGACGTTGTGCTGAAGTGTCCATGCAAATTTTGACCTATTACGTTGGCCATCTGTGCTACATGCAATTGCTATACATATGGTTTCTGAATTCTGGGCACCTTGGAAAAAAATCTACTGTCATTGCCCTTTTTGCCAAACCTTGCCGGAACACTGCAAAAGACTAAGCGCGGAACCCAAGCAAGGCATACGCCGAAAAACGTAAAATAAATAAAACGCCAAATCCGAAAAACCTCAACCAACAAATGAAAAACACGTGCAATCACTCGGACAAGACAGCATCCCTTTTTGCCGCGTTGATGGATGAGCAAGTTTCAGGACGTAAAAGTCCATGTCAAAATTGGAAAGCATTGTCAAAGGTTGGGATGTAAAAATCCAATGGGCAGAAAGAAAAGTACTGCTGGAGCTCCGGTCCCCATTGTAACGGAAGCTGTCCGTCATCACCATTTTGATTTTGCAAATTTCTGTAGCGGCCCTGATGCTTGGCTGGGCACGGTCTCATGTTTCCTTTTTGAAAAGGACTCCGTAACCTCATCAACAAATTGATCATGGGAAATTTCAGCTGCTTCCAAGAATGTCAATACGTTTCTCCAAATCCATGTGTCAAACACCTGATTGGTCAAATCATCTGCCTCAACATTCGTTTCTCTGGGGCGTCCATTCCAATTGGCAACGCGCGCGCCTCTGCTCACAGATTGCAAGGTATTCCATCAAAACAGTCACCAAAGGAAATTTTGTTGTGAGCCCCTTGGCAGCTAGAGATTCCGCAGCTTTGTTATCTGTCCCCCCCCGCAGTGAAGGATGTGAGAAGTCCTGCGGGCGGGGTCCACTCCAATGTCAAACACCTGCAGAGCTACCACTGACGCCAGCATCTCTACTGATGTACTCGCCCAAGATGAGCTTCTTTCCGGGCCCCTGAATAACCAAGGGGCCTCATCCACACCAATCTCCAAAGAAAACCAAGGTGCGCCTTTCGAAGTCGGCGTGAAGTCCGTACGCCAACCCCCCAAAATGACGCGCCCATCAGCGCACTTCGTATCAGTGCGAAAAATCTCGCCTATATGCTCTTCCCTGCATCCGCAGGGCAACTTTCTCAAACCTGAGCTGAACTTCTCTTTGATAAAGATGCACGTAATAGCCAACAATTCAAGCACCTTCAATGTAGTAGCCTTTGCCACTGCTGACAACCACGCATATCCAGGGCCCAAAAGGGGCTTCAACCAAGGCAGCATCTGTGATGCAAATCCCAATCTGCCGTGGAACTCTTGGAACTGTCTGACGCCTGTCAACCATCCATCGCCCTGCAAGTTTTCCACAAACTTAATCAACCAATTTGCCCTCTTCTCTGACAATCCAATCTCAAAGCGGCTGTAGTCTATCCAGTTATCCAGTACCCGTACCCTACAGAATCCAATTGGAATCCTCCTCGGAATTTCAAAAATGAAAATGGGACCCCAACCAGCTCCAAAGCCACAATGAACCTCCAAATGGAGAGCCATCGATTTTGTCCCCCTGAAGCTAAATGGAGGTCGTCCACAAAACCAAAACGAACAGCCGGTCCAGCTCGGTCAAGTTGAGAGCAAAACGCCCCAATAGGCCCGCCATAAGTCTAGACCACCAAAAAGCAGCCGATGCGATACCAAAAGTGCCAGTCTTGTTCAACCATATCACCGGCGACTTGGATGAAGTTCTGCAAGCCTGCACCCCCCAATCCGGATCCTTAACCAAAACTCGTCTGTGGGCCTTGGCCACATCCGCGTTCAAACCAAATACAACGTGTTCAGCCGCTTCTTGGGATACCTCCATGATTGTGGCCAGCTCACGGGGTCCAGGGTTTTCAAGGCGGTCCAAAATCACAATTTCATTATTCAGTCTCACTCCATGCGTTCCGTCATGGATGATGCGGTGACCCCCATCCGGTTTCTCCAAGATTCCTTGCGCGGCCACCCTGAGAGAGCGACCAGGATAACGCTTGGCCGCTTCCTTCTCAGATAAGGGAATCATCCTGCCAGCTCTTTCCTCCTCCCTAAACTGTTCCTCCAAAATCTTTTCAGCCGCCGCTTCATCACCTCTAAAATAGTTGCCAACCTCCGAAGCCCATTCGGACTCGTCATATGAAGGTTCCTTCACCCTCGGCCTGTAAACCTGGGGAGTAGGCCCCAGGGGCTCCAAATGGCCCACGTGAACTCCATCCACGAAGTTTGAACCCGGTGTCTTGTCCAATATATCCACATCCGGATCCCCCATCAGCCTCAAAGACTGTGCCAGGGCATGCAACCAAAATGGCTGTCCTTCTGGCACCTCACTTGCCCTGCCACCGTCCGGCAACAGAGCAAACCATTGCTTGCGCAAGTCATTCATCCCCTTCTCCTTGAAGGGCGAAGTTTCAAGCTTTCCCAATGCCAGTGCAAATGTCGCCCTCGCCATGTCAGGCAGTTGCCGCCTGCAAAAACTGTCAATCAAATTCTTCAAAGCTTTGCAAAAAGACAACTGCTCCTTGGACCGGCTTGTGTGTCTCATATTTGGATGCCATCTGCCCGGGCTGCATAGCCCCATGCCATCGCAAAAGTGTTGTGACTTCCTAGTAGTGGGGGTTTCCGGCAGCCTGAATTATTTCCACCACCGTTTTGTCCAGCCTGAGTTATTTCCACCACCGTTTTGTCCTGCCTTTCCGTCTCTGACTCCTGTGCATTGGAGTCCATCTCCAGATGTGCTGCCGCAGGGTCTCCTAAAACCCTACCACAAAAAATTTGAACCCAAGGATAAATTTGAAGAAGTCTGCAAACTGTCCAAAGTTGAAGAAGACTGAGAAGCCGTCAAAAGCCCCCTTTCAACTCATCCGCAGAAGCTTTCCCCCTCGAAGCGGAGGATGATTGTAACCAAGTCTGCGCAATGGCACGTGCAATGAAGAGGCATAAAGCGCCCGGGTAATGTGCTGCTGGCCTGTCTTCCATTGCCCTTGATCGTCTGTACCAATGAGTTGTGAATGGTTCCCATCATGGGTACAACGAGGTGGTAAAGGCCCTTTGTAATGCCATGTGCTGTCAAACTGTGGCACACCCATGTAAATGTTTCCTTCACAGCAATTTAAGTCAGTAACAAAGCGGGTCGGCTTTGGAGTACTTGCACCAAACTCACATTGAAGAAGGGCAAATGTCTTACTGCCCGGCATGACCAAAATATCCTGGAATTGTTGCATCTGCCAGATAGATGCCGATATCCCATTTTTTGTCGCTCCCAAATCTTCTGGAAATTCTCCCAGGTAAGGAGCACCCACACTCGCTGCCAATGCAAAGAGTTCCCAAGTGCACTATGCCAAAAGTATACCCTCATCCGCCTTGATTCGATCTTCTTGGCTCAGCCATTGGAATCCTCTAGGGTGCTCCCTGCTCCTGATAGGCCGTGGCCCTGGCTTTTTGTCATAATGATTTCTCGCCCTGCTGTAAGTGGAGCAGGGTGGTGTCGCAATGATGCAGAAAGGGCGCACCTCTAAAACCAGATTTTTAAGCCGTGCCCAAAATTCTTCATCCAATAAATTGTGTTTCTCATCCCTCAGCAAATCAAACTCATGCATCTCCAGTGTGAAACCAAAAGAATTCGCAAGTGCCAAAAGGTGTTCATGAACATCAGCTCTACGGCGATGGCCAGCAAAAATATACATAACCTTTAAAACACCAGTAGGCCCAGCACGTTCTGTCGCAAAATGCCCATGTTGTGCCTCGTGAAACTCCACTGCACTGTCCGTAGGTCAGGAAGAACCACCACCCTTTGGGTGGTCGAATGCCGGGTGGCTTGCATTGCAGTTCTTGACCCTGCAAATATGCACCTTGCCGCAAGTGCCATCACAAGCCTTGCCTTTCATATTGTATCTGTAACAGATCTCTTTGCCATCCGGAGTATGTGACACCAAAACCTAATTTGCGCCAGGAAGGAATGACCCTTTCTTGGATTTTCCTTTGCATTCTGACCCAGACTTTCCCTTCTTGCCTTTGCCTTTGCCCTTGTTGCTCTCACCAAGGCGCACTTGCGGCTCTTCAACTCTGCTGAACTTGGCCGGCCGCTGCATGGCCGAAAGTGTCACCGGAGAAGTGAAATAAAGCTCTTTGATCTCTGTATCCTCCGTCACCTCTTGCAAAGTCTGACGCAAGGGCTTTCCACTGCGATGAGTTCTTTCTCAACTACAAGGCAGGCCCCAACTCCGTCTCCAAAAATCATATCAGTTTCAGGTGCAAAAAACGAACCCCAAAACTAGCCTCTTGTACCTTCTTTCTATTATGTTGATGCAAGAGGTCGCGTGTTTCCAAAGCATGCAATCGAGGCGCTTCGAGGCTCGGCGAGGCCTGGGCGAGGCCACGCCTCGGACGCAAAACGTATTGGCACAAGGAC
>Ga0126342_10000212_pt1 | contig 51469 bp, 39 predicted proteins | sample Cyp1metagenome_FD_92528 | JGI IMG/M metagenome (GOLD analysis project Ga0126342, IMG submission 92528) | Coral microbial communities from Lord Howe Island, Old Settlement Bay, Australia - Cyphastrea 1 metagenome | ecosystem: Host-associated > Invertebrates > Cnidaria > Coral ...
CAACTCCAACCACCTTTCGGTCAATCAGTGGCTTCGCTCTGCCATCCCTGATTCACAACAACCAACTTCTCCTATAGGTTTCCTCTTTTTGAAACTTCCGCCACCGCCTTGTGCGGTACTACTTGTACTGTTAATAATGGTTAATATATGGTTATTAATGGTTATTATATGGGTATATAATGGTATATATATATATAATGATGGTTAATAATGATCTGCTTGGTGGTATGTTTCTACCCCTCTGAAAAATACGAGTTCGTCAGTTGGGATGATTATTCCTATATGGAAAAAAAACATGTTCCAAAGCCTTAACCAGAATATGATGTAACATGATATCAGCATACAAGATGGTGCCCCTCCAGTTCTAAGTTGGCTTATAACCGCCAGGAAATTGATGGAAATGGGGCTGATATGGGCTAATGGATACTAACGGGGCCTCCAATTTTTCCATCTGTTCTGACGGTATCTGAGGATGCTTGAAAGATCTTCAAAGTCTGTTTCCAGGCTGTGGCCACTCAACCTGGTTCACCTTGCCTGTGAAATGGGACTGAGTCAAAGCATACAAGACCAACAGCATGGGACATCACGGGACCACAGATCTTTGGCTACCCTCTAAGGTGGCTCTTGAAAATTTTCGCACACACACACATACATATATAATATACATTATCGTAAAATGGAGATTGTAATAGGGACATCATCTATCTATAAGTGGGTGATTTTCCGTTGCCATGTTTGATTCTACCATGCCGGGCATCCTTAATACTGACGTGTCCTGTGTTGAGATTGTCTCGATTGTCTCACTGCTCAAAGCAGCCTCCTTCTTTACACCTGGCGGGACTGGAGTGTCCACGACTGAAATGTCAGGATAGGGATGGGTCAAAACTATGACTGGCAGGTGGCAATGAAGGTTCACCCCCTTACACCTATATATAATTAATTGATATGGATTGATATGGATCCCAAAAATGTTCATTCCATCGTGGATTATTTGTGTGGCGTTTGCACTGGCATTGTTTGCGGTGTGCGAAGCAGGCGCGGCCAAATCAAGAGGATACGAGCGCTCAAGCTTGGTCCTTTTTCGCACCGCTGAGAGGTCTTCCGTGTGGAAAAGGCAGTTCAATCCTTCACATTTCGTGTGGCTCCTAAAGGTCTTGACTATACGAAACCTTAGTATCTCTTAGTGACTCGACGTCCTCTCGCCAATTAGGTGACTTTGGTGACTTTGGTGACTTTGGATTTTTTGGATTTGCGCAATGTCTTCAACATGCCCTGGGTGATAGGGATGAACCACATACTGGAAAGAAACAACAGGATCCCGGTGGTTCCTGGGTAGATGAATCTCTCCAGGCTGGTGGTGATGCCACGGGTCAACTCCGGCCTTTGGTGCATGTCTTGGCGGAAAGTGTAGATCCAATAAGGGAAGAGCATCAGCCTGAAAACCAGGAAGGCGAGCCACAAGGCGAAGCTATTGGTGGCCTCGAGCCAGTGCGGAATCTGGTCCTTGAGCTTCCCCTCCTCCAAGGGCATATTGAAGAGGTAGAGGACATTCAAGAACACCGTGGTGATCTCGCAACATCCATCCAAACAGCCCCAGTAGTGACACCTTCCATATCCCAGGCCAATGATGTAACAGCCCATGCTGATGAGGTGATGGATGGTCATCATAAACAGGAGATATGGGCCCATCTCCGTCATGGGTTGGACGACAATATGGCACATCATCCGCGAAACGTAGAGAACCAAGTACAACTCTGACCAAAAGCAGGTGCCTTGCCATCTGCTTTGCACATCATGTCTCAACTCCAAGCTAGCGGCTACGGCTGCAAAGGCCAGCAGGGGGAAGAAGACCATTGAGAAGTAGACATCTGCCAAGGTCACTTTGTCTTTCTGGTCTGGCTGCAAGACTAGGACCAGGATGAAGAGAAGAATCAAACACATCACCTGGCAGCTACACGACCAAACCACCAGTCATCCCTGACTGATTTCGGATTGCAACCTACAGTCCCCATAAAACCAGCTACTGCGATCTACTGCGTACATTATACAGTCCATCAGCCCGGTCAAGAATCGGTGGTTTCAGATCTTCAAAATCCTTTCATCAAAGCAGCTATATTGTAGTAATCTAGAATCTATACATATCTATACTATGTCTTAAATGATCTTACTATATGACATTACATGACATGTAACCCCAGAGAACTTCACGGATTTATCGGGCACCCAACATGTTCATGTCTTGTTTCAATGTTCCAACGTCATCCAACGTCAACAAGGCTGTTCCGCCTGCACGCTGCAACTCAAGGCGATAAAGCGGCCATATTCTGTGAAAGCCATAATGACCAGGCTAGGCAACTCGAGGATGTCAGCGAACATGGACATGGCGAAGGCACCGAATGGCACGGGGGAACTGGGAGTTTTGTAGCTTCCAGGACGGTCCCTAGTTGTGGCATGGTGGCATGTCATGGCACACATGTCGTGGCACCGATGGTTGGATGATGTTGGATGGTTTGCAATACAGCTGGCCTGGATGACTTTTTTCGTCCCCAACAGTCCTATGCACAATGTCTTGAGCCTGGAATCTCTTGCGAACGCGCCTTGCAACGGAAGCTCAATCAACATCTGTCTCCCCATTGCCCAAGTCCACTCCGAGTTTGTCCAAAATGGATAAGCCCAAGGCCCAAGTTCGGCAAAAACATAGAAACGGCTCCCACGCTTGATTGTTTCTTCCAGGACATGTTGGGAAAAATTTCCTAAACCACTGAGTCACTGAAGTTTGAGGATTTCCCAACATTTTCAGACTGAACATGTGCACTCTGCCGCAGGCCTGGAAGGCATGTCTCAAAGGCATCTGTCAGGCGTGTGTGCAAGGCACACAAGGCAGCATATCCATTGGAGCCATCGTCACACGCCCGGGCAAAGAGCACCTAAGGGGCCAAACACTTGCCCGGTAGTCCATCCATGTCTGGCATATTCAGTTTCAGAATTTCAGGCTCTTCTAATTACAATTGGAATATATTGTAACGTCTTTGTAAGTTGGATTTCTCTCAAGATGCGTGGGGATACTACCCGACATCATGGGAAACATGGGTTAGCCGCTAAATCTTGGGATCAAAGGGACCCAAAAACATCCAAAAACACCGTGTCCAGCGCGGCTTCAGCTGTGCCCCTCAAATTAGCATTGCTTTTCAGACATGAGTCATGGTCACATCTCAACCTCAAATGTTTGGATGGTCACCCAAATAAATATGTGGATAACACATGAAAAAACAGTATTCACTCCATTGAACAAATCAATTCATAGGGATTTTATAATGCTTGGCTGTTTTGGGAATAGTACCCCCCAATCCTAACCATCATTGATCATCATTGATCATCATTGATCCAGAAAAATGCATGGTCTCAGAATGTCTCAGATCTCAGTTGGTGACTCTTTGTCCAAATGATTCCAGGCCCTTCAGCTTGAAGTGAAAACCTTCCCAGAGCTCGACAACCAGCTCCGAATCAAATATAGGCATGCCGGATGGCACGGCATAGGTAAATGATCGTGGGTGGACTGAGTAGCTCGTTCAAACGAGCCTCATTGTGTTTGGGACAGCAGCATGCCAGCAGTAAAAAAGGTTTTTCGACTCACCGCGACTGTTGCATGCTGCTGTTGTCAGCTGGCAGTTGTGCAATCCTCCATCCAAATTCCATCAACCAGTTGGGGTGTGGGTCAAAACTGAGCTACCCGTTCTATATCCCAAACATGAGCAGAATCGACCCTTAGAATGTCATATTTTAAACCACTTTAATCATGAAAAAGAACATAGTATTAGACATGTCCCGAAATCCAATGAGGATAACGAGGTAACTACATGTAGGTATATACCCTCCTTGAGGTTCAATTTTTCCATGCCTGCCAGGTCTGAGACCTGATTGAGCTGTTCTCGGATGACCTGGCCAACGGCAATGGTTTAAGTTATACCATCTGGTTATGACTCAGATAGCCATGGAAAATCACCATTAAAATAATAGAATTAATAGGTAAGCCATCTATAAATGGGCCATTTTCCATGGCTATATTAAATAACCAGAGGGTAACTTTATCTTATAGCTGGTTAATCATCGAATCTAAAGTTATGGTTGGATAATGTTGGATAACATGTGAAAGCTGGGGTGACCATCTACAGTTATGGTTCATTATGGTGAACTAATCTTCTGGAAACGGTGGTTAATTGGATATCAATGGCATCATGCGCGGGCAAAGCAATGGGATAATGATGTTGCTCATGTCTGTCCCCACTAGGTCGGCGGTCCTATTGGAGACGACCGCAATTTGTCATATTGTGACTTAAACAAGACATCTTCAGATTACTTTGGCTATTGTTAGGGTTCTTGAACGTTCTTGATGATTCTTGATTTTTTTTGATTTGGAGTCCAACACATCACAAGTGCCAAATGATCCAAATGTCCAACACATCACAGGATCCAGATCTGTCCACGTCGCGAACCTGCAGGTCCTCCTCTCGCAATTTCAGCGTTGCCAGGGTCAGATGAAACTGGCCACAGGGGATCAGGCACCTATGCGCAGGAACAGCGTCACTGGATGTCACTGGCTTGGTTCCGTGGAAAGCTCACAGCAAAACATGTCATTGCTGTAAATCACAACTGTCTTTATACACGAGTTTTGCATCCAAATGTGGGGGATTTCATTGTAGGTTTTCTGCCAAACCAATTCTGAATTCTCATGGCGTTGTCAACGAACAACAACGACTTGAGCAAAGCCGGGGCTCCAGGATTTCATAGAGGATATCAAGGAAAATCAATCCTTGGGATGTCAACAAATCATCATTCGTGGATTTCATGGACAATCCATTGGGTTGCACATGTTGCACGCAGAAATCCATCATTACAAGACTTCATGTTTTTTTCTATGTTTTTTTCCCAATAAACATAATTAATAATATAACATAATAAACCTGTAACAATTCCCGCCAATCCAACCTGTCCGCGCCTCTCCAAATCTTTCCGCAAATGTTCGTCTGCTTGGCCTACAAGTTCCTGGGTGCACGACGTGTGGCTTGGCTATGCCTGGGATTCGATGATGTGCAGCGAATCCTGAAGCTACTTGAATGTCACACATGTGTGATTGTTTGTGTGTGTGTGACATGCTATATATGTGTGCAGTGTGTGTGTGTGCAAATATACATATATATATACATATAATATCATATAATTAATATATATATATATATAACATAATATAATATAATATAATTAATATATATATATATATATATATAATATGTGTAATTATACGGGAACATAATAAAACATGAAACCAACCACGGTTGCTTACCGTCGCTCAGGGCATCTGAAAACGTTGGCCGCTGCCCAGCAGGACATGTATTGAGATACTATGAGATGCTCACAGTGTAACTTCTTACTGGGCAGCTTGCACAAAACAAACACCCACACTTGGGCACAAACATGAAAACAACCGCTCAGTGACCCACTATCGCTCGAGGCATCTTCATGTCAAATGTCATCAAACGTCCATTTCAGTGTAAAAAAAACACCGCCGAGCCTGTTGAACTTTTAATGCAGCTCTCTGAACATCTTCCCCCACACGTAGAGAAACAAAGTGCGTTGGTCGCTTTGGATCCTGTCGGAACATCAATAGTACAAAACAGGAGAAACTGTCGACAATTGTCGGCAGTAAACCTGATCTTTCCCAGAATGCCTGAGCCTGGAGCAACAACCAAACGGAAGAACTGAATGAATTGGAATCACAATACTTAATAGCTGCATGAAGCTACACAAAGGCTTTTTGTGGAAGATATAGGGTAATTTGGGTTTGTGTGAAGATGTGGAAATTACTCCAAAACCAATCGTTGACCACCGTCAAGATTGCAATGTTGGAGTATAAAAATGAAGAGGTCATCCGGGATCAACCGATGGTTGCCTGGTGGTTTGGGTGGGATTCCTAGCATTCCTCTCTAGAAGGGATTAATTATCATGGGGCACCCCCCAATTCCACCAATCCAAATCACCAGTTGATCATTGGTTGAATCCCCAGTTTCTCAGAACAGATACGTCACCTTCTGCACCTTCTGCTCCCGTCGCGGCGCACCACGTCCCCCTTTGGCAGCAGCACTGCTTCGCCAGCGATACAAAGGCAAACAACATGGGAGTCGCGAGAGACTGGAGGCCAGGAGCGGTGTCACCACAGCATGTGATGTTGCCATATATCCCCACCACTTTTGTACAGAAAGTGGGTAAACAATGGTAAACATGGGTATACCATATGCCATATACCCCCACATTGCCAGTTTCATTGTGAAAATTATGGCAAAGCCAAGGAACCCTCTCATGTTATTGGCAAGTCCTGCCCCTTCGTCCTAAACTTCTAAATCCAGCGACTCAGGTGCACCTCTATCAGTTTTTTTGCTGACAATGGGGTCCCCAATTTATCAATATTTCCCACTTCTCATTTAAACATAATCAAAAATTAAATTGGATTCTTGGGGATGCATATCCCCTTTTTGTTCCGGACAAAGCCACGACCTATGGCAACATGGTCCGAAGGCCATCTGGAGGGCCCCCACCTTTGGTAGAGCCGCGCCCCCCAGGTCCATCGGCTGCGGGACGTCAAGCCCTGCTGTAGCACAGAACCAGCTTTCCACGGGGGCTCGACCCATAGGACCTGACCGAAAACAAGGCCATTGCAGGTCCTTTCGCAGCCCCAACACCTATACCCGCCCAAAATGGGAATGGATGAACTTGGCATGCTGAACGTATCATATTTTGCCACTACCACCCTTTGGTGAAATCCAACTCCTGTGCTATGAGTGGACCCTCATATCCCCACAACTGGTTGTGACATTCACTGGAAATTGTGGCCATGGGCATGACTGCAGCCACAATGTTGTACTAGTAGCTATACCTGAACTAGGACAAACAGACTGGGATAGACTAGGCACACAAAAAAAGAACATCAAAATTCAAAATCATCTAGTTAGTCGGTTAGTCCGTTCTCTTGCAGCCAAAAAAGGTAAAAACGTGTAAAAACTGGAAGGCAAAACCATACGTTACAAAACGCATCAAAAACATCAAACATATAAAGATCAGTTCAGCAAAAAAATCATTTCTTTTTGGAATGAAACATGAAGAACACATCCCTGGCCTTCTCTTCTGTGATCTGGGAGGTCTCCTGCAGTTCCCTCAGGTTTCCACTCGGTGTTTCTGTGAAGAGATGCCGCGGCTTCCAGACCTCGAAAACTCAATCAATTGATAAATCTGCAGGAATTTTCGACGGAAATTCTGCGTTTTTCCATCTTTCCCCCCCACAAACAAGGTGGGTCAGAGAACCCAAAAGCAAGACGGTGCGCCGCACGTGTTTTTTTTTTAATCTTGTGGTGTGGGCAGCTGCGCTCTGCACGAAATCGACGTAAGATCTTTACTGAAACATCGTGCGCACTGATGGTATCAGGGGCCACAATTCACCACAGCATGCTGCGTCAGCAAATGTCAGCTACGTCTACATTCTTCTAGTCGCTATTTCTGCTAATGTAATTAACTCTATCCCATCTTTCGGGTCGCTATTTATTCCTGGGTTCTCGTTTAGTTTGCTTCGCCGCAGAGGGAGCGAGGACGAAGCGTGGACGGACAGAACACCGTGCGAAATTGAAACTAAACGACGGAGGGAGTTGACCAAAAGAGCATGAAAACGAAGATATGAAGATGACAGATGGTGAATGATTCGTGAATGATCATGAACAATGAGACACGATGAAAGAAAGATGGGTAAAGACTTCTCTGTACAAAAGCTTCTATGTGTAAAAACTACTGCGTGTAAACGCGTCTGTGCGTACAAGTTTCTTTGTGTAAAAGTTCCTCTGTGTAAAGGCTTTTTGTGAAAAAACTTCTGTGTGTAAAAGCTTCTGTGTGTAAAAGTTGTTTGCGTAAAAGCTTCTGTATGTAAAAGCTTCTGTGGGTAAAAACTCCTCTGTGTAACGTTTTTTTTGTGTAAAGCTTCTGTGTAAAACGTCCTCTGTGTGTAAAAGTTTCTGTTTGTGAAAGTCTCTTTGTGTGCCAGCTTCTGTGTGTAGAAGCTCCTCTGTGTTAAGGTTTTTTGTGTAAAAGCTTCTGTGTGTAGAAGCTTCTCCGTGTAAGACTTCTCTGTGTCAAAGCCTCTGAGTGTACAAGCTTCTCCGTGCAAAAGTTCCTCTGTGTAAAAGCTCCTCTGTGAAAAAGCTGCTCTGTGTAAAAGGCTTCTCTGTGTAAAAGCCTCTGTGTGTGCAAGCTTCTCTGTGTCAAGACTTCTTTGTGTAAAAGCTTCTGTGTGTAAAGACTTCCCTGTGTAAACCCCTCCGTGTGTAAAGACTCCTCTGTGTAAACCCGTCTGTGTGTAAAAGCTCCGCTGTGTAAAGGCATTTTTGTGTAAAAGCTTCTGTGTGTAAAAGCTTCTGTGTGTAAAAGTTTCTGTGTGCAAAAGCTTCTGTGTGTAAAAAAATATTTGTGCAAAAGCTTCTGTGTATAAAAGCTCCCCTGTGTGTACAGGCAACGCTGCGTAAAAGCTGCTCTATGTAAAAGCTTTCTGCGCCGTAAAGTCGTCATGTTTGTAAAACCTTCGGTCTGTGAACGCGTCTGTGTACACAAGATTCTGTGTGCAAAAGCTCCTCTGTGTCAAGACTTCTCTGCATAAACGCGTCTGTGCGTAAAAGCTCCTCTGTGTAAGACTGCTCGGTGGTAAAAGCTTCTGTGTGTGAAAGCTTCTATGTGTAAAAGCTTTCCTGTGTAAAAGTTTCCTTGTGCAAAAGCTCCTGTGTGTAAAAACTTCTCTGTGTAAAGGCTTTTTTGTGTAGAAGCTTCTGTGTGTAAAAGCTGCTCTGTGTAAAAGTTTCTGTGGGCCGTAAGAGCTTTTATTTGTAAAACCTTCTGTGTGTAAACGTGTCTGTGTGTAAAAGCTTTTGTGTGTAAATCTCCTTTGTGTATGAAGGACTTCTCTGTGTAAAAGCTCCTGTGTGTCAAGACCTCTCTGTATAAAAGGCTGCTCTCTGTAAAAGCCTCTGTGTGCACAAGCTTCTCTGTGTCAAGACTTCTCTGTGTAAAGACTTCTCTGTGTAAAAGCTACTCTGTGCAAAAAGCTTCTGTGCGTAAAGGCTTCTGTGTGTAAACGCGTCCTTGTGTCAAGACTCCTCTGTGTAAACGCTTCTGTGTAAACGCGTCTGTGTGTCAAAGTTTCTGTGTAAAAGTTTCTGTGTAAAGGCCTTTTTGTGTAAAAACTTCTGGGTGTAAAAGCTTCTGCGTGTAAGAGCTTCTCTGTGTAAAGGCTTTCCCGTGCAGAAACTTCTGCGTTTAAAAGCTTCTGTGTAAAGCTCCTCTGTGCGTGAACGTTTTTTGTGTGTAAAAACTTTGTGCAAAAACTCTTCTGCGTAAAGACTTATCTGTGCAAAGTGCTAACCCGTCTGTGCGTAAAAGCTCCTCTGTGTAGGACTTCTCGTTGAAAAAAGTTTCTCTGTGTAAAATCTTCTGTGTGTAAAAGGTTTTCTGTGTAAAAGCTTCCTTGTGCAAAAACCTCTGTGTGTAAAAACTTCTCTGTGTAAAGGCTTTTTTGTATCAAAGCTTCTGTGTGCAAAAGCTGCTGTGTGCAAAAGTTTCAGCGCGCCGTAAACATTTCTGTGTGGAAAACTTCCTGTGTAAACGCGTCCGTGTGTAAAAGTTTCTGTGTTGTAAAGACTTCTCCGTGTAAAAGCTACTTTGCGTCAAAGCTTCTGTGCGTGGAGGCTTCCGTGTGTAAACGCATCCGTCTGTAAACACTCCTGTGTAAACGCGTCTGTGTGTAAAAGCTTCTGTGCGTAAAAGTTTCTGTGTGTAAAGCTCCTCTGTGCGTAAACGTTTCTTTGTGTGCTCTGCGTAAACGTGTGTGGTTAAAAGCGTGTGTAAAAGCTCCTCTGTGTGTACAAGCTTTTCGGTGTAGAAGCTCCTCTGTGTAAAGACTTCTCTGTGTCAAAGCCTCTGCGTGTACAGGCTTTTCCGTGTAAACGCTACTCTGTGTAAAAGCTGCTCTGTGTAAAAGGCTTCTCTGTGTAAAAGCCTCTGTGTGTGCAAGCTTCTCTGTGTCAAGACTACTCTGTATAAAGACTTCTCTGTCCAAAAGCTTCTGTGTGTAAAACCTTTCCTGTGTAAAAGTTTCTCTGTGTAAAAGACTCTGTGCGTGACGTCCTCCCTGTGTACAAGCTTCTCCGTGTAAAAGATCCTCCGCGTAAAGCTCCTCTGTGTAATAAAAAGCTGCTCTGTGTAAAACCCGTGCCAACAGCTCGGCATTTTCAGTGCCACTCCCTCCCAGCAGAGCTCTTCCCAAGCTACTTCCCCACCTGTCCGTTCACGCTGATGCATATCCTATGCTTGGGTTCTCGTTTAGTTGGCTTTTCGCTGCAAAGGGAGCGAAAACCAAGCATCGACGGACAGAACGCCGTGCAAAATGAAAATCCCTCCAGCCGTGCCAACAGGGCCGCTCTTTCAGTCTCTCTCCCTGCCAACGAAGCTATGCATGTCCCGGGCATGGCCCAGGGTTTGGAAACCTTGGCAGGTCTTGGGCGCACAGTTTTTCGGAAGAATCATATTGATGAAATTTGTCCAGAAAAACCCGCGCCAACAGCTGCGCATTTTTAGTGTCGCTCCCTGCCAACGAAGCTATGCATGTCCCATCGCCCAGTGCTTGCACGCCGCTTGACTACGTCTTGGGAACACAGTTTCTCGATGTTTTTCGGCACAAGCGCATTGATGGAATTTGTCCTGAAAAACCCGTGCCAACAGCTCTGCTCGTTTAGCCTTGCTCCCTGCCAACGAAGCTATGCATGTCCCATCCCGGAATGTTTGCACACCGCTTGACAAGGCGTGGGCACACAGTTTTTCGGCACAATCGCATTGATGGAATTTTCAAGACCATGTCCACGCTTCCAGGTCGCTCCCTCCCAACAGAGCTCTCCCCAAGCTATTTCCCACCGTTTCCCGTAAGTCCACCATGTCGTCGCTTCCGTCTCGCTCCCTCCCAACGCAGCACTCCCCAAGATATTTCCCTTTGCTTTCTATCCGTCCACCCTGTCGTCCCTTCCGTGTCGCTCCTTCCCAACGGAGCTCTTCCCAAGCTATTTCCCACGGTTTCCTGTCCGCCATGTCCACACTTCCGTATCGCTCCCTCCCAACGGAGCTTTCCCCAAGCTATTTCCCACGGTTTCCCGTCCGTCTGTCGTCGCTGAAGTGTCGCTCCCCCCGCGGCAAAGTAAACTAATCAAACGAGAACCCAAGCATCGGAGATGCTTTTCGGAAAAAAAGGACTTCGTTTGACTTTGGCAATCACTTAGCCCCAAGATAAGTCATAGATAATCATAGCCCCGTTACCCTTTCAGCTATTTTCTCAGCTTTGTCCCATCCAACTCAAGACCGTGTTGGCTACCTTGTTGCCTGATTCCCATTGATTCTGGAGCCCAAAAAGCATCCTAAAAGTTATGGGCCATGACGCCTGGTGCCATCCAAAAAATCGCTGGTGGTTAAGGACGTAAAACCTGGATTGACCCTTCTGAGGTTTCACGCGTTGCCACTGGGATGTACAAAGTGCAGTGCTCTGGCTGCTGATTCTTTGAGCGCCTAGAGACGCACATTCCAACAGGTGAAACACAGCAGGGACGGTGCGAAAATTCCATGAACGACCGACTAGGAAAAAAAGAACTGCCTACGGAATCATTCCAGCCAATTCAGCTGACGGAATGCGGGAATACCCATTCATGTATGAAAGCAACGCAGGCACAACCGCAAGCCATTGGGCACAGTGCATCTTCAAAATGCCACAACACACAAGGTTCCTCCAAATCCGTTTATGGGTCATCAGGGTGACCACAGGTAACCACTCTTCGATCAGCAAAATGGCAGTATCTTCCTGGCCTTCAAAGTCTTACTGCTGGAGGCAGCCACTGCCATTGGTGGTTCAGGCCCACCTAGCCCTACAACTCCGAAGCGCATCGTCATTGCTCCAGGAAGGGATAGGAAATGATGGGGGATGGTTGTGACTTTCAGGTCTTCCAGGTCTATGGCTGTTGGATGTTCATTGGATTCATTGGCTTCAGATAGCTTCAGTGGCTTCCAGGTCTCATGTTTTTCTGCCCGTCTGAGGCCGTAACTCACGTGACGTGACGCAGGAGTGTGGCCTGCCTCCTCCAGACCCTCCAGAGTACATGGCCACAGCAAACGCCCCAACGGTGCACTACATTTCTGCGTGCGTAAAGGTCTGTATTCGTCAATCATCAGATGTTACCAAATATCATCACGTCTCATCAAATATCGTCAAATGTCATCAAATTACCATCTCTCTGTTTTTGATTCTTTTTGGACGACCATCTCTTCAACTCCTATCCTGCGCCGGCAACTCCCTTTTTTCCATCAACATATTTCGTCGGAGGCTGAAGCCCCAGCAGCAAGGTTTGGAACGGCGGACACTACGGCGCAGCGATGGCTGTGCACTGTGCACCCACTGTGCCGCAAGTCCGATGGATCCATGGATGCCACGACTTCCACCCCGAAGCTCCTAGGTCCATCTAGGTCCTAGGTTTTAGACGCTCTTTGCCTTGCAGGGCCCCAACAAGAACTTCTTAACAAATCGTTTGTAATCACTTGCTCCTGCTGGGATGATAACTTACAGGTGAAGTCGAACTCCTGTGGATCCATAGTTTCATCGGAGTTTGTTAAACATGGCTATGCTAAACTGTTTTGTTAAACTCCGCACCCTCCGCAAAGTTGAAAGCTAAACTTCTAAACGTGCTAGTAAACAGCCAGCACCTCACGATTCTGGCCCCAACAATCACGAAGACCATACAAAAACTTGGTAGGTGAACGATCAAGAACCACTTCAACATAGTGAACATCATCCAAACATATCCAAACTCTCCGCCGATTCATTCTTTTGACTTTGACTGCTTCGGGCCTTAGGATCTTAGGGAGATCCACACGAGGTCATGAACCTTCGATTCGACCTTCGCTGCCTTCGATGTCTTCGATGCCTTCGTCCCAGGATGACTTTGTGCCATGCGGAAAGCATTTCACTCGACGCTGGGCCAAAAGTCTCCTGAGGCCACAGGGGAGCATGCCAGCCAGACTGGCAAAGCCAGCGGCCGAACCTGCGAAGGCGGTTGACCCTGACCCAGAAACATAACTAAATATCATTTTGGGTCATTTTTGGGTATCTTTTTCAAAGGAATCCTATGGTTTCAGAGGGGGCGATTTAGAGAACCAACCGTTGATTTCCGGTGAATAACATACAGTTTGATTGCCAAAGGGTATTCAAAGGCAGCGTGAAAAGGCGCAACTGAGAATCAACAGTATGTTCATAAGGATTAGGGATTGGGTTGGGGCCCCGCCAACTGACTCCATTCACCCTCAAGTGGACTGGAGGGTGCAATATTGCAACGACAGTGACATCCTCCCACAGCGACACACTATGGTAATCCAACATGGCAACGGGGAATCCCTCATTTGGATCCGTTTATGTGGATGTTTTCTTTGTTAAACATGATTTTTCCATATTTTTCCACTGCCATGTTTGATTACGACGGGACAATATATGAGTCTCATACTGAGGGCCACGCCAATGACAGGGAAGACCAGCAAACATAGAGACGGCTTCCGCCAAAGCACCGTGCTGCATGCAAGGCCAAACAAAAGTTCGACTGTACACGCATTGTAGGCGTTGCGGAATTCCTTGGCTGTCAATGTGGCATGATCATTCATCGTGGCCAGAGATTGTATGAGGATGTATGAGGTCTGTTTATCTCCAATATATGTTACATCATGGCGCAAAAGAATCAAAGATCAGCAGGGTTGCGATGACCTACAGTAACTCGCAGACTTTTCCTACTTTGGCGATCTTTTGGGATTTTTTTTTGGCACAGGCATGCTATCCCCAACCGGTGATAAATCACTATTCGAGTTCATCCTGGGATCATCAATGATAGTGACAAGTGGTTGAAGTCCAAATTTTCCGATTAGATCCCATGATCAGCCTCACGATTCAATGAATTGTTCTTGGCATAATCCCCATTTCCAGGAGGGAACTCCCAATTTTGAGATATGGCCGAAGGAAATTTAGAAGTCAAGTCAAACTTCCGACAATATATGGGCAGATGGACAAGAAGAGGTGGGAAGAGACAGAGAAGAGAAAGGGAGAAAGAAGATCCGAGAAAAGAAAGCGAAACACTATGTTTTTCCAAGTTTTTGGGGCTCCGGAGGGTCGAAAGTAGGCTCGCTAAAGCGGCAGGTGCGGAGCCATCTGGTGAGATGAGAGATGAAAAAATGCACGCTCTTGTGGCGCCAAACGCATTTTCAAGTCAATAATACGTACAGAACACACCATTCTCGGAGCACTCTTGGAAGTTGAAATGTGGAAAAAGAATACGCCATTGTGGCGAGAAGCACATTTCGAAGTCAAAATGTGCAAAACACACCATTCCCAGAGCACTGTTGGAAGAGATGTTCAAAAAGTGCACGCCATTGTGGCGCGAAGCACGTTTGGAAGCCACAATGTTAAAAACACTGCGGGTTTGGAACGATTTTGTCAGTTGAGATGTTCAAAAAGTTCACGCAGTTGTGGTGCAAAACACATTTCGAAGTGCAAAGCGCACCATTCCCGGAGCACTTTTGGAAGTTGAGATGTTCCAAAAATGCACGCCTTTGTGGTACGAAGCACATTTCGAAGTCAAGTTTCTTAAAGCCGGAATAGGCTGGACGGTCTCGGACCACTTTTGGCAGTTGAGATGTCGAAAAAGTGCTTTGTGATGCTTTGTGGCACGAAGGCCATTTCGAAGTAAACATGTTAAAAACAGCACATGCTCGGACCACTTTTGGACGTTCACGACACGACACGGCAACAACAACTACAGCTATACAACTACAACTACCACTACACCACACTACACTACACCACATCGACAACCACAACTACAACTGCAACTGCAGCTACAACTATAACTACAGTACGCTACACTACACTAGACATCACTAGGCTACAATACACTACACTACATGCAGTACACTGCATTACACTAAGTTACGCTACACTTTTACTAAGTACACTACAACTACAGCTACAAATACAAACGCAGTTACAACTACAACTACACGAAACGCTACACTACACTAATTACACTACAGTACAATACAGTGCAGCACGCTACACTACACTAATTGCACTACACTACACTACAAGTACAACTACACTACACTACAACTACAACGACAACTGCAACTACATTACACCACACTACATCCAGCAGTTGTGGGTTTCGTGACCGCTGCAGCCACTCCATAAAGCACAACTCCAACCACCTTTCAGTCCATCACTGGATTCGCTCTGCCAGCCATGCATCACAACAACGCACCTCTCCTATAGTTTCCTATCTTTGAAACTTCCGCCGCCGCCTTGTACAGAACTACTGGTTATGGGTCAAATCCCTGGTGCCCTGGGTACTCTAAAATTCTAAAATAGCTGGTTAACGGATGGTAATCCCCCAGATATGGTGATTCAATGGTGATGATAGGTTTTCACGCATCCCCACAAGGATTTCCAAATGGCCAGGGTGCAGTCTCCCATCTCTCCAGGTCAGCTGCAAGCTTCTGCCTCACCTGAAGAAAAGGACATAAAAGGACTAAAGCGCAATGGCATGCTTATTCCTCAGTGATGCCGTGCTTTTATATATATATATATGTACATACACTAAAAGATTTTTGTGTAATATACATGTATACATATATATATATATAATATGTATATTATAGGTATTAACTTATAAATAACATACATATACATATGCATACGTGTGTGTGTACTTTTGCACGCTGCATGCTTCTCCATATTATTCAGTTGGATCTGGCGCATTTACCAAGGATGCCCTGCCTCTCTTAGGCGAGGCTCCACATGCTTCTGCACAGCTTGATGCTCGCAGCGGCACAGGCACCTACCCGGAGGATCTGCTGATTGGCCCCGAATTTGTGGCATTTTGTGGCTGTGGCCATCTTGATGGGGAACATGAGGTTCTAAATTCTACACATCTACCTTGGTTCATTCCAAAAAAAAGGCAAACCCACAGATCAAAAGGCCATGCAACATACAATACCCATCTCCTTGGAGGGTTTGATGCTTCGAAGCGAAAACCATCAAACCGTCAACTAACTCAATGAAAACACATCGTGAGAAAACATTCCGAGAACATGAAAACAACACAGTTTCCTGCACCTGCGACTGGAGGCAGGAAGGAATTCGAGCATGAAGGGAATGCTCTGCAAGTCACAACCTCCAATACTCAGCAATTTTGGGACACAAACACCTTCCAGTCGCACAAGGGACATCTGCTATATCTCGGAACTTCTCGGAACTTAAAGGGCCAGTACATGTCAGTATACAGTACCAATTTTTGACCGGTGGTATTGACAAAAAACGTCCCTGATGGGTCAAAAGCGGAGAATTCTGGATTTCCACATTGGCTGGCAAATGCCCACCAAACTAATTATGTGTGTTGATATTGCTATTATATTTGTATCATCGTTCTTGAATGGTATTGACCCATCGCCAGTGAAACCGGCATCCCACCTTCAATGGGTTTGCTCGAAGCTGCGCTGTCCTCGAAGCTTTGGCTGTCCAGTATGCCCACAGCATCTACCTCCTGAAGTGGCCCATAGTTTCGGCGCACGAAGAATTCAAATTACTGAAATGTTCAGAACACCTCCAGTAACTCAGGATAATCAAATATATATATATATCAAGTATATTGGGAAAAGGGCAAGTAATTCAGGTGTCTGATCAATTAATTGTTACAGTTTTTGGGTGACCAGGCTCTTTGTCAAATCTCACCTCGAAGAACCGTCGGATTTTTCCTCCAGAAACACTGAAACTGGGACTCTTTGGGACGGTTCTTAGGCCGAGGATGGTATATTCTTTTTGCCCTTCTGATACATTGACTGGTGGCACGCTCAAAACTATATATATATGTCGGATTACTTTTTGAAATGGTCTGGAATATCATATATGGAATGCCATTGTATTCCCGTGTTTTATGGTAACGTATTATTATATGCCATGATATGCCATGGGAATTGCATATGATATTCCAGATTCTATATTCCCATATTCATCCATTGCAATAAATACATTCTCATTCCATCGCTGCTTCGATGGTGACTGAATCGGAGCATCGGAATGGCTGGCCGACTGTCAGGACAGAAGACCTCTCGGGGATGCTATCAATGACACGCACATATTTATACATATATATATAACCATTCAATAAATAGAAATTCATAATGATAATAATGATAATAATATATAATAATAATAATATATATATATACAGAAAAGCAATCACTGGTATAACAATACACCAGTGACAAACTTGAGGCCAGAGGGGAGGTACGAACGCTTCTATTCGGTCCAGCAAGCGAGAAACCCCCAATGCAGCAATCGTCTGACGCCAGGCTTTTTGAGCAGAAGAAAGACAAGATCCAAAAAAACGCACCCCAACATGAAAGCCCAAATCATAAATCTGCATTAAGGGTACGCAAGATGTTCCATAGGTAGGTAGGTAGGTAGATAGGTAGATAGATAAATAGATGGATAGATAGATAAATACAAAGATAGGTATATATGGATAGATATGGATAGATATGGATATATAGATATGGATAGATATGACAGATAGGTTCCAAAAGGATGCAACAGTAATGTCTCATTCGGCAACTGCACCCATTTGCTCCTGCAACATGAGGGCAGCGTATGAGCATCACCCTCAATGACTCAAGCCTCTCCTTTGATCCAAATTCAACGTTTTTGCAAAGGACTGTGCAAACCCATGGAAGTAAAGGTTGCCCCCTGGAAGCTACAAATCTGCTGTCGCAGCCAAAAGAATGGGCAGCTGATGGCAGCTGAGCCTTCTGTAGCATGACAACATCCCCCTCCCTGTTTACTGTGTTGTCATGACTCAGCGATGTGAGACACTCGAGCAGAAGCGTTATCATCAGAAACAATTCAACTCAAAAGACTTCGGATCAGTCTCGTCAAGCCTCACCAAGAAATTGCGATTGCACGTGCTGTAAGTTGTTCAGTTCCAGGCATGTTTGATCCTTTCTGCCCAAAAAATAGTTGATAACCTGTCTGTAACTGGAATCTGCTTCCGGGCAGAACCCTTTTTTCAATCTATGCCGGCAAAAATTCCAAATCAATGCAAACCTGTTGCATGCACCATTGAGTGGAACCTGCAACAAAAACTCAGTCTGATTGTCACCAGGTTCTGGTTCCTTCACAATGAGAGAGGGGCAAACCCACTCAGGCAGCACAAGTTGCACGCAAGGCTTGTTCCGCAATGTTCCGCACCCAAGTGCGAAAAGGCTAAACGGTTACAATGAAGATTGCTGGTGCTTCGGTCAAAGCAATGACAACACAATGATACAATGTCTGTAGGTTATTGTAAATGGTCTTTAGCATACCTATTGCCCCACCTAATGCCCCTTGTCCCTTGTCCTGTAATCAGTGAGGAAGAGTACTGGGGAACACTGCAAAACATGATAAACATGAGGATGAAATACTTTGAAACTTGTACAGTGTATACAGGTATGCCATAGTATGCCCAGAAGCACCAGCATTACGCAGCAGCACCTCTACAAAGCGAAAAATGCTCACATTGCCTGGAAATCGGCGTAGCAAGCGCTGCAAAATCGCCTGCAGATCGGGGTGAGGGTTCCCTGTAGCAATCTGTAGCAGTTGGACGGGTACGCAACTCGTGAAGTTATGCTGGAAGCACACGGCGAAGCCTAAGTAATCAACCATCCGCGGCACGGGGCTCAAAGCTCCACCTTAGCCAAATGGCTTCACGATCACGTGTGACACGTGTGACTGGTACAAGTATTGATTCGTGATATGGCAGATATGGGTGGAGAGAATGGCACTGCCAAGTGAGTCTGGGCGCCTGGTTAAACATAAATTACTAAGTAGGTGGTGTTGGAGGTGACTTTGGATCACTTTGGGGTATCCTTGGGGTCTTTGACTTTGAAGCACAGGTGAGACCTGTTACAATTTGGGCAAGCAGCTGTTTTGTCCTCATAGACTCCAGCAGCCAGTTCCTGTCGAACTGCAATCGGTGGGAGTGGGGGCTGGGAAGAATAACCAATGACCGGTCGCTGAAAGTGCCAACTTATGCAAACTCGGTTGGAACGCAGTAGCTTTCAAAATGGACGCCCAACATGGATATTCAAAACTTTCCATGTTGCCGTACAATACAAGCAACCCTACGGAGACCTCATGATCGCGTTAATTACACCCCTTCTCCTCAGAAGCCAATAAATTCAATAATTAATTCAATAACTAATCGATCCCTTCCCCTTATTATATTAAATGCGTCATTCATTCGAAACATTTTGATACGCTTCTTAAGTAATCTTAAGATATCTTAAGTATTGGATCTATTCCTTATTGCAGGTCCTTTTATATACACTGTACTACAGCAAGGGATCAGCACCCGCATTTCTTGATAGGTAAGTCATGTTAAGTCCCGAGTGACCCTAGTGTCGATGGATATATTATATTATATTATATTGTATTATATTATGTTATATTAAATTATATTATATCCCTAAAACACTACCACAAATTACCCAGACAAAAATCGCTAATGTTGGCAACACATTCATAAACCATCACCAATTTTACCATGGGTGCTATAAACCATCAATCCTTCTGGGTGGTTTACGGTATTGCTTTACTAACATTATAACGAATAATAACTATCAAGCCCTTCCATATACTGTATGCCTATTGGCAATACTTGACTAAATTGCTAAACTTATAGCTATAAAGTCACTTTATTATATATTGTACCATATTATGAATATAATATATATATGTTATGCCTATGAAATCCCTACAAAAAAAATCATCTCCTGCGCCATCCCCGTGGCCGCATCATGGCGGATCGATCGTCCTTCTCTGTTCCGCTGGTGTTTTTCACGGTGACGCTTCCTTTAATGACCACATCCTTACCAAAGGTCATAGGTCCTGCGATCTGAGGAATTTCTGACCTGTGGGGTTGGCTCTGAACATCTCTGAACTATTGACCTTCCGAAATGGATGGTTTAGGCACCACCTGCTACAGGTATAGCAAGCCGATTGACAATATTGTCAATTCCATATCTGTGGGCAAGTCAACGGCATATGGGATATATCACCCATATGCCCACCCAAAAAGAAAAGAGTTGGAAACCGGAAATTATGGGAAAAACATCATCGAATTGCCATCCTGGAAATACTTTGCTATCTAATGTGGACCTTGCAATATGGTCATCCCTCTATCATTAGGGATTCCCTGTAATTGGAAGATTGACCCCTATGCGAAGATTGAGGATATCATTTTTTTGTGCAAAAATAACAACTTCTTTGACCTCCACTACACGCAGAAGTTTTGATCTCATCATCTATACATAGTATATAGCATAAATGGGTATCTCAAGAACTTCGACTTGGAATCCCCCTAAAAAATGGGCTTCAGGGGTCATTCAAGTCTGATTCCATGAACTTCGTTTCGCCTATTCAGAGCACCGCGCAGCGAGCCTTCCACCACCAGCTTCTTGCAATTGATCAAGGACGGTGGACCGTTGGGGATCAACTTTTCCAAGGCATCCTCAGCGAGGAGATGCCTTGTAGCTGTACCCTCCTATTATGATAGGGTTTTACTTGGGGAATATTAATGATGAGCTTAAATATTCCATTGAAATATATTGAAATACTGTGGATGGTTTTTAGAGATCCTGCACCTGTTGATGGGTGGTTGATCCCATTATTTATAGAATTCAACCATCCAACGTGGTGCAGGATTTCTTCCACCCATCGTATGATTAAACGGTGAATAACACTCATCCTCCGGTAATCAAACCCGGCAATGGAACACTCACTAATTTCACTATTTATAGATGATTTTCCCAGGGGGGATTTCCCGCCAGCCGTTATTATTGATTGGACAGCTGCCCTGCCAAGGGTGCCAAGGTTCCATGAACTTGTACATGCCATCCAGCTTTACATCCGGAGGCACACCTTGACGCTCAGCTGCCAAGACAATGGTGAAGTCCTGCCAGCATTGGGATCCTATGACTTCCACAATGTGTCTCACAATTTGGGGGAAAACCCCTGAATTTTATGCCGAGATCATCTTCCAAATAAAAATGGCCACATTTAGGGGTATAAATTATACCGATATCCACCGATATCCTGATATACGCTATTTTTAGACACACCCACGTCTAACATGCAACCTTTAGCTCCTGTTTGCATACAGTAAATACGAGTGGTGACACTATGACACTGTGCTCCAAAATTTGCAGGCTGTGATCTCTGGGAGTACATTTGCCTAAATTTTATGGTGCTATCCTTGGGGTGCACGCTATACTCACAGGGGCTTGAACTTAGTAGCTGGGGTTCACCTCATGATCTTTCCTTCTCTTTAGGGTTTCAGCATTTTTCTTTAGTTGGGTCAGCTATAGTTACGATCAGTTCATATTAGTTCACCATATTAAGCCCCAACTTACAATCCATCCTTCACCATATCCCAACCATTTCATCAACTCACGGCACCTCGGTGAGTGTGTAAGCATCCGAGCGGAGAGCCAAGAGATCCTTGGAGAGTGCTAGGGGTGTGATTCTTGGGGTTCCCCTTGGGCAGTTTTCCATAAACAGGGGATTTACCCAATAGCTGGATGGGTTACCGTAAGGAAAAACAATCTATAAATGGATGATGACATGGGTTACCTCCATTCATGGAAATCCCCATTTGTTTTTATTTTCCTTGATGGTAACCCGTGAACATCATGAACAAAATGCAATTGAGCACAACGCACAGGCGTGAGCACTTTGAGTCTGAGAAACATTGGTGGTCTTCACAGGTGCAAAACGCGATCGTGGAATGACCAAAGCGCTGGCACCTGCCAAGCCAGAAACAGGATATCAACGGCGAGGGACATCCTTCCCTTCGAACAAATCTCGTCTGATGCATGGTTACATGGTACACATATAATATAGCATATATAGCTATCCATCATCTACCTCACATTACTTCACATTACTTCACCTATTCTTGCTGACATGTTTTCGGGGAGCTCCTGACACAGCTTGAGGCACCTTGGAAGCACTGGATGGCGGCACCCATGGCGGTCTCCAATTGCAGGACCGCCGTGGATTTCTTGTCTCTGGGATCCACTGTCTTGGCATTCCTCATTGCATCATCGCCCACGTGTCGCGAAACAAAACACACGAAGTTCAAGGGGCACTGAATAAACAAATGATGGAACCTGAAATGGATATAAATAGATGCAATACTTTGGATTGATTCTGATTCAAACATGATTATGGAGTGTGATGGGGTCTGGCCAAATATTTGGCAACTGCTGGAACAGAATGGTCTCGGTGAAGTCCGGAGGTTGCCCCCTGTCGTGTGATGCTCTGGCTTCAATAGTGGCACAGCAACTGAGTCACAAAGAAACAACTGCATCTTCTCATGAAAACACCACATGACATAATTTTGCCAAACACCTGGACTGTGCTCAACGTGATATATGATCCCCACAAAAACATATATTTTCCACCAAATACCGGGCATTTCCCTGTAAAGAACCCCCCATCCCCATCCATTCGCCAATGCGCTTCATGACGGGCAAAGGGAGCGCCCCGTCGTTCCGTCGGAACTCACGCTTCAAGGCGACCAGGTCCACCCAGAGGTTGTTGGTGTTGAAAAACCTCACCCCGTGGCCGAAAAAAATGGACCGAGTTGGAAGATCTATACCGAGTCGAAAGCCATGTTCAGAAGGTGCAATGATGAAACGTCATGAAACATGATGAAACATGATGAAACAATAAAAAGTGCCGCAAAACATCGACCAAAACACACAAGATCATGAAGTAAACTAAGTAAACGATGATCTGCTGACATAAATAAATAATCATAAATAATCTACACAATGTAACATTGCGCCTACACAACCTGAACATGAGATAACAAAGCGAGTACAAGTTGAGTATTGACGACAAACAATGTCTCTCAACTATGGTGCTCATTTTGGCCGCTGGATGCCGCTGGTAGTTTGGCCCTCTGGTAAAGCAACAGTTTGCAATTAGTCGGTTAATCATCGAACGAAATGGGCGATCTGTACATATCTGTACCATAGCAAACTTTAAACCTAACCGAGGGTACAAACCAACCTCTCCCTGATGATGCCCGCTGAGAAGCTTGTACTTGCCAACATTCTGAAATTCCTTCTCATCCTCCACGCATGAGTATAGTGGGGATATCAATGGGATAGTCGTGGAATACTAGTGGGTTCCTGATGGGATGTTGATGGAATCTGGTCATACGGGCCCAAATCTCAATGGGCCAGCACCGTCCCTAACAATTAGAAGCTGAAACAAAAACGATTCGAGATATTTGCGTCTAGTGTCATAACGTGCCAAACATGCAGTGTTTTCTCAGTACATTCATATTACGTATAGCTCAATTTAATAGTGGAGTTACTAAATGTGATCAACATTCTCCATACGGTACAACAGGGAAAAAAAAAACACAAGAACTTGACACATCTTTGATCGCCAGCATCCCAAAGAGCCTCCTCAGGACATTGCGCACTTTCGCGCAACAGGAGGCCACCCGTGGCCTTGTCCTTTGCCAAATGACCGCCCTTCTTGTCCTTGACCCAGCACCGGCTGCAAAGCTGGAGGGAAAAAGTGGAGGTCAAGCGGGGCAACAATGGGTTCTCACACAAAGTTTGCCCCAGTCATTCTTAGTATATTCAATTTCAAACGCCATTCAGTACATTGAATTTGTATACATGTATCATATATATATACATAATAATACTATCCCATACTATCCCATACTATCCCATACTATCCCATACTATCTCATTATATCACTATTTTTTGGCCCATCACTGAAAACCCGCCGGGGGGCCGCATCTGTTCGCTCTGCCACTTCCATCATGAAAGGTGCGCCGGATTGCCTCGTCCCAGGGGTGCCACCAGCTACGGCGCTACGGGAAACCCCAAACAAAAATGTCCGACACCATCATCCAGTAATTCGTGGTTTTTCATACATATACATATACATATATATATATATATCTATATATATATTAAATATATATCTATATGATTATAGATGACATATAAATATAACAGTTAAATAACTAAATCTATCTCTCTACCAGACCTTAAGTGTTAGTTCTAAACGAACTTAGCAAAGTAGGCACCCTGTGCCAAGGGACACAAAATGACTCAGGATCTTGAGGTCCATAGTCGCGCCCAAGTTGTCCGAGTTGGAAACGAACATGTATCGGTAACCTTGCAAGCACGGAGAAAATGGGCTTGGCATAAACTTGGCTTGAATTAATTAATATTAATATATATATATATACATTGTTTGTATTATATATGGTGGTTTGATGACTATAGTTTTTTTCATGGCATTGATTTGATGGGATTGAATGGGACATAATTATTATACCTGCCAAGGATTGTCAAGGATCACTCATGTGACTGTGAATGTGGAGGTCTGTTGCGGAAAACTAGCAAATCTCCAAGCATGATGTCGAAAATAGACGTCTCGAAGCAAAGCAAGTCCGCCCGTGTGATGCTGTGTTGGAACCAATAATCTGTCACAACAACAGAACACACTAAGTGAGCTTGGAATGAACTGTGAGACAGCAGTCTTGCTATGAAGAACACCCAAACAAAGACTATAGGCCTATGACGTTACCTTGCTCACAACAAAAGTTCGCGCACAACGCAGTGATGTCATGTTGATTGGAACATGGGCCAAGCTTGACTAGCTCAAATGACTTCAAGTGGCTCAAGTTTTGACCCTCCAACATATAAAACAGGGACGCATGCGCATTCCAAAGTCCATCTGTATCTCATTGCCAATCTTGAGATATCCTAAATACATGTAAGTACCCTGCCAAAAAATAGCTGCGCATTGTTTCCCATCTGTGGGCATATGGTATTATAGATTGGTATAGGATACGATAAGTACAAGCAACTAAAGAAACATTACTCAAACTCTCCAACCATGGCGCCTTTCTTCAGCAGCTTCTCTAGTGTCCCGCTCCTGCCAGGGCTGCACCACTACTGGGATTCCGGTGGAAATGTGCAGAGGAAAAATGGGAACAAGTGGGCCCTGGGTAAATTTGACTTCCTACCACACTTCTACATTCCACATCATTCCACATCATTCCACGACTTTTTGCACGGAAGAAACTCCAACTGTTCCCTGTTTTTTCAAGGCCCTTCATGGCTAACCCATCACCCATCACCAAGCGCAGTCCCGAGCATGGCTGGGTAGAGATCGCCATGCCCCGGTGGGCACCATTCGTGGTCCGGCTGCGCGGGCCACTCAGCCGGACTCATGTCGCTGGCCGTGACCTTGGGAGCCTTGTTCTGCACAAACCTCGGGCGATCATCCCAGGCCAGGGATATATCAACCCATTGGTGGCCCATGGATATTTTAATAGTCATGGGGTATTAATAATGGGCCTTAGAATAGTCTATAAGAACTATTAATAGCAATTCATTCAGAATAGCCATTGTTTTGCTAAGTATGGATGACCATTCCCAAATATGGGTTGATATACATGTATACATAATCCAGTTTTTGTCAACGGCACTCTAGGGCTTGGAACTAATGGGGCCCTTAAGGTCAGGGGATGATAACTAGAGTAGAGCTGGGGAAACTGTACCCGAAACACTTGGACAAATCATTTCGGGGCTACAAATTTGGAGAGGAGCCCGTTTGATGGCGGTTTCAAAAGGAAAAAGCAGGAGTGTGAGGAAATGCAGGGGGAATTACAGAATCGAATCGCACATTTAGTGAAACTGCACAGTAGATTGTAAATCTTGCGCCCGCTGTCCTATGCCATCCTGTCTCTGACGCTTTTCCTCCCTTCAGTCTAGTCGCTCCAAGTCCGAACCAGTGCCCAACTCTGGATATTTGGACAAAGCTTCCAACGTGTCCTGAATTCATTCCCTGCCAAGGAAAAGCAACAATTTTGTGATGTGAATATTCAATCATATGTGCCACGCGGATTTCCTGAAACAGGGGGTAAAATCATCCAAAACTGGTGATGTCTATCTTGGAACCCAGTGGCTTTAGGATGTTTGGGCTGCCCATCCCTTTCTAGAGGAACCCACGTCATGGACCTTCCTGGAGCACCCTGGACCGCAGCCGGTCTCCTTGGAGGTTGAAAAGGAGTTCATGAGCATAAACTTCAGGTCCTCAGCAAAATTCAGGATGCAGCCAATTGGTGGGACTTTGCAGGTACATCAGGTACTCTGATGTGTGTGGAGAACCAATTCTCTCTCTCTCTCTCTGCATCATCTTCGCATATCTTTACCATTGTATACTATACCCCGGTCTGATCTTGCAAGTAGTACAAGCCAACATGAGAATAGAAGCAGCTCACCTGTAGACGTGGAAATGGCGTCTCAAAACGTGTTTACTCGCCTGGCCATAACCTGGCATGTGATGTTGATAACAATGACGTCCTGTTGGGCCACGTTGTCAAAGGGTCCTGGATGAATCATCACTATCTCTAGTTCACACACGCATATATATGTATATATATACAACTATATAATATATAATTATATTATTTTTTTAAAACAAAAACTATATCATTTCTCTGTGGCCAAGCTTCTGTCTTAAATTCCTTCTTCATAGAAGCCACTTGCTTCGCAATCCTGAGGATGTTCAAACAAGCTGCGCACGCACACTGTTGCTTGAAGCAACGTTTGGAGCCAGCGTGCCATGATCATGACGAACCAGTCATCCTGATAGTTTGGTGAGGTTCAAGGCAAATTTTTTCGCATTTGCAATAATGAAAAGCAAATGTGTTTTTTTTCTCACTTGGAGATATCCAAACGATTGCGGGGCCAAAACACAAGGACGTCCCTTTCAAATGAAACAAACTTGAAACAACTTACGAAAGTTCTCGGCCCCCGCAGCTGTGACACACACTCTCACATGTCATCTCATACGCAGCATCTGTGCTGGCAAGAAACAAATCCAGGAAAGTGAGGCCTCCTGTGACCTCCAACAGGGACTTAGCCTTGTCCAAGCCCATACCTCTGCAATTAGCTGCAGCAGGTTGGTACACATCCGGGATAATTTGGTGAGGGGTCAAACAATTGGGGTACCCACAATTGGGTCATTTTTACTCTTGACACCAAGGAACCGGTGCCCAAGCCACCATTCAACTTGAGGATCAAGGTCTTCTTCAAGAGACGAGGGTCCTGAACTGAAAAGCCAATCCAGTCCCACCAAATCAACCAATTTTGTGTATGTGCATGGCAAGACCCCAGCATGGGACTCTCTTCTGCCACATGCCGTGGTATATGAAATGCTTGCCAAGCAGCTGGCTTTTCCTTCAGCTTCTCATACCTCGACTTCCAATTCCATGACTTGGAGGTTTCCTAAAATGCGGCTACCCCCAGTTCTCATCCATGTTCTTTTCGGATGTTCCATTCACCACCCAGCTTAACCAGGGGTAGCTCCATGGAAAGCTCCCCTTCAAAATAGCAGCCGATGTCCCAGATGTCCCAGGCACTCCATGAGCGACTCGACCGGATCTAACTTGCTCTCTGGAATCATGACCTCAGATCCGACTCAACGGATTTGTTGGGATCTAAACAGGAAACCATGGACTTTCCGGTGCAAAGATCAGGGGTTCCTGTAAAATTGCACATTGATTCAATATGATTCAATGGTTCATCATCATTTTCCAGTTGAACATATGCCGTCCGGAAGTATACAGATGTACACGGTACACTGGCATATCAGCACTCCAAAGAACTGCGCAGAGGTGGCATCTCCAATTTTCCCTGAGGCAACAACATCAGCACCGGAGACAAGGACACCTTGGTATCAGGAAATCACCTTCAGCTTTTCGGCACGTCCCTATCTTCTGCAAACAAGGGACCATAAGTGTACTTGAATGCGGCCATGGCGGTCTCATTCATATCATCCTAGCTTTGAGTTTCAGATAATTCCAACTTGCAGCTGGATTTTTTGTGAAGTTGCGGTAGTGAAGCACTCATTCTACATGCAAACATGTCAAACATGGAGTGCTTCAGCATGCAGCTGGTGTCTGCACTGGGGTCCTTCTTCATCTTCTCTTCGAACTTTGGCCACATGTCAGCCATCTTAGAGGGTCCAACCTGTGGATGAAGTGCCAGCAGCACTGTGTGGAGCTGATTGGATTTGAACTCGGCACCTTGGAAACGATATCCATGAAGGATGGCTTCAAGGAAGCTCCGCCCACCAAGAATCCATCAACGTTAGGCTTTGTAATCAGCTCCTGGTCAGCCGAATCCCCAAAGCTGGAAAAATAGACCCAGAAGGACCGCTTGTTGGATGAGGAAGCACCATGAGCCTACTAGCGAATATGATTATGCTTGAAGACGGTGAAGTTGCAAGGGCAAGAGTCTAAGTCTAAACTGAGAAGGAACATCCAATGCAGGATCAACAAAATAAAGATGGACAGATCATGAACAATTACAGTCCTTTTAGGTCCAGATTGCAACCTTCGTTCGGCCTTTTTTCATGAAACCATATGAAGCCCAATAGCTTACCAGACATTTATGGACTTTTTAAGTTTGTTCAACGTACGCGTTGGATCGCATGTGCAAACATGGGGCTACAGAAGGTTATGGGGGTGATCCCATGCACAGTACACTTCAAACATCCAGCCTCCAGCGGACTCCAGCAGTTCAGTTTACGTCCTTGTGTTTGGGTTTCCCTTAATTTCTACCGTTGTAAGATGTTGTAAGTAAACACAGTTGTTTGAACAAACTGGGTCTTCTTTTCTTCCGCTTTCTCCTCGGTTTTCTCTCTTTCCCATTCCTCCTAAATCCTGTCCTTGCTCGGAATTGTGTTTACCTTGTCGTACTTTCCCCTCTCAGATCCCTTTCTGGTGGTGGTCATGATTCGCCTCATCCAAGGGATTCCTTGACATTCGACAAAGCAGTGGCCTATGGGAACTGATGGAACTGGTCATCTCAGTGACCACCTACGCCGTACCTCACCCGCTGCTACGCCGGCATGCGCACACTATGGTTTCGCTTCAGTGAGGTCCTTATTTATACTTATTATTGCTCCCTTTCAAACGCGAATGAACAACTGCGTTTTGACCTTGGTTCACTGGGAATTTTGGACTTGCCATCTCTGCACATGGTCTTCCAAAAAAGAAAGTGATGCCTCCCTCCCAGGTGCTCCGCGCAGTTCTCAGGGGTGACGCTGCCACCGTACTGAATCCGGACCTCCCAGGGTTTAACACGTCAGCTTTTGCAGGACATCCAATGACGGCCACTGCATATCATGCAAGCAAAAAATAAACTCGGAGGATCAACGGCACTCCAAACTTGTGGACACCTGCAAATCCTCTAAGCAAACAACCGAGCAGGCACTTTTCACTTCAAGTCGAGTAGCTTGCCAAAGCATGGTTTGAAACTTTTTAAGCTTGCCCATTCTTTGAGCCAACATCTCTTTGAATGGGCGGACTACACTGGTGCGTCCATCATGGATAGATATCCGCAGCCACCATGGTATACTACCGCATTCACTGATCCAGGTGTGGGTTGGTGGTGGCCACATCCTTACGAGAAAAAAATGTTTTTCATTGCGTTTCAATTGCAAGCCACAGTGACCGTGTTCAACAAAATCGGCAGTTCTGGTTGAACAACTCAGAAAGTCAAAATTCAACGACTGGCCCGCTCTCGGAGACATTCAAGACCATTCTAGACCGGTCTGTGCATCCAAGACCCATCGGGCCTAATTAAATTGGTTCCAACAAACGGCCGTGATTTTACCAACTGCTGCGATCCAAGAGGCTACCCTCGTGGTGGAGGATGCATCGGTGGTGCCTTGCTCCGAGGTCGTGAAAGGCTGCGCAAGAAGGACCTGCAGCTGGTGCAACTCGCAATGATGAATTGCTTGGTGCTTGGGCCAGCAATCAAAAAATATCAGGGTCATCACGGTCAACAAAAGGGAATCGTCATCGTCATCATCATCATCATCATGATCATTATCATCACGACCACCCTCACCATCACTATCCTCATCATCATGAACCAGAATCAACCAATTTTGAAAGGTGAAAATCACATGAAAACAATACTTGAGCCATGTTGAAAACGGAGGGAGAAGTGATCCCCAAACAAAATCATGATTCACCGCATAATCAAAGAAGTAAATAGTGTTGAATTTTATGAACAACAACCGATATAAATATCAACATACCTATCATTCTCTACCAGTACAAGCCACTGATTCTCGCAGCAAGTGACCTGAAGTGCTTTGCCTCAAGCTCCACTTCTTGCGGGGCTTTCTGTCTTGGCCTTGACAATCTTGACATCACAAGCGGAATAATAGTGCGGATCAGTGTGGAAATTTTAAGCCCTAGGTTGAAAAGCAAACTTCGGATTCAATTGTTTGTGAGTGTTGCTTGAAATATCAACTTGAGGCCCGGGGGAGGTTCGAAAGCTAGCAGGACGATACTAATGTTGTACAAGAGACTGCTCAGCTGAAAGAATAAACCGAAACAATCAAATTGGAGAGTCTAACTGCCAAAAGGAAGAGCCGGATTGAGATCTAAACAGGGAAAAGGGCTGACGACGGTGATGATGATGATGATGATGATGAGGATGACGTAAACGAGGAGGAGGAGGAGGACGACGACGACGACGATGACTACGACGACGACAAGCCTGTAGATGACCATGAAAATGACAAATCTGTTCCTGCCCTCAAACCACGGAGCAGTGGGAATTGAACCCGGGCCTAACATTGAAAGTTTCTAGGCATTGAACTCTCCTGCCTGCCTATTCCTTGCTAGCACACGCTAATACAAGCTCAGCTTTAGTGAAAATAGTATATCATGGATCATATATCGGTGTTTCCATATCGTTTCCATAGTTTGATGACACTCTGCCACTCTGCACAGCACATTTCTTTTACGGCAATGGATTCGGCACGCTTCAGACAAGTCATGACAAGTCACTGTGGACCGCGACTCTTTGGAAGCGGTGTTCTGGACCTTTGGACAGCACAAGGGACCAAAACCTCTTCAAAGGTTCTTCACAATCTTCACATGTGTCAGCAACTGATAACAAATCCATGCACTGTTGACAATGAGATGATCAGTGAACATGTGGGCTTTTCCTCATGTCCCCGCCTCTTCTTGAACATATGCTGCGACCTTTTCCACTAAGGCAAATAGATTCTCCGGTGGGACACCCTTGAGAAAGCATGTTCTATGCCTGTTTTGCTTCAAAGAGGCTGAATCCTCAGCTACTAAAACCGACTGCAACCAGGCCACTGAGAACGGTTGGGCTTGTTTGGGGTGATGCCGTCGGACTGCGGCGTGGAAGGCTTCTTTCGAAGCTGCAAACTGGCACTAGGCGACGCCTGGCTAAGGTAGATCAGACATGATCAGACTGGATAAAAGTGGATAAGCATTGTGATAAGCATGGGTCACACAGTGTCACACATATATGCTGTTTTAAGCATGGAATTAAAAATATTAAAACAACAAAAACCATCGGAACATCACTTACATAGAAATAAGTACGTATATCAGACATGATCAGACATGTTTTGCCTCCAACCTTAGATCTGAACCTAGCACATAATCACATCACGGCCGCTGCCATGCCTTGGGGCTAGGGCGGCTAGGGCGACTCATCTTTGGGGTCGCCTTGGGAGCACTTTTCCGCTCCAATGGCAGTTCCACTTTGGCACTCTGCGGCCGCGTTCTGCTTGCGGTTGCGGTGTCAGGGCGAGATGAAATAACACTGGAGGCCTTGGAGGGAACAGCAGATGAGATCCCATGGTATTCGAGACTGTCCCATGTCAGTGGTTGAACTGCTTGCTGCTCAACTGGTTGTTGATCAGATTGATTAAGATTCTTTGTTGGCCCAGGGCTGGCATGGACAGGGGCCATCAGGCACTCATTGACTAAGGCTTGCATTTCAGCACTTCCATCCTCAAAGACTGTGACCGGTGCCATTCCTTCAAATTCATCTCCATCATTGTGCACCCAGGCCGAGTCAGAGGACACGGACAGCCCATGGTCACCATGAGTATTGGTGGATCCTGCTGAAGCGGCTGGAGGTGATACAGGATCTGGTGGGCGCCGAGCCCGTTCCTCCCAACCGGCTGGAATCAGCAAAGATCCAGGATCACCCAGCCTTTCAGCTGCAGTGCCCCCGACCACGGGGGAGAGTGCTGACCGAACTTTGGCAAAGAGCTCACCTTCCTCCGGATCAAGCTGGGGCAAATCTTGGGGCAGATCTTTGGACAACACGTCAGCCACCTGCGGATATCTGGTTGCTGCCAGGGAAGAGCTGCCAGTGTCCACGGTCTCCATGTCATGGCTCAGCGGCGTCGGTTCAGTCGATGGCATCAGAATACCAATGGCTTGATCAATAGCTGCCGTGGCAGCTGTGGTCTCTGAGGTGGAAGTCAAGGGCTCATGGATCGGATCCATTGAAACAAACTGGTCATTTGGCTGAGGAAGACTCTGAGGAAGGATGCTAGCAAATTGCTTTGACAATGTCTGGATCATGTCAGCCAGGTCGGTGGCTTCCTTCTGCCTTTCCTGCAGGGCATGATTCCACCGGGCACAGTCCTCAGCCAAAGCGGAAGTACGTTGCCATAAGGTCCCCAACATCTCTGCCATTTGCTCTTTGTCTGTGCTTGATTGAAGTGTATGTATATCAATCGGAAGGGTCTGCCTGCTGTGTGGGGGGAAGTGTTCAGTAACACCGTGTGTTGGAGTACCAGAGGATCTGGGCATCGGCATGGACGTAGTTTGGGTTAAGTAATCCGGTGCGCTGTGCAGCAGCATGTGCTCTTGTGGCTGTGCTGGCTGTGGCGTGGAGTGCAGGAATACTGGTCTAGGGACCCATGCTGCACTGCCAAATCCTTGCTGTAGCGGGAGCTGGGGTGGGATTGACTTGGGTGAGATGGATCGCACCACAGGGTAACTCTGCCTTCCTGGCAGCGCCTCATAAACATGAGGGCTCAATTCCCTGCGCGTTGGCCTTATGGGTGTGGAATACGGCCCCGGCTGCCCTGTCCCCCTCAACTCCAGTTGCAAACTGCCACCCTGTTGCCCTGACTCCTGTGGTGCCACCTTTCCATGTGCCCGTCTTCTTAGGGGTGAGGTTGGCTCCTCCTGCTGTGGCACGGGGGTCCCGGAGCGGCTCATCCGGACAGTCGGGATCTGCTGGAACCAAACGCTGGAGCGGCTATGGGGTTGCTGAGGCGATTTGGAGCGCACGCGGTGGGGGGAGAGGCTCCTGTTAGGTGCGTGGATCACTCTAGGTGCCAGGATCGGTGACACAACTGGAACTGGGGACATGGAACGGCTCGGCAATGGTGAAGGTGACCTGCCATGCGTGGTTGGCAAGCGGCAAATCTGCAGCGAATTGTGCATGATCTCTTTAGGAGAAACATCACACTTGCTACAACACTTGGATCCGAACATGTTTCGGGTCAAACTGATGATGCATGGAAGGTTCAATCTCATTTTTGGGGATGTAAACGAAACAATTTTGATTGTCATCCCAGCTGGATATAGGCAGTAAGTGGTCAACACGTGCTAAGATATTGTTCAATATAATCAAAAATAATGATAGTAGTCAAAGTGTTATGATATTGTTATATCAACTGGTTATAATCAAAGATAGATGCATTAGTCAGAGCCCCCTGGGTCCCCAAACTGGCTACCCCGTCACAACCATTGGCACCTCATCCAGTGCGAAGTCCACCTTCAAAGTTGGGGATCAGTTGAAGAAGGCTCAGAAAAGGGCGAATGGAGCCACAAGGCTGGTCTGTTGACATAATTTATATATATGCGTTTATTACCGGTTTGTTATTATTGATTTATTTATTGAATTTAGTTATAACCATTTCTAATTAATTATTTGACTAGTCCCAAAAAAATGGGTCAGGGATTCTGAGTTATATACCTAGTTGCCCATAGCGTCAACCAGGATTTATGAGTTTCTGTGCTGCTGAATTTGAAGCATTCCAGCAGGCCCCGGGTTGGGCCCCGGGCCCAGGGTGTTTATTGCAGCAACCTTTGGGCAAGAGACTTTAAGACTTAAACTTAAACTATCAATTGTTTTGGGCGAACATGATCACCCAAGCATTTGGCAATAATGTTGAGCCATGCCCAGTATCCATCACCATTGGTAAAACACACAAACAAAAAAAAAAGAAACAAGATGCAGCCCACGAACCCGAATACAGTCACGTAGAACACTTTTGTGAAACAAGGTATTTGAACAGTCTTGTAATTTTTTCCCTGTTACCGTACCAGTGCACTGTAGACTGTGGAACGCGGAAGTGCAAAGTGTGGAGTGTAGAGTGTTGAGTGTAGAGTGTGAAGTCTAGAGTGTGGAGTGTAGAGTGTGGAGTGTAAAGTGTCAAGTGTAAAGTGTGGAGCGTAAAATGTAAAGTGTGGAGTGTGAAGTGTAGAGTGTGGAGTGTAAAGTGTAGAGTGTAAAGTGTAGTAGTGTAAAGTGTAGAGTGTAGAGTGTGGAGTGTGAAGTGTAGAGTGTGGAGTGTAAAGTGTCAAGTGTGGAGTGTGGAGTGTAAGGTGAAAAGTGTGGAGTGTAAAGTGTAAAGTGTAAAGTGCGGAGTGTAAAGTGTAAAGTGTGGAGTGTAAAGTGTAGAGTGTGGATTGTAGAGTGTGGTGTGTAAAGTGTAGAGAGTAAAGTGGAGTGTAAAGTGTGGAGTGTAGAGTCTGGAGTGTAGAGTGTAGAGTGTGGAGTGTGGAGTGCGGAGTGTAAAGTGTAAAACGTGGAGTGTAAATGTGTGGAGTGTAAAGTGTAGAGTGTGGAGTGCAGAGTGTGGTAAAGTGTCAAGTGTAAAGTGTGGAGCGTAAAATGTAAAGTGTGGAGTGTAAAGTGTAAATAAAGTGTAAAGTGTGGAGTGTGGAGTGGAGTGTGTGGAGTGTAGAGTGTAGAGGGTAGATTGTAAATTGTAGAGTGTGGAGAGTAGAGTGTGGAGTGTGGAGTATGGAGTGCGGAGCGTCATCGCATGTCACAACATGCCAGGGCCATGCCTGCCAAGGAATTTGCACGTTGTGACCACTTCACGCAGCCCTGACATTGCGATTCGCACAAAGCACGCAACACGACACGTCTCAAGTGCTGCGCCTGCCACGCAAAATGACGATGGAGGTTTCCAAAGTGCTGCGCTTGCCACAAAAAACTTTAAGTCATCCTGTGAAAGCGACTCAAAAGTATTGCGCCTGCCACAAAAAATATAAAAAATGACTTTCGACACGTTTTCAAACAGGTTAGTCGGAATGTCACAAAGTGCCACGCTTGCCAAGCAAAACGAGAGGACAACCTGCTTGGAAACCTTCGAAAAGGAGAGGATGGACTTGTCGACCAAAGTGTTGCCTGCCACGAAAAACTGCAACGCATCTTCTGAAAACGTCGCAAAAGTATTACTCTTGCCACACAAAAAAATGACCTTCCATACGATACGAAACACGTCTGAATGTCACGAAGTGCCACGGCATGCCACGCGAAACGAAGCAACGCGACGTTTCAAAGCTCCAAAAATGACCTCTTTTGCAGAACTTACCATAGGCACGGCCATACGGCCCTTACGCGGACGGTTGCGAACGGTTGCGAACCGTTGCGCAACGTCGAGCGAACACACCCTCAACCCCCAGACCACTAGAGTGAAACGGGAACCCTTGCTACGCATTCGGGGGCAAAACCCCAAGACATTTTGAGACCGCATCTGCTCTTCCAAGTATGGTTTTCAGCCAAGGCTAGCAGCCTTGCCATCCACAAAAAAACACAAACAAAAAGCCTGGGTGGAATGGCTTGTGGAACTTGTCCGGCTGCAAGTAAGTAGGTCTGCAACAACCTCGTGGGTGGCTGTGAGTCACGATATAGATTTGGATATATGATATAGATGTCTGCATATCTCGTATAGATTGTGGTATATGATGCGATATATATATATATAATATCAAAGCACAACTATATATAACATGCAACATATTTAATATAATATGAGAAACAATACAAAGACTTGGAAAAAACTAAGACTAATACGATACATATATGTGAAACAGAATTCTGGAATCTAAAAAGTAGTGGCCTACAATTCTACAAATGTAATGAAATTATTACTGTAACCGTCAGGAGCAAATGAATTCGCTTATTCATTCCGCTCCGCTTCCTCCCAGGAACAATCTAAATTCAAAGAGGGTCGACTTGAATTCCAGTTCTGTTTAAGGAGACTTAAAAGGCTCCCGAATTGAAGAGACAACCGGGCAAGTTCGAATTTGCTATCCGAAATCAGCTCGAAACAATGAGTTTGCACTGTTATATATTGTAGACGCTCTACACCATCAGCACTAATCAACTTTCGCACAGTATGTCTACAAATATAAATATATAGGCCCACGGCATACATCGGCATACTGTATACTCTTGAGATCAGCAAATACAAGGCATCTCTTTCACAGTACAATAACCATCAATAACCGGTAGAAATGTATTACTACAGCTCAAGCACTGTATAAGAATGCATTGTGTAAGAACTTATCTAAGGGACTCGGCTCCAATCCCAACTACATCATGAGAATATATGGCAATGGGAATATATCAAATCCCCACTACCTTAAGAATTTGAGGGACCCTCATATAGAGCGACTAAATGCTTGAATTATCGATTATCAACTTATCAACCACTATTATAACCAAATTCTTTGCCCTATTTTGCGAGCCACAATATGAAAGCGGTCTATAACCCTGACAAGTGCACTTCGGCTCTAAAGTGCCAATTTGAGGGGCAAAAGAGGTCTATAACGCCGGCAAGTACCACATCGGCTGCACAGGTTGGACTAAACAATGTGGGTAAAACAATAATAAACCATCCCCCAAATCACCATAAATAGGTGGCATAAACCATTCCCAAACGGATGGTTAAAGTTTAGCATTTACATTGTCAACGTGTTAAGAATTTGAGGGACCCTCACGTTGTGCATCCCCCCAAAGCCATGATCATTGGCAATTCTGAATTTGAGGAACCCTGGCCCTGCACGGGGAAAAATCGGATTCTTATCCAACTCAGGTTGTATCATCCATCTATCCACATGCAGTTCCAATATTCTACATATATATATATAATTACATCTCCACCCGCCTCCTGCCCAAGAGACTGCTGCGACTTTAATGGCTCGCCCACAAAGTTGCCTGTGTGCTGCTGAAAAATCTGCTGTCCTTGTCGAAAGGCGTGCTCCATGGCGTCAGACCCGCGGACTCCCGCGGCGCGTCACTGGTGGTCACAATGGGCCCCCATTGTAGCGTCTCAATCTCTGGGAGGTGCAAGGAAAATTGAGGAAATGAGGAGACGTTGTGACCCTAACTCTGTAGGTTACAAAAATTATTCACAAGCTTGGGGCATTTTTTCCCAAAATGGCCTTAGCTACAAAATGCCAATTCATTTTCAACAACCTTGAAAAACGGACGAGCTTGAATACTGTCATAGTCTGTCCCTACGAAATGCCCGGTTGTTTGTCAAAAAAAAAACGGTTGAGGCACACACTTTCCTTACAAAATGCCTCTGTTGTTTGGACCATGTTCTTTTGCTACAAAATGCCAAAAACCCCTATGAAGCTCATCATGTTTTCTTACAAAATGCCATTGCGATTTTCACGATGGGGTAACATGATCAAAATGAATCCTTTTTTTAATGAGATTCACAAGTTTAAGCTACACAATTTTGGACCTGGATTTCATGTCACGGTTAGCCTAACTAAAATGGAAGCCTCTCTAAGAGGAACAAGGCCACAAACTTTGTAGCTTAAATGCGTAGGGGGATGGAAATGATACTTTTGAATACTATTGAAACCACCAGCTAATATCAGCTAATAAAGATTAGAGCATCACTTATGTGTTGGCCTTTTTTGATGGTCTGTTATGTCTTGAGAACATGTTGATGCTTGAATTGATCAAATCTTGCCAGTACACCTCCTGCTGATATGCCATGCTACTCGATGGACACGGCATTCCAAAAAACACGGACGCCTCACTAACACTTGTATTATTGTATTCAAACTATCAGAGGGGCCACCCAAATGCATGCGTAATTAATGATTCTATGATCCACAGTTCTGGAAGATATCGATGCCTAAGATATCCAAAGATATCATGAGTTGATGATATTCCGTCCTGGACAACACATGCTGGGGCCCAGCAAAATCCATGATTCATCCCACACGCAATCAACGTGTGATGTTTCTTCCCGGATAAGATCATATTTCAGACCATACTAAACCGTATTCATATGTATTCAAAATATTACTTTTCGATACTTTTCATGTATTTAGACCATGTTAGACCCATTGTAACTGCAGCCGGCTGCAGCCTTGTCGGCAACAGCAGCACTCACCGCGGACTTGAGGTACTCACGGATGGCTGCCTGGTGATAATGGGCCAAAATTGAGTACCATAAGAATTAACAACTGGTCTTTTAAGTTGCGGTACTGGTGAAGACCAATGTCATTAAATTGCTGGGTCGATATTGGGTTTTTAGTGTTGCAGAGTGAAGTTTGGCTAATTTAAATATTGTTTAGACTGACACTATTGGTAGCATTGGACTATTCATTATTGAGTGCCCAACGGTTTATCAAATATTAAAAGAACAGAACAAATAAACAATATGACAGCAACGTATGAGTACCAAAACTCTTGGTACTAGGGTTTGTCTCATAAGGTACACCAAAATCCAGTGGTTTACCATCACTTTTTACCATTGAAACTTGTTGTGTTTTGGAAAAACATGGTGAAAGGTAGTTTCCCAACACAGCCAACTATCATATTACATACTACTTAGATACCCCATGTATATCCCAATATTATCCAATATGCATATCCCATGATATACCATCCCGGAATCCATATCCTGCCTGTGTCTCTTCAGCCTGATCAGGTGTGGCAACCTTGCCGGTGCCAATGGCCCAAACAGGCCTCGTCTGGCGCGCGCCCGGGCACCCTAGCTGGTGAATGGTTAAATAGCTGGGAAATAATGGATGTCCATCCTTCCCAAATATGATTAATTAATATGTTTCATAGGTTTTGATCATACCCAGATCTGAATCAATATGCTTCATAATATGATGGTAGTAAATAACGGTGATAATGATGCTGATGATCATCTGTTGTGATGTTCCGGCTGAATTTCAAATTTCACGAAACTAAAATAGCTGAAAAGTTGGGCCATTTGAAGATGATTCCTCTGAATAAATAGACATAAATAGACCATCATTCTGGTGACATCATACTGAGGTCATTATATTTCATCCAAACACATTGATTTATATGGGTCTGTCTGAAAATATATAGGGCAAACCGCAAAACTGCAATTTAATGTGGAACATGATCAAATGTTGGGTACCCCATTTTCCCTATCTTTAGTCAAGTCCATATCATATCATCCCTGATGAATAGACTCCCATTTAGTTACTTTAATTGGGGAGGGCAATTTCAGTAGCAACACTTATATGTATATATATATACACATTTATCACTTGTTGAAACTTTTTGGGGAGTGACCCATGGTAATCCCACATGCATCCACATTAATCCAATCCACCAAGGCTCATCAATTGTCATCAATCCAAGGGTCTGGTTGGTGGTTTCAACCCTCTGAAAAAATATGAAAGTCAGTTGGGATTGTTATTCCAAATATATGGGAAAAAATGTTCCAAACCACCAACCAGATATTGTCTTATACCACTGCCATCTGCTGTCTTTTGTAATTGCATCACTAACATCAAATTTCAAAGTCCACCACACGTGCGACCTTTGCAAGCAACAAACACATATATACAAAAACGATCTACGCCCTTGAACATGCCGGAGATTGAATCCTGCTGCTTATGAAGCATGAAAACATCAACGCCTCCCAAACAAAACAAGTTTTGATGGACTCACACCGGCTGCTAGGTGTGCAGCTCATATGCAATCACGATCTTGTCCCAGTCCTGCTGAGCCAGCAAGGGCAAGGTCCAAAGCAATGTCTTGACACGCGTCGAGCATGAGGCATTTCTTTCCAACCAGAACAAATAGATGACATTAAAGAATCAGCGTATATCAAAGTGATGAAATATCAAAAGTCCGCTGCCGCCCAAGGGTCCTTCACCTTCGGAATCACCGCCCCTAGCTGGCGCTTGTTCACCTCGTCAGTCTTTCCACCTTCACCTTGGTAAAAGGCAGCCTTCCTGGGATTTCGGACGAGTGGACTAAGGGCAGCACGTTCCTCCAGCGTCTCACCAATGCACAGGATCACATTTACGCCGATGTCTTGGCACTTGCCAACCTAGCCGGAAGCTCTGATGGCGACAACAGATTTGATACTTCTCACATCGCACCCGAGGCAACAAAAGAAACACTTCAATTGAAAAACATGCAAAAAGCGGCTGTAGATTGTGTGTATACAGTAGATTGTCCTAAAAAATCCATATATTCCAAGTGTTCCTTGCAGAGTTTTCTGGTTAAGATCCTCAATTTTTACCGAACTTTTTCGAAGCATCTTCTTTGCACCTTCTCTGCGACATCTGCGTCGGTCTCGCCATATTTGGTGCGACGTTCCGAGTGGCCAATCAAGGTCCACTTGATGCCCTCGGGGTGCGACGTTTCCGTGAACATCCGTTGTCATCAGTGGTGACCATCTGTGGTAGATGGGGATCCAACATAGCACAGCTCAGCTGATTTTGAAGCCTATAGAAGCCGATAAACAGGTGTTTCTCAAGGGATTCTCATGGATTCCCTACTGATGTGCAGGGCATTTTTTGCCCCAAAAAACTTGGAGCCTGCCGTGGTTAAAACTAGTCAAACCCAACCTCCTAAATTCAAGCAGCCCTTAGATTAGATATGTCGCAAACTGTCGCAACTATCTGCAAATCCCCTACTAAACCTTGATTTCCGAGACACCAAATCCAGCAGGTTTCCAGCTGTCCACTCACCTCGCAGCGCCATGGGCCATTGGTAGTACCATTGGTATTGCCACCATTATACACTGTATATACACCTCATGCCATTCTTCTACTATTGCTTAATATTAATATTAATGTTAATATTAATAACTGTAATTAAAATTAATTAAATATATAATGTTATATATATATATGTATTAATATTCTTATCTCTGCATGTAGATGTGGCATTCTGAATTCCCGGTCAGTCCCGCCTGTAAATGCGCCAGCATCGGTCTTGCCCACGTTCTGCGAACAAACCTCCATACCCAGGCCCTGACAGCAATCAGTATCAAATGGATCTGGGCAGATTAATGGGACATAATGGGACCGGAATTCCCAAGCCTGAAATGAGATGAAATGATATGAACATGTGTGAAATAAGTTGAAATGAAAGTCTCTTGTGTTTTTTCATGGAGTTTTGGGATAGTTTTGGGCTATGGGTGGTTCAACGGATCCATTTTTTTACCCCAAAAAAACATAAAAAAAAACACACCTCAATGGACGGGCCCAAGGTGGACATCCACAGGGCCGGAGGGCAAATCACCACGTCCACCTTACCTGACAGAAACCGAGGATCCGGCTGGTGCTGGTAATGCTAACATGACTGGGGTTAATCTTGATGGGATCCATGGCACAGCATATATGGCAGCACCATGGATCCGTCATGGGTTATGTCAATTTATAAGTGTATCCATAGTGTATCCTGAATTATGATCATTTGATGATCCCCAATAATTGTTGTGTCCTTCAATGACCATTTGAGATCTCTCCAATGATCCCCAATGATCCCCCAGTCAAATTCCAAGTGATTCTGCATGATGCTTCTTGCTCTGACGAGGCACTCTTATCCACATTCGGAAGCCCCCTAAGCAACAAGAAAGAGCATTGAGCATTCATAGGGTGTCCTTCCATGTCCTTCCTGTGAAATTGATGTCTCACTGGCACAATGCATTTTTTCAAGAAGCTTCTGAAGGCAAGGAGCTTTTTCCATTCCTTCAGGAGAGAATTTGCCTCCTTCGCTGATGCAGGGTTGCATTTCCAATTGCCACCCACGATGAATTTGCCTCAGTCCAGATGGGCGATGCTTGGACTCTCTAGGAAGACAATGTCCATAAAAAAAAATCTCAGTAGCTGGAATCTACAATAAAATTACCTGAGAGATTTTTCACTGCTTGGTATAACATTCCTTTTCATACTGTTAAATCTTGTTTGCCGAATTATATACATTGCCTGCTTTTTTCCTCTAGATGCCTAGTGAAAGTGTGCACGGTGTGGTGTCAGAATGCGCGTGCGTGCACACGCACTGACAGCGTTACATCTGTGTAATATAACATAATTACATATATATATAGACCGTATTATTTATTTATTTACTTATTTATTGATTTATTTTTTATTTATTATTTTTATCTATTTATTATACATGTTATAATGCACGTGAATATATATATATATACATTATTATTATCATTATTAATATTATTGTTATTATTAATAATTATTGTTATTAATATTATTGTTATTTAATCAATCATATATGATTATACATGCACACACAGATTATATATATAATTATATATACAGTCATATATATATATATATACATTACGCATACACACCGTATAGTACAGCGTGTTGAAAGTAGAAACACAGGTTTCAGGCATAAGTTTTGCAGCTAGCTTTTTTCGCCAAAGTGCGCGCCATATCCACACAGCTGAAGGAGTTTCTTAGTAAATCTACTCTCCAAGCTCAAAACAGCTTCGGCAAGACGTGTCGCATGTGAACTGTTGAAGCCAGCAATGCGATGTGGCCATAGATTTTCCAGGGCCTCAAGATTCTAGCCGCTGTGATCCCAAGATTTGTCTGCATGGATAGCTGGAAAGCTTCGTCCCTTTAGAAAAAGTAACTCACCACAATTCAGCCATAAAATGTTACAAAAATAATGTATGCATGCCAGCTTGCAAACGAAGCACAAACAGCAAAGCTTGAATGCAAAATCAAATCCAAAGCTTTTCTCCACCGCAGGCCCTTCTTCCTCACACAAGCTTCTTGCACCTCTGTCAGCCACATGTGATGATGCGACTATATACCTGTCTTATCATAAGAATTCCATGTGGTCTCTGGTTGTCACGGTCCATAGAGACACAACTAACAATGAGCCTCCGAGTGCACGGTTCACCTTCAAACAGGGGCCGAAAACAGACAACATGGCGAAACACTGAGGAGAACATCTCGGTTGAATCAAAAGTGCAGTACCTGGACCCACAACATTGGCCGTTGTTCAAATGACATCAATCATTTTGAGCCATTTTTGCGGTTGATGATTTTCACCAAAGGATTGGCCTATGGGAAATTTCACCCTAACCCTAATCTGGTTGTAAGGTCCATGATGTCCATGGAAGCACCTCTCGCAGAGCCTGTCGCTTTTTAAGCAGCGAACAGCTGCGCACGAGCCTGCATGGCGAACAGGAATCCTACAAAACGCGCACTTCAAGGGAAAAGGGCGCACTGATGCGCACTGTGTAACAATAGGGGTAGGACAGGATTTGATGATATGGCTTCAAATTGCTGATCGCCACCAAAAAACGGATGGTTCTGAGTTATGAGCTATGATACATTCTAAAAATAGTTTTTAAACATCTTTTAAACATGTTTAAACATCTTTAAACATCTTTAAACTATATACATCCAATGCTGTGGGTCCATTGGTCCCCACTTGACCCACCAAAAACGCCCCTGAGGCCCCTGGCTCTTCAGCAAGGGCTTCTGTCTGAACGCCCTGGCGAATGTCAGAAACCTGGGTAAATGGGGGTATCCCCCGGAGAAAATCTGAAAGAAACACTGGTTTGGGGAGTATGCAGAACATTAGGATACAATGGGTGACTTATTGGCAATGCTGCTGTCCGTGCCTAAACTCATCTAAACTCCCTCAAGCAACTCAACCAGGCCAGATGCTCCACTAGGATGGTTAGATCTGGAGGGAGGCCTGCAGCTTGCGATATAGGTCAAGTCATTGACCCATTGACCCAACCAACTTGATCCAAATTGATCAGCATTTGACTCCAAAAAATCGACATGTCATGAATTTCCCTCACATATCACATACCCTCTGGTAATTTAACGTAGCTATTGAAAATGGCCATTTATAGTGGATTTACCCATTAATAATGGCCATTTTCAATAGCTATGTTAAATTACCAGAGGGTATCTCAAATGCAAGTGATCCGAATGCACCAGGCCTTTGCCCTCTGAATCTATGGCCACGATGTGAACCAGGTGGATGTAGGGCGGTCGGATTCGGTCCTCGATGCTCCAGTCAGGTGCCACTTTCAGATCCCGTCGCGCTTCCAGTGTCCTGAGGCAATGCCAACGCGGCTGTGCGAAAACTCATCGAAAACTCATAGGCATCTCTATGTCTATCATCAGAAGGAATCCTCATCGTCATTCTCTATCATGATCTATCATTGATCTTATCCAATCAAATCGTACATCAAAATTACATCGAAAATTACATCGAAAATTACATCGACAATTACATTCTATATAAATTCTGAATATATTATGATCTTCTCCATCCACCTATCTAGGCCGGCCCGCCTGCAAAGCAATCCAAAGCTCCTATCGCCTTCCCACGCCTCAAAGGAGATGCGTTGCACCTGCCAGGAGTCCAACGATGTCCAACGGGGACTGCTATGCACAATGGAGGCACCAATGGACATAGCGAAGGTTGATGAATTTTAGGGGGTTAATATGGTTTAATGATGATGTTTAATGATTATCTTTAATGATGATGTTTAATGATGTTGTTTAATGATGATGTTTAATCATGATGTTTAATGGTTATCTTTGATGATTATCTGTAATGATGATGTTTAATGATTATCTTTAATGATGATGTCAAATATAGTTTCTAATGTACTTTAGCATCCCAAACATGGGCTGAAGTTTGAGCCGTAGCCAGAAGCCGAACAACCCTCAGTTTGCCTCCATAACCTCAATGCTCAAGTTGACTCATGTCACGTATCACAGCATCCCAGGTACCCTCCGGTGTCATCAAACATGGCACTTGAACATCCTTCATAAATGATTTTTTTAATGAGATAATAATCATCCATAAATATAATTTGTTCTACATTTACCCCGCAAAACTGAGGTTTGACTTATCGTGTCTTGCCTTTATCAAGTGAGCAGGCTCCAGAAGAAAATCAGGTGCTGGAGAGAGGGAAGTAAAATTGAAGCCTGGAACCGGTGCACCAGCTGTCACAAGATGTCACAAGCAATTGCTGGTAATGCACCAGCCATGGCCAAGGGCCAAGATACATCATGTTTCGGTGCTTTCGGCACGTCTGAAACATAGATCTTTCGAATTTTTCGCCAACTTCGCATCCTCAGGTTACCAACGTCTCCGCCTTTGTCTTCGGAGATGATCAGCTTGTAGGGTAAAAACCTGGATTTCCAGAACTCCAAGCTGCAGTGTTCCGCCAGCGATTTTGCAGGCGCCCGGCGCCAGGAATGGAAACATTGGAAAACCATGGAAAACTAATGCAGCACAGTCTCCCTTCAAGGTCGGTGGAAACCAGCAGGCACACCTGTGCTGGAACTCATGTGGCTGGGTTTGTGACCATGAAACCAGGACATTGGATGATATTGGATGCACAAATTCCACTTGATGGGCAGCATCAACCAGTGAAAAGGCAACAAAATGCACAATGCCGCATGACCACAAGAGCAACTCCAATTTTCAGCTGCTTTTTGTTGATACCCAGCTTTGTTTGTGCGCAAAGCTGCATGCTACTCAGCTGGACACCTGCACGGGGTTGTGATTAGTGAAATTGAGGTTCTTCCTTTCAAAGCCTGACCCTGACAGCCCTTCTGCTTGTTGGTTAAAGCATGTTAAAACCATCCCAAAACACATCGTAGTCATCCTGCACGGGGATTTAGAAAGGAGATAGTTTCTCCTTGAAAACACACATCTAGTTGTTTTGAAAGAAGCGGCATGACAGAATTTGTCCTGGCGCCTCCAAACTCATGATGAACTGGTTTTATTGTCTTGCCACACCTCTTCCGCAGCTTTCCTACATGTTTGGTGTCAACAACAATCATGTTCCATCCCACCGTATCTGGCCAACACTGTCAAGTAAACAAACAGCACTCCAGGGAACACATCAGTCAGCAACTGGTAAGCACAACATGAAAATGAATGCGGTGCCATGGCATGTCATGGCCATTTCATGCTGCCAGGTAGCTGAGCTTCACTGGTTCTCTCCAAGAGTTGTTTTATGGCCTTGGGGCTGGTCATCCATGTCATCCATTGGAAGGACAGCATCTAATGGCTGGAGCCAGACTTAAAGATCTTATAATATGATATAATATGATCATATATAGAGACAATATGGGCTCATATAGAGATATGATGAGATATGTAGTTCCAATAGAATTAATTTCACCTTGCACCACTCTTGCACTACTCTTGCACCAATCATACCAATCCTGCCTTTGATACTGTTGATCCCTCACGCTGTGGGCGGGTCCCCAACTGAGGATCAACTGCTACCAGTGGAAAGCAGTGGTGCCAGGCCTTCCAGATCAGTCTCAACACTCTCAGCTCTGAGATGCCAACGTCGTCGTGGTCATGTTCCCATGTCTTGTTCATTCCTGAACCGGTCATGGACAACCAGAAATGGCAGGACCTATTCGGAATGGGCCGCATCCGAGGCCGAATTTCCAGGCAAGAAACCAACGGGATCTTCGACGCGTCGAATCAAGCTCATGATGTTCTTCACCTCGGAGGCATAGATTCTGCCCTCTTCTTTCCTTGGCGCAGCAATGGCCTACGACCTGGGGACCCATAGTGGTTTCTTTGTTCCCTCCAATAAGGGGCGTTTGAACGAAGCCCTTCAAAGCCGCACAATTGCAGCGTTTTTTTCGGGCCAAAGCCTGTTCTTCAGAAGCACGCCAACAAAACGAGAGGTTGGCAAGTCTTTGCATGAGATAATTGTGCAGCATTTACAAAGTAAACCCAATTGATCCCAATTGAGTGCCCTTTTCTCACAATTTGATAAGCAATTCTGAATAGTCGTGTCTGTGAATCATATTTTTACAACTTAGGCGGTGGAGATTGGGCATTTTCCTCTGGAAAATGGCGGCTGCCTGATTTTGGACCCTCCTAAAATGCCAAGGTGCTCTTCTTTCAATAACTCCCGGGTCTTTGCCGACAATTTCTTCCTGCAGAGTTTCCCTGGGATGTAGAAGCAGTCAGCACAAATATGGTGCACAATTGGCAAACACATGAAATGATATGGGATATTTATATATATATATATATGCATATTAAGAAATTATATACATAATAGTATAAAACACACACATATATATATAATTATATATGTTACAGTAATTACCCATGAGAATCATCATCAGTAAAGCTTGCTGCGCCTGGAAATAGCCAGCTTAGAAGCGATGAATCCCAGTCCTCTCATCCAAACAGCCTCGCAAAGCTTCCAAGAGGCTTTGGAGTTTCATGGTCTCGGCATCCGCCTTAGAGAGTTGATTGGCTCACCATCGCAGTGACAACTTGGCTTCCAACATCTTCCAACAGGCTCCATTGAATCCATTGGTTGTCCAAGAATCCACCTGACACTCACCCATTGCCAAACGCCGGATCGTTGCAGTGACAATCTTCTGCTCAGCTTCGGTGAGAGATGACGCAACCAATTTGGCTCCTGCGCTCTGACTGTTGTGCTGACTCCAAGGGACCAAGGGACCGGAGGGCAGTCCTGACTGGCCAGTGCTCGCCCGGTCCTCACCAAGGAGATTGTGGAAAGGAAGCAAAACAATCAGATACAATTAGTCCTCTGTCTGTTACCAAGAGACTCTGCTAGTATCTCAACAGTGACACTTTTTTATACACCATCACATCATCCAGTCATCCACCAGTCATATCCTCCCCGGCCGTGGCCGCTGCCGTCCTTCAAGTTGGGTTCTTCACGAGACCTGAGGTCCTGATGAAATTGAACGTCGTCTCGAATGCCCTGCGCCTGATCCATGGCTGCCCTGGGAATTAAAAAAGAAAATCCTTGGCTATGGGATATATCACCATCTTTAATATATATTTATAGTATAGGTATGTATGCGTAATATATATATATATATATTTATTACAAATATATATATAGTTACTTACACATATATATATATATATACACATACATATGTAATATATATATTACATATATATATACAATTGCATATATATATATATGTATATATGTGTATCTGCATATGTCTATATATATATGTGTGTATTTATTTATTTATCTATCTAAACAATTATTGATTTATTTATCTATCTATATATGATATATATATTAATATATATATATGTATGTGTGTAAGTCATCTATATATAACTGGCCCATGTTCCACCGCCAAAAAAATACCAGAGGGTAGACACTGAAAGCACCTGCCATGATTTTCCTCGGACTGCCCCTTGCTGTGGTTTTGGAGCTGCAAAGGTGCAAAGGAGTTTTGGCCGAGGAGCAAGGAAGACCCACAGCGATGCATGAAGGAATTGCCACATGGTAAACAGAGTTTCTTCCTTGGCCAGTCTGCAGCATCCGAAAATCAAACTGTTGGTAGGCCACCAGAAACAGGGCATCTATTTGATATGTATAATTCTTCAACAGCATTAGCTCCTGCTACTCCTACTATAAATGCATTGGTGTGCTTGGCGTAGGGCACACCGGATCCTGCAATCTGTCGCTGCATCTAAGCTTCGATGTGTGGCACACACGGAGTGAAGGCCGATTTGGCTCAAACACTTGAGGCAGCTCCCAAGCGGAAGCCCAACGCTCAAGAAAGGCTTGGACTCTCTAAGACAGGCTGAAAGTTTGAAAGGGAAAGCCGCGGCGAAGGTGACACTCCAAAAGATTCAGAGCTTCCAGCAAGAACAACATCCCATCTCTCAATGACTCAATTCATACATATATATATATATACAGTATAGTATATACATCCCATTTTGTTGATCCGTGATCGCTTCGGTCAACATCTTCATATGAATGTCAATGTCAATCATATGTTTAATTTACATTGTTGCTGCCATTGTTCTTATTACATATGATCATAAAACCTATGATAACAATGTTGTTGGTGTTGTTGTTGTTGTTGTTGTTGCTGCTGCTAATGGTGGTGGTGCTGCTCAACTCCAGCCACCTTGTTGAGTGGTTCTCCTGGGCGTCCACAACAGCTGCGAGAGAAAATGCGGCGCCTCAGGGCGGCGCGGCGCCGTGCGGATGTGGCACATGATTTTCTGGTGACTTTTCCCTGGTAAAATCAGCAGAAAATCATGTTTCTTTGGGTAAAAACGGGAGAATCTTTACTGGAAACTATGGTCTTTACTAAGTCTTTACCGTCTGCAAACCACTCAATATAGGTCCCAAAGGGTTTCCTGCGGCTTTTCTTCAAACCAATTGCGAAACTGTGAGATCGTCTCAAAACCTGGAACCTCAAAATCCATGATGCCTACGGTTTGTCATTACGTTTCTTAGGTCTTGGTGAGGCCCGTTGGCACCACTAAAGCGACCTGTTGCCATCATATTCCTCATTTATTCAAATTGTCGTCAATTGAAGTGCCCATCATGTTGAGATAGATCCATTCAAACTCGTTTTTCTATTAGATCTCAAATTAAATCAACATTCTTTGAGTTGAAACCAGATTTTGAATGATTTCGATGGATATTAAACCAACTTTGGGGACTTTGACATTTTCCTAAGACAACTGTGGCACACAAAGTGGCCTTGTTCCCCCTTGTTCCCCCGGTGTTCCAGGGATCCCACTGAATCTTTGGCGCCACGGTTTCGGGCAAGGCCTCAGGGTGTGAGGGGAAACTTGAAACCATGGTTTTAATATGTTTTAATATGTTTTAATGGGTTTTGAGAAAGTAAAACAGTTCTTTTCTGTAAGTGTTCCGTTCATCCGATTCTAATTGAAGCATGAACCCGCGTCTTTGATCATCTTTGATAATCGCATTTGGTTTTCAGTGCCTCAAAACGCCCAGGCTCCCAAACTGGCAAGGGCTTCTCAGGCATTTGGGTTCCCAAGATGGCCTGACAGCGCTGAAAATGTCAAACTTTGAACTGTGGAAAACCCACCATTGTGATGGGCAAATCAACTTTGAATGGGCAAGTTTCTATAGCTATATCGGCTATATCTTAACTTTCCCAATGGTGCAATCAACCAGGGCCTGAGGAGTGTCTTCCGGCAGGGGAAGGAAGGACGAGGCCACCAAAAACTGGCATATCATATGAGTGGGGGATACGATGGTATAGTATGGGAAAATATGGGAAAATACCATGGAATGTATATAATTATTATGATCGCCTGCTATCTTTGAATGGGAACATATTTGGAAACTTCCGCAATTTCGGACTGAACATGCAATGAAATACCGGCGAAATACACGAGTCTGATTGGGTCAAAATTGTGATAGACCTGCAAGTGCTTCATGCCTTAAACCATGCATAACCTGGGGGATAAACTTCACCCACATGCAATGCCTGCTTTTGATCTGGCAACTCATCATGATATCATGGCTGGGCTGAACAGCCAGCTGTCCATTTTCAAGGAGCTTGATCGCATCTGCCAGCCAAAAAAAACATTGAAACTCTCTGAGCTGGACATAGATTACATAGGGTGTCTAAGCAAATCATTCATCTGATATCAGAAACTTTGGGCTGGAGCAAATGGAAGGTGATGCAGGAGACACTCACCCGGCGCTGATGGCGCTGATGGGCTCAGCTCAGCTTCATAAGAAGTCTGCACGCCGCTGACGCGGAAGTTCTAAAATCCTGCACGCGCAGGATAAGAGAGTGGTACCGAATTCTTCGGGCAGAACAAGTTCTGATCAAAAACCAGACCTAGCAATGGAAATTGGAAAACACCCTATTGATTTACATGACATTCCGTTATCATTATATTCTGTATATAGAACTGATGTCTTTCCATTGCCATGTTTGGTTAGAAAGGGTACTGAATGATTGCACCTTGCTGCCCCACACCCTGCCTCGCAGCAAGCAAAGGCCATGGAATAGACATCTCTCGCAAAGCCTTGCGACATGAAATCAGCGCACAGAGTAGGCTCTGTTTGGTGCGACTGTACCCTCTGGCAATCTAAAATAGCGATGGAAAATGGCCACGTTTAGTAGGTCAACAAATATATTATAATGTTGTCTAGCCAATAGTGATATCTTGTCAATAGTAGAAACATTTTTCCGCAACTCCAATTTTTCTCCAATACTAAAAGTCAATTAGCTCCATTTACTTTTAATATTGCCAAAAGAGTCA
>Ga0126342_10000213_pt1 | contig 51361 bp, 50 predicted proteins | sample Cyp1metagenome_FD_92528 | JGI IMG/M metagenome (GOLD analysis project Ga0126342, IMG submission 92528) | Coral microbial communities from Lord Howe Island, Old Settlement Bay, Australia - Cyphastrea 1 metagenome | ecosystem: Host-associated > Invertebrates > Cnidaria > Coral ...
AACGATCATATTGGTTTGAATTGGTTTGATTTAATGATTTTGGTTGATCATGTAACATGACATACACCATATATTATAACATGTATCTTTGTTGTTATTTTATGTTTTATCAAATATATTTGACACATGCATATGCATATTTCGCAAAATATAATGGTGTTTGATCACAACTAATTTTGATATTGTTTATCTTTTAATTGCTTGATGTTTGCTAATGAATTGTGCACATGTGTGGGTCAGTAGCTATAAGGGTATATTTTATGGCAGGTGCCACTGATCATTCCCAGTAGGCTGGCTTTGAGGGGATTGCCAGCTGCCGAGGCTCCTCCACATGAGCTTGAACTCCACGCATTGCTTTGCCCACGGTGTCAGACTCAGCAATGGCAGAGACAGGTTTGGACCAAGAGTGGAGTGAACATTTACCAGTTTCAAATTTGAATCCCTGTTTAATAATGTCCTCGTTAAGTCAGACCAGTGAAACTTCTTTGAAGGCTTGTCATATGATTTTTTGCAAACAAGATCGGCGAGACAGTAAAACCTGAACTAATAGGATTGGGTGTCATGCAATATGTCAGCAAATTGCAATCAGAATCTCCTTTCATTTCTCCATGGATGCAGGGAATAGCATTATACTAAATGCTGGCAAGCATCACCGCTGCAGACATCGTTGATAGCAGTGGTCAGCACAGACGATTCTGCAATAGATTCATCTCTGTCTGCGTGAGGGCTGCATTTTGTTATGGTTTATCACTATCTCATTAAGCTATGTGGATGTAAAATTTATGTAAAAACATTGGGTGATTTTCATCTACAGTTCATGAATTCATTTGTACACCTGTCCAAGATTCAGAGTTTTAACAATCCTCAATTGAACCCATTGATCTTGTCAAATCCTTTTTTGAGCTCGCAATTCAAGCTCTTGTCAGCCATGCCAGATTGTAACGTATTGTGCAATGATGCAAATGAGGCATCGCAAATCATCTCATATCGCACCCTTCCCAAATGATTTGGGGATTTTCCAGGGGTTCATCGCCCTGGTTCATGGAACAGTCATGGGCACTTCAATCCCGGGCCAGCCCGAAAGACACCACAATGGTACAGAAATCTTGCCCCCATGAGCTTGGTGCTGCCATGCAATTCCCACTGGCAACCATGAAGCAAAACATGTTCTATCCAAGTGGTTTGAAGATCATGTTCAAACAAATCACAATTGGATAATGAAATAAATTCATTTAAAGGTCTTGATGCAAAAAATGATGATCATACGATGCAATACAAATGTTTGGGTTTTCACGGCAACAGCAAGCCCCCCCTGCAAGAGGTACTAGCTAAGGCATCTCCCAAGATAAGACCGACATTGGGCCATCGGAAAACTCGGGTTACTTACATAGCGCAGCTACTTCATATTGGAACGGGTCAAGAAATTGACATATTCCTCGATCACCTTCATGGCTTTCTCAATCAGTACCAGCAGGTCTGTGTCCTGGGCTGTAGGAGTCATGTGATACCAAAAAATGATTTTATTTTGGTTAATTAACATAAGATTTAAGCAGGAATTACAACACATAGCATGAATAGACACAAATACTATAACACAACATCCCTTCTTGATTCTGATGAATTCCTGAGAAAAATGGGGCATCATTTTAAGTATTCCTTGATGGGGGCAAATCCTACATACCGTGCAAAAAGATCAGCTAGGAGTTGCCATACCCTGTAAGCTGACTAGTGTATTACAAAAGCAAGGCACATCCCAGGAATCCACCTTTTGCTGAAGCTTTCCACGTAGATCACACATGGCATTCTTCTTCTTGTTGAGGTGGCCAGCAATGGCATTCTTCAAGTCTGGCGCCCTTAGCAAGCAGATTCGGCACAGGGAGTTCAGGATTGGTTGGGTGATGTTGGGTTTTGGATTCCCTTTCTGAATTTAATGAGCATTACATTGGTTTCCCAAATTTTGAGTGTTGGATAGGTATGGTTATGATCATGTTTAAGATAGAACCAAATAAGCAACTTAATTCATGTGTTATCCCAAGTGCATCTACAATAATCATGCAGTATTAAAAAAAAACACATTTCAACAATAACAGCTGTAATGTTGATACATTATCATCCCAGGATATGAACGAAATGGCATTTGTGTTTTGTAGATTGATGGGCACATTTTTAAATTGCATCTAAGACTAAGCTAATACATAAAAGTGAACATGAAAATAATCCAACTTTGCATGCTTCACTGCATGGAACCTGACATTAATGCAATTCATCATCATGAAAGAATGACCGGTTTCAAGAAAGATGTTTGAGTTTCATTTCAGAATGATATCGAAGTGTATGACATTTATTGCTTTGCAAAATCAAATTTTAGTGGATGAACCATGGGAGCTCATATCAATCCCATTGTAGGTCTGTTGTTGGTGAAGGCAATGTTTGTTGGTATCAATATTAGAAAAATATTATTGCCAACCAGGCAATTACATATAACATCACAAGAAAACTAGGCGTGACTCCTGTCCCTCCCAAAGCATGCTCAAACATGGAAACAAAACTCAGTAAAATGATAACAATTTCGGCAAACCATCATTCCACATATATAATATATAATATAATGAAAGGGCTGACCTTAAGAAAAGGGCTGTGGGATGCTGCGGGTTTATTGGCCACTAGGGAAAATGTCATGGTTTGTCTCTTGTATGATCCAAGATTTCTACAACATATTAGGAACAACATGTTTTGGTTCGGGGGAAGCAACAGATATTTCATATAAGATCGATTGCCATCGACATCTTGGCAAACATACTAATAACATTATATTATATTACATAGCAATTATGTTACATAAAATATAATATATAACTATAACAATGTTACTATAACTATTTCGATCAATATTCATACTATACAGTAAAGAGTAAATATGATGAGGATCTACTATACTACAAAGCTACCTTGGCCTGCCACCAGCTGCAATACCACTTGCCACACACCTAATATAATAATATATAACATGTATGTAATATGTAGATATTATATATTTATTATGTATATAATATATATAATATTATATTACAATATGCTATATTATATTTTATTTTATTGTGCAATATTCTATTATTTTCTGTTTTATTTTATCAAACTAAATTAAATTAATATTATATATGTTATTATATTATACTATTTTATTATTAATTATTATGTTGTATATATTATATTGTATTATATATATTGTAAACAGAGAGTACACAGGATGTTTCCTGCTATACTTCATCGGGCCAGCAATTTTTTTTTGTCTTACCATATAATTTCTATATGATCAGTTCATATGTAATTACCATACCTGTTAACCATCCAGCCAGCCACGTGCCATTCTGAGGCAACCGACAAATTGCCCAATGCCTTTTCGCGACCCGAGGCGTCCACAATCTTGTCATTCAATTGGGACATGGCCTGGAGGGACCCGGATGAACACCAAACAGATATCAACTAGTTCAACCCACATATTAAACGCAATTGTATGTGTAATATATAATATAATAAAATATAAAATATTTTGCATCTTATCTCCAACTATTTTTGTGGGTGTTGATAGTACACTGGTTTGCCAATTTACTAAGTTTGGCTTGGACATTTGAGCATGGGCATTGTCATTGGTCAACAACTGTGATCTTGCTATGACCAATAAGAATTTCATACAAGCTTGATATACCTATGGCACCCCAATCCCAAACAGTTGAACTAAATCAGAACCAAGTAACTTAAGACCTTGTGCCCAGGGTGTACTCAAATAAGGATATTATCACATTTTTTTTGGAGGATATTGGATCCCACTTCTGACATGAAATACAACTGATGGGAACACTATAATATTTTCCGGACATGCAAAACACAATGATTTTATCAAAGCCAAATGTTCATTTGTAAAATTGTTGTGTTCAGTATGCTTTCATTCAATGATCACCGTGCCTCTTTCCTTCAGAAACTTATTTGTGTCATCGACCCAAAACTTCCGGAAAACGATCCTGCCTTTTTGGCTTTGTTGAACAACTCTTTTTTTTCTTTCTGCTCTTCACGCTCCTTCAACTTTGTCAGCTTGTCTTGCTCTTGTTTCAAGCGTTTTTCTTTCTTCTCCTTGGTTTCTTTCTTCGGGCCTTTCTTGCTTTTCTTATCTTTCTTTGACTTCTTCTTTTTGTCCTGACCAAGAAAACACCCAAGTTTGGTTGGGCAATGGGTCTGAACCATGGTGCAGGCTGCTCAGCTGCTCGACATGACAAGCTCTAAAGTTTGAATCATTCAGTCACACTGACTAAATGCTACATGATGTAGTGACTGCTGCATGCACACATGCATGTTCAGGATGCAACATTATTGTGACAAAATAACGAACATTCCAACAACACATTACAACACGCATGGATGCATGAACTTACAAATGTCATTACCAAGGTGCAGTGGACAGTGTGTGTACATGAACAAGGCATATGCCTTTTTATGTAATACACATTTGCATACCCTTGCAAAGGCAATACAGGCATGCAAACCTTAATTAATATATGAATATAATTGCTGCGCCTTAGCCTTCGCAGAGGATGATCCAGACTCATCAGAGTCCGGCGAGCCGGAGCTTGACTGCTTCTTTCTTTTCTTGTCCTTCTTACTACGCTTTGCAACTGCACGGCCACGACCATGACCACCACCACCTTCACCACCACCATTGTCATCATCATCGCTGCTGTCGTCAGTGTCTGCAGCACTGAACAAATCTTCGACTATAGTGTCAGTGACCTCACTGATTCCCTCGGAATCCCAAACCAAAAAGAGCCGCATCGCCTGCCGTAGCAGGGACAGAAAATGGCAGTGTCCGGGAAGTAAAGGGCTGAGACATAGATCCATGCTGTGGTAATTGGACCCCATCATGGAAAGAGGATGCATGCATACCAGAAATATTAATGCCAGCTCTTGTCACTCTTGTTGTTGGGGAAACCAGGCAGGGTCATGTTTTCTATAATGTGTTTTTCTACTGTAACTTATCTGTGCAGAACAGAGTTGGTCTAGCACAATGTTGGGAATCAACATAACGAGGTTCTCTTTCATACAATGACATTGTTCGGTGCTCACACAACACATCATAACTGTTGTTTGTGGGTTATATTCCTGAAGTTATGATTTCAGCATGTCCCACACTATGACTATTATGTATATTGTACATGCATATATAACAATATAATAAGTAGAATGAAATTCCATTCATACAGGTTGATCATAATAAAGTAAACCGTGTAGAAACCATGAAACACTGATCAGTAAAAATGTTGCTTAAACACACAACCCCCACTGGAAGTCATGCCCTGTGGTGCCTCCACACCGGGAGCATCGGGATGCTCCTTGGTATGGCTTTCCTTCAGCTCAGCGTCAGCCAATTTGCTGTCACAAATGGCAGCTGCCATTTCATCACTTCCGTACTTTGCAGAGATTTGGGATCGGGTCAGCCAGACCCGACATCCATGTTGGGATGTCCTCTTTCGCTCAGTAATCTTCGTGTAAAGTTCGCTTCGTGTCCAGTTGCCAGCGCAGGCTGACCAGGCATCTTGGAGTATTTGCAGCCTGGCACTGCCTGGGGGCTCAGTCTGTGGTTGCCACAAAATTACGACCCAATACTTGCATACGATTCACATATTATATATATTATATTATATTATGTTATATTATATTATATTATATCAAATATTATATCAAATATTATATCAAATATGATATTATATTATGTTATATTATATTATATTATGTTATATTATGTTATGCATATATGCATATAATTATGCATATACTATTTTATGTATTATTGATATGCTTTTTTTGAAAGAAATTATTTTCATTATTGATACATGTGCAAGATAAAACAATTGCATATACACTTATATCAATGCATGTATACATATATATATAATACACACATGATTGCATATTTGGGGTCATCAAAAAAACATTCATGACGAGCACTGCACATCATACAAAAAATGTTATTTAATGCACATGCATTTGTGAATGCAAATGCAAAACACAAGCAATAATGTGACCAGATCTAGATTAAGGAACATCAATGATTCCAAAATGAAGTTAGTTGATCCGGCCATGAACTTGAACAACCCAAATTATTTCTTACCTTTTTCCGCATCAATGCAACCATAATAATGCTGATGGTTTCTTTACCCAAGCCATCATGGAGGGACATTTGGTATGATATCGCATGCAGGTGGAAGGGAGTTCAACAGTTCACCAAGGCACAGTAAGCAGAGTTTTTGAACACCTTCTTCATCTCTGGTGGGCAATCCCTTCCTCAGCATCACATGGGCTACACATCAAGCAGACCAGCTTTGGAGGAACATGATATCATTCAGTCTCTTACAAGTAGAGTGGAAACCGTGGTATCCATATAACCAATGATGCTTTTTTGAAATTTGGAGTTCAACATGCCCTGATACAACAAGCAGATATATATAAGCATCTACCAATGATGTAACTAACCCTCACAATGTGACGCACCTTGTTTGCATTTAAACGTCCGAGCTCCAGAGTTGCACCACAAAAAATATAATTAGTGTCCACACCACGATTCCGAGTTCAATGTTTTTTTTAATACAGGCATTGAGTTCAGCAAAGGGGTTGATACCCATTATTTATAGCAATTAATATACTTAACCCCATGGTGTTAGCTAATTGTGATCGAGAATCGACTGAAACTTCGTGAAAACCTCATGTACCTGGCATGGGCTGCCTTTTGGGCTGATGTTCTTTCTCTCCTCCTCCCCTGGACCTGCTGTTCTTGCTCTGCATTGTTCTGATCGAGTGCTTCTTGTGATTGGCCGGGAGGTGGAGCTGCTGCTTGTTGCCCTTGTGTTGCATTTGCTTGAAGTGCTAGTGCACCTGATGCCACAGGCTGTTGGACTTGTGGTGCAGCCTGTTGGACTTGTGGTGCAGCCTGTGGGACTGCTAGTGCAGTCTGTGGGACTGCTAGTGCAGCCTGTTGGACTGCTGGTGGAGCCTGTTGGACTGCTGGTGTAGCCTGTCGGACTGCTACCGTAGTTGGCATAGTTGCTTGGACTGGTGGCGCAGCCCCCTCGACTGATGGCATTGGTTGGTCTTGTTGTTCCCGTTTGACCTCACGATCAAGTGCTGCTTCCAGGTCTGGCTCATAGGCTTGTGTGCTTGCTGGGCTTGCCAACTGCGATTCTGTGTTTGCTCTCTGCATGTTGTCACTAATTGCCTGCCGGCGAGCTGCGTCCTCTTGTTCATCAGTTCTTGCTGGTGTCCTTTGCTCAACTTTCTCAGGTCCCATGCCATTAGGCATTGCTACTTCGGGTGGTGGCCTTGCTGCTGCTTTCTTGGCTGCTGGCTTGGGAGCCATGGCTGGTGCTGACTGTTGCTTTGGCTGTTCAGCATTTGAACCTGGCATTGTAGAGGCTTCACCTGCACCAACATTTGCATGACCTGGGTCACCAGATCCTGAACCTGTTGGCACTGGGGCATGGTCAGATGGGACAGGTGTGGGTTCACCAGTTGAAGTCTCACTGGCAGCTGGTTGAGTACCATTTTCTGGTAAACCTTCAGGGTGGTGCTGCTGCATTTGCTTTTGTTTCTTTTCTTCCTTCTTCTGTCGTTTTGCCTCACGTTTGTGTTCCTTCTTCAGTCGCTTTCGTTCTGCCCTGTCCATAGGTGCTGCAGGTATGCTTTCTTTTGCTTCAGTAGGATCAGTTGTCTTGCTGGTGGCACCATTTGGCATGTTTTGCTGCTCCAGGTCAGGTGTGTTTGGCGAAAGAACCGGGACACTGTTCACACGAACCAGGGCAGGTCTGACCGGTGGGGCAGGGGTGCCATTGCCTGCATTTGCTGCCCTCAAATCTGCTGCCTTGGCTTCCTGGAAACCTTGACGTGCATGTTCAAGAGCCTCTGTGTCTGATGCTGCCACTGTTGTTGCAGTGCTGGATGCTCCTGCAGCCAGGTCTATATGTATGGGTGGAGAAAACGCAGTGCAGATACAACATAGTAATATTGGCAAATATAATATAATATATATATATTATGGATATAATTATATGAATTTATATAGTTCACTGGTTTCAGGTCCATGATATTTGTTTAACTTTTATATGTGCACATGTTTGTGTGTGTGCATATGCTGGTGTACATGTTGTAGATGCACATGTGCACCTGTGCATGTGTGGTATTTTTTATCATGTGTATGTTAGGCAGATAAACATGTGTATTATATGCGTGCACAACTTGTTTTCATGTTTTTGTTTGCAAAAACTGAAACTATCATGATGTGCAAATAATTTGTATAGTTTGTATTTCATGCATGATACATGGTGCAAAGATTGATCGTTCCCCGAGAGTGTACAAATGAACCATATATGATTCAATAATGTAGTTATGTATGTTTGTGATTCAGTGTTCCATGCTCGCTTTTGTACATCTTGGCAGTGTGAGGTATATGTATCAGAAAATGCATGGCAAGGACAAATAGGAACACACATGTAGTTTTTTTGTTGTACTGGCACACGATCTGAAACCCTGCAGCGTGATCCATGAACATGTTTCTTCACATCAGAAGCTGTAAAGCATTATTATATATTTTCTTTCAAGGTTTGATGGGCCCAGGAAAATTTAGAATTGTTGTTATATTAATATAATATCATGATGAGAAACAAATATATGTAAATATAGCAGTGGTGGTGACACAGCTTGCCAACAATTGCATGCAAACATATTTCCTCCACACTGACCTATTTGTTTATGCCAAACTACTAGCTGGCCAACAAATGTAATTGGATTGTTGCCCAAAATATAATTGGATCTATATCTGCTATATCCAACACTGGATTCAGCATTCAGGATTTCAATATCCACCCGCTAGACAGTATGCAAAAAAAGTGCAGCAGTCCCTCTCTCTCTCTCAGGCAGTGACTGGTTTGCTTGATGGAACAATATCACCTTCATCATGACAATATTATAGGTAAAGCATCTTCAGAAAGATACTATCCCCCTAAGCAACACCCTGAACAATGTGTTAAAAAAAACATTCATTACACAGCCCATAGCAAGCAGCAATGTGGTGGGCAGGGTCGCAATTTATACCATATCTATCATGGATTCCTTTTGTGCAGCAAGTCCCAACTTGGCACGAAGAAGGTTTACCATATTTAACTGATTGAGGCATAGTGGTTGCCAGGTATGAGCTAAACATCATAGCCACATTACGGCAGTATAACAAATCACCTTCTGGTACTTTTACTGCATGATTGCCAAGTACAAATCAACATCAGGGGCAATTAAAACTGAGCTTGTACAATTACTATGGTACACTGAATGCATCCTATCCTGCAAATACCAGATGAATTTGCATTTTAATAGCAAAACATGTAAGTCATCAGCATCACACACTCCTGGGAGAAGCTACGCAATCTATAGAGTATAGTATATCCAATAATAATTTATATATATAATATATTACTTAATATAATGTCAATACATTTCAAATGCAATCAACCTATTTTTTCAGGAACAAGGCATTCCAGAACCCATACCCACCCATATAGTATCATCCTGGAGAACCAGCAGTGGTAGAGGTTGGACTGAGACCAGCATCGCCTTTGCTGCATTCAGGTGATACCTTCCCTGCTGCAAGCAACTGCTCTCCCGCTTTCTGCTCTTTCAACCTCGACACATGGCATGAACCAAGGGGGGGGGCGGACGATGAGCCCAGTGTGATCCTAGGGTTTTAAAGCACCATAATTTTATGGGAATTGTTGAAAACTCTTGACAACAAGTTGAGTCTATGAATGTATGTGAAATTGACAAGGTCAGTCATGGTCAATACCTGTCATGTAAATCTTGTAAGACACGGGGCAGAACTGACAACCAGCCAAACTCATCCTCAGCAAGCTCATGGCCCAAGCCCCTTTCCACAGTTAAACGTGCAACTTCAAGTTCAGCTCGCCTGGCAGACCTTTCGGCAGCTTTTCTCAACAGCCAATCTACTTGAGAAGCCATGTTCACTACAACTGTCACTAGTCAACCCAAAATGCCTCCGGAATGTACAATGCATTGTTCTATGCATGAAATGATCCTGAATATATTTGTGGAGTTTTTCAAAAAATGATGGATTTTGGGCTCATGTCGTTCACGGTCGATAATGGTCGTTCACGGTCGATAATGGTCGTTCACGCACGGTTCACGCAGTTTCACGCAGTTTCACGCTAGCCCTTTTCAGAATCAGAAATATTATCATTTTATATCATTTTTGGGGTTTTGTCAAAATAGTTCTATCCAGGATGATTGATTTGGCATATGCCCAACATACCAGGACATATTCCCTTTTGACCCCCCGAAAGTTGTTGTAGTCCTCAAACTGTGCTCGGTTGGCAACAAGAGCCAGGTCCAGGATGGGCTAAGTAGCACACCGTTTGTTCAGATTACATAGTTTTTTTTCTGATAATTATTTCACTGGTTAATTCATAGTAGCCATCCAAGTCCCACACTTGTTTGAATTAAATATTGGCCAGCGGGTACTTTCCAACCACACTGGTTGCGCTGATCAGACAGCACAGCAAATATGGTACCAGTGGCATTCATCTTGACATCATGTCATTTACCACATGTATCACTGGGCCTACACCCAGTTCAACCCCGTTTTCAAAACAGGGGCGTACCGCCCTTCATTAATTGCAACCTTCAAATCCTTCTGGATAGATTCCAATTTGGCATGGCGCCACTTGTAAGGAGCCTGGCATGAAGCTTGATGATCAGGCAGGCATGTTCCTGCTGGTCCCAGGATATAATATAAAGAAATTATATATTATTCATATAAGACATACATAATACAACATTTGCAATAATAAAATATAATTTATAATATATACAATTAAATTCATATCATAAAAAACACATATTATATTTTTTATATATTTAATATTATATTTATATATAATATATATATTATAAATTACTCTATATTATAATATAATATATTAAATATATATATACTATCTAAATTTATATAATATATATATCTCTTGAACAAACATAAATTTCCATCTATATAGACTATTTCTTTGGGGGTGGGGAACAATTAGACTGTCAGGCAATAGCTGTCAGGGGCACTGACTAAATATTCAGCAATATAATGTATATTATATTTTTGCTTAATTCAGTATGCAGGGCCTCTCATCATCTTTACAGGTATATATTAATATTTATAATATATATTATTTTATATATAAGAGAATAGCTGCAGTGGTTCAGATGCCATTGCCGTGCCATGTCTGGCAGAAAAGGTTTTGCAGAGTTTAGGTTCCATCTCTCCCCATGTGACACATATGTCATATACCATTAATAGTCACAATTTGTTGTGGCTTAATTCATTCAGGGAAACTAATTTGATTTAGCCAGGGAAGACACAATAGCCAACATTCCCGACAGTTGACCCTGTATATTAATTGATGGAGATAGTTGATGCCACAATTCCTGACTGGCAAATTGCATATTGATTTCTCGAAATGCATATCAAACAGTACATGTTTTTGCAAAGGTCAGAATTTCCCAATCAATGTTCTATGCCCAAACTATGTTTTATCCCTTAAAACATATCGGATATGATTACAATACCATGAAGACACACCATTTTACCATATACATAACCTCGCACATACATGAAAACCTATTGATTATCACATGGATGGTACAATCCCCACAATCCAGGGTGGGTGTCCAGACATTGGACCTTCATAGGTGGCTCAGCAGCCACTGCACGTTTCTGCTTGTGAAGTCCATTGGCCTGGGTGGCAGGTGGATCATGGGCAGTCAAGGGACCGGGATGGTGATAGAATATTAACATATATTAATTTGATATTATCTGATTGTATATTATTAATATTCATATCATCTAGATATATCAAATGGAATATTATATGCTAAAAAATAGTGAAAGCTTGATAACATTCCCTGGAAATAATGTCAGCACAGCTCTTACCATATCTTACCATATCAGCTCATCATATTGAGGCCAAGGCCATGAATTTTTCATGTTCGCATGCCACATGGCAAGCAAACTGTCGGGGATATGCCGCTGAGCGCTTCATTCCATGGGATCCAGTCCTTAGACCAAACCACTGGGAAACAAATTGATGGTTCCATGGTCCCCAAATGAAAATGCTTATCAAAGAGAAATATCATTTTCAAACATGTTTATGTTTTATCACGTTGCGAAAACATATCACCACATAATAGGGTCGAAGTACCATCCAGTGGCATCAACCAAAAAACATGACGACAATCCACCCAGACTGGATCTCTGACAAATGGTTTATGTTTTAAGTATAATTTCATGTTTTTGATTATAAGTTTATACATACACATATCAAATGTATAGTGTGTCATGCTAGATGATAACAATCACCCTTATTGGCACACGCATAACTACAAATCATGGTCGAGAAACACTTGTTGTTTGCCATCCTTTCCAATAGTCTTTTTGACCATTTGGTATCGCTTTATGGCCTTGTTCTTTTTGATGCGACGCTTGTCTTTTTCAGACAATTTGCGTCTGAAAGATTCCATAAATGGCCTTGGATGCATGTTCAAATTTGACCCTGACTGCTGGCTGGCACTACAGGTGCACTTTCTGAGCATTGAAGCCACATCAGCTATTGCAGGCCAGCAGCACGGTTCCAAAGAGCACAGTTGGTTTGGTGTTAGAATGCCCAAATGCTCCCATGGGACTCAGTGCAAAGGGTTTGCATAACATATATAATATACTATATAATAAAGGGAATGCATTGAGTACAATCCATGAGCCAATAGGCCAAACACATTCATAATAATCTAAACTGCTATACAATATATTGCTCATTTCCCTGAGGTCAGAACAAGCGGATTTTGTTCCACAAGACCGGCTCTATGATAATGGCCATATACTTTACATAGGGGTAATCCAGCATCGTTGATGACCCCGGCTGCTCCCATAAGACTTGGCAACCACGGGCAATTGCGACCAAAGATAGCAACACGAAGCGTGCTGTAATCCTCAGAGTAGGGGCAGCTAGGATTCCCAAAAAGTGCACAGATAAAACAATGTAAACAGAGATTTTTGGGCTCCCATGGCAGTGCTGTGCAACAGTTACTCGTTTAACTATCAACTTTCGACCCACTTAATCAACCACAGCGATCTAGGTGGAAAATATTATCATACAGGGGTATCTGGTTCTATGCAGATAATCATTGCAATACTAATTCACTCAAAGAATCGCATTGGCTGCTCTGATGTAACTTTTAGTAGTGTCCCCAAGGATCCGGGCACGTGAGCGCAGGCTCGTAGCCCGGTTTATCCATACAAAGGAACCACAGGGGGGACCCCCAATGAGGAGCCCCCCTGGACGTAAGCGCAACACCATGAGAAGGATGCTGTAGAAGCCACACCTAGGCAATTCTCAGGACTGGTGCCGGGACCCAGGGTGCATAAATCATGATGAACAGACGAGGTATTTGAATCATAAGAGCCTACAGCCATCTTCCACAGTTTGTGTTTTACTTGAAATTATAACCCACGTGGATTGATTGTTCATTCCAGCATTGTTGGGGGAACTAGGATTTCCGAGAGTTATCATAGAAGTTAGTTTATGAGCTAAGTTTGTCAACACGTATTTTCTGTTGAGTACTCTCGCAACAAAAGATATGATGGGCAGTCATTTTTTGAGTCTCTTGGGATGCTGTAATATGGTAGTACAGCTGTATACAGAATTTTCCAGATCCAACAATGCATTATTTTTCTTTTAAACTAGTACAATACTTTGCAGCATGCACATCAACAACACCAAACCAGCTATCATAGTCATCAACCACAAATGCAAAATCTACTGGGTTTCAGCTCACATGCATACCAAGTTTGTCTAAAACAGATTCTTTTCCAAGACCTCCCGAATCCATCCTGAGATTAGGACTCTGATAGGATATCACCCTCTTCACCACGGGATTCCACATCGAAGTAGTCCCTCAGCCGCGACATGCACAGGCCATCAGAAAGTCTTCCTGCCTCTAGGTGGAGCCCTACAGGCTAGATACATGGGTCATGGTGAACTGGTGGGTACCGGTCATGCATCACCTATCCACCTTTGATTAGGGCATCAGCTTATCAATTCCTGTGTGACGAGATATATAAGCCAATTCCCTTTTGGTTGCATATTTACTATGTTGAAACGTACATCACCACAGTGTCACACCCCAAGATGAAGAACACATGTGGGACCACAAGCTGATATAGGCATCCCAGTACCCTCACAAGCATCATAAGGTTGAGAGTTGCATCAGAAAGATTCTGGAACTATTTCATGTCATATATTATATAAAATTATATATATTATATTATTATTATATATAGCATAACTTCACTATAAACAAACAATTAATTGTAAAATATACAAGATGTATAGAACTTTTGTAGAGCACATCTTGTTCTGATGTGCATGCTGGCTGGTACCCCATCAATCTTGGATCCAGACGTGTTTTTCCCTTGTTCACCTGAGAAACAGAGTCATTCATCAGGTCCATTTAATAAACACTTCACTTATGTCCAAGTAACGATCATAGAACCAAAATATACTTGGCTTCAAATGACTCTAAACCATGATTCACCGTTTGCTCACTAGGGTTTGATTTTGCGTTTCAATCAGCAATACTAAGCAAATGTAAATATTATATAAATTATTATATATATAAATATTCTATCAAAGCCCCCCCCCTCATGGTTGACATAGTGAAAAGGAGAATGGATTCATGTGCCATATTCTTGATCAACATTGCTATGGCAATTTCATACCATCATCAAACAACAAGCTACATTTTAATACCTAAGTTATACTGATTAGGTCACTGCATGAAATGTCAGTAGAATTTCCCATTTTGTTTCGCCGACAAATACCGACAAACAGACTGGGGAACAAACGGAATGCTGCAGTGATTTCTCCTTGGCCACCAAAGGCATCGATGACATCCAGATCCTTGGCCAGCTTGTTGCTCGGAGGCTCAGGTTCTGATGTTTGGCATGAGGCATCAAGGTTTCAACATAATAGTACTGGGATCATTGAATAAGCCACAAAACCAATTCCATCTAATTTCTATGATGAGAATGCGAGTAATGTGGAATTCAAAACTTCTATGTCCTCAAACGATATAGTTACAACAATGCAAAATGTATGAACATATGATAGTGTGATTAGTCCACCATCCATCAATATCCTGCATATAAGCACTTTCCTGCCAAATTCTGACATGTTTGCCAGGCCATGTCAAACTTGATCCAGTCACTGTGAAAGCTCAAGAGTTTACAATTCAACTAATACAAAATGATACTATTAGCTCTGTGTACTTGAAACTGGGTCCCAAGCTCTGTAGCGAAGTGCTGGTGGACTTTGTTGAACCACATAATCGCAGGCATGCAACCTCATCAGCTCATGAGGAACACCCATTCTGGCTGTGCAAGATGCAGAACTAGCAGTGAAAGTCATGTACTCTTTTACCTAATTTGTTTACCTGACTTTCTCAGCAGCTTAATCCAACATGGTTTGACTTTTAATAAAGCATGGAAACTTCCATTTGTAAACCCTGCAGAGGTTGGTTACATGATCCTCTTGGAAACAAAAATGGCAAACATGTTGTTGCCATGATTGCAGTAGAGGGACAACAGGAGTGGTAGTCCCCAGCTCAAGAGTATTGCTGCAGTCTTGGCACTAAGAGACACAGGACTAGTTTTCCAGCCCCGACAATTAGCCATGGCTACCCAGACAGCACCTGAGGCGGTCAACCCAGGATCCAAAAGGATCTCACAAGCTTCTTGGCCCAAATCAAGTCCGAAAATCAGGGAGTGTACAGTGGTGTTCTCTTCATTTATAAGACATGCTCTAGGGTTTTTTACTGTGGAACTTTCATAGGTTGCCATTGATGACATGATGTTTGTTCAAATACTGAAGGTATGAGCCAGCTGGGTATGTGTGGCGATGCAGGTCCAACAACATGCTAGCCATGCAAGCACTTCCAGTGCAGAGTCAAGAGGCCTTGCCAATCATTTATAAAATTATTATTCAAAAGTTACTGTAAGGGAGTTTGAAAACGGTTTGCCACTTGACCCATTGGCATCCCAGAACAAAAGATTGTTATTTTCCATTGCACTCTGCCAATTATATCTCAGAATCCACCAGATACTTGAGGTCAGCATTTTTTGTTTGGCTGCTCCCCTGCCCAAACTCCATTCTCACATCGCAGTAGCTTCGAAACTAAATAGGATTGAACCCCAGTATCCTCCAGCCATTGCTGCCACACGGATTGATACAGTAGCCCCAATTTGGATATCATATTTAATAGTGATTGTGGCCATATTAATCAATTATATTTCTTCATTGTATATAGTATAGGGTATATGGATATCATTTCAGCATAAATGAAAATTAAAGGATAGAAAGATCCTGGGACACTTGTCAAATTGCTCCACAATGAGGCAGCGTGCTACAAGCAGCATCCTTGACTGGCACTGAGGTGCCACCATGGGAGTGATGGCCAATGACACATGTCACACAGAATCATGTAAAGATTTATGCAGGCTTCAAGATCATACTTATAGGAATTGTTTTTCAACCCTGCATGTTTCAACAAGCCTAGATTGATCAAGCTGGAAAAAGGGGGCCTGTACATCCCAATTCTTCACTTTAAAATCTTACTAGCGTGGATGCTGTGTGCAATGTGTGGTCCCTGGCTTGCGGAACATTTCAAAATTTAACTCCAGTGTCCACAGTGCCCATTGCTTCTCCAATGTTCTTTCCTAAACACCTGTGCAATGAACAACTCGATGTTTGAATTATTTAGTTGAGAAACCCTAAGGGCCATGAAGAAAATCACCGGAGATTCAATGACAGCTTTTGATAAAACGTAATCGCTACCCTCACATGTCAGTCGTTCTTTTCTGGTGTAGCTTCCCATCCAGCCATGGCCTTTGCCAAAATCCACCTCAGGAAGAATGTTCCCAACCACTGCTTGGTCAGGTGGGATATGGGATGGCGGGATATCTCAACTTACTTTTCTGTACTATCCTTGGGGTTGTTATATATGATATATTAACCAATGAATTCAAGTATAGTTGAAGCTAAGACAGCGCCATACTAGTGCTTGCATTAGTTCTAACATTCTTTACATTGCCATACATCATCACTCTTTGTTGGACCGCTTGGGCATGGGTACATCTATCCATGTACATTGAACCCAGTAATGCCACCTTTAAACACATATTATAAGAATAGTAATAATAATATTATATATATATATTGATAATATATATATATAATATAATATGTATTATATATATAATATAGAACAGCAGGTTCCCACATATCAGTCCCCAATGTCAAATATCATCAAGTTCAGATTGAAATCACGTTACAACTCTATATGATAGAAATGGTTAAACTCATATATCTATCTTTTGACCTTATCCATGTTTTTTCCGAAGAAGATCTTGTGCAGAAGTAGCTGTGGCTCCGTGCGAATGCTTGCAGCCACCATTGCTGTTCCAACCAATGGTGACACCTTTCTTCTGAACCTCCAGCAAACATGCTCTACTAGAAGTATTCAGGTCAGGTTTCCCAAAGATTTACTTGTGGAAGGCAGGGTTGAATATCAGAGTCTTCTTAGTACCAACAGCAAGAGCAAAAGTCCACATTAAGATAACATGCCATTATTTTTTATCTCATAAATATTTAAAATATAGGTACGGAATAATATATTATATACTTGTATTGTAGCTTTCACATTAAGGTTCAATCCTGAGTTGGCCACTGTTCCAATGATAACCCATCACATGTGTTTCAAAACTATTTTGCTTGATGCAGTGGTCTAGGATGCAAACTCCAACCAGTCGAACCATGTTATCTTACAGCCCATACCCACCATAAACCCCACATCACCATGAACCTTGCCTTAAACGAAGCACCCCAGTATTTGTTCACTTTCTCCACCCGTGTGTCCATCCCCTTGCTTTTGGACACATGGAAGGAAGCGGAAGTGCTCCTGGACTGGGCCAGCCTCAGGCAACCATGTGTAAGAAGGAGCGGATTGGGCCAGGTAGAACTTCAAGAAATATTCTAATAGTTTTTTTTTTCAATCTGAAGTAAGTCTAAGCACCCAACAAAACCCCAATCACAGAGCGTTCTTCATCCAGAGCTGCAGCATCTTCCGGAGCATAGAGGGTGAAAGACCTAAGCACGGGAGAGAGCACAATGGTATTAGTGTGGGGATAAACTTTGCTCAAGGGAATGGATGGTCAGGGATCAACTGACATATATCACAAACAAGCAAAATATATGGCAGAGAATTAACTATTATAGTATGAACTACTGGTGGAATGGAATGGAGTAGCTGCCTAGCCTGAGAATGATAAATCACTCAAAGTAGCTGCCACCGGATGTCTTGGGCTGGCACTTCCCACTGCAGATTTCTTTCGGGAGCTGTGACTGTAGCATGTCGTCATTCTTGGCAACTTCACATAGGAGATTCCAGTGGCCTTCCTGCATTTATCTGCTATTTGAAGCAAGGGATGGCTAAGGAATGGTGGCATTGTTTTCTAGCTCACTGCAAAGAAGCAGGCAAAGAGAAACAACAAAATATTTTAACAGTTGGTTCATTCATGTTGCACTTGATTCCAAATAAGTTTCTATGAGGGGGATCCAATATATTTGCAAAGCTGTAGAAACAGTTGCATGATTATGTGTAGTCCTTGGCTTCCTTTGCAACACCTTCATCCATTTCCTTTGGCTTCTTCACCTTTGCCTGATCACCGGGTTTGCCTTCCAATGCCCTTGCTGCTTCAGCTGCACTGGCTGGCTTGGCAGTTGCCAACGTATCTTTGTCTTTTTTTTCATCTTCCATTTCATCCTTCTCCGGATCTACAGCTGCAACATCACAAGTCTTCTCAGCAGTAGCTTTGGCGGATTTGACTTTTCTCTTCCTACGTTTTCTAGGTTTATTTTGCTCACCATCCATACCACTGGACATAGCCCCTGGTTCCTCTGGTTCCTCTGGTTCCTCTGGTTCCTCTGGTTCCTCTGGCACCTCTGGCACCTCTGGCTGACTTTCAGCCATGGCCGCAGGAGAAGCAGGACCCTTTTTGGGCTTCTTGCTGGAGCTGGAAGGAGACCCAGCCATCACTCGCAGACGCTTCAACTTGGAATTCTGAAGGGCAAGTTGTGATTTCTTTCGCTTGAATTTCGTAGGATTTGCTGCATGAGACAAATCATCTTCCTCCATCAGATTCCCAGAATCAGGCTTTTCCAAAACAGTATCTTCATGAGGTTCTGTCTGGGGTGGAGATCCAACATGTTCATCAGATTTCCCAACCTCATCAGCCTTGCTCATGCCCGTTTCATCATGGTCCGCTATCTCTGTTTTTTTCTTTCTACCTCCCCGACCTCGACCCTTGGTCTCACGTTTTCCACGGCCACGCCCCCTTCCACGCCCCTTTGACTTCTCCTTCCTCTCTTCTTCCTCATCACACAACTCATCCTGCAGCGCTTTGTCAGGATCTTCGGCCTCATCTTGCATTTGCCGCAGAGCAGCTTGTGCCTCTGAGGCTGGCAGGGGGAACCTGACTCATGCTAGTAGCTGCTAGTATCAGCAAAAAGTATTCATGGTATTATTTCTGTCTGAACTTCATTTGCTCAGATATTCATGTAAACAGATAGAATGTAAATATTATTCAGTCGGGAATCTGCACCAGGACAATTGAGCATATATATTATGCATAATAAAAACCACAAACTAGAACTGTTTCAGGGCCACCAGGGTTTTCCAAAGATGTCATGACCACAGTAGCCATGGCCATTCTGAATCACCAAGGGACAACCCCCATCAAACAAATGACATTGCTTTCGATTGCTGGCAATTTGTCGCAGTTGATTTAATCAAATTTTATGATGATGTTATCATATATCGTATGGGGTATTCTTCCAACAATTTAATACATTAGCTCAACAAGCGAAGAATCCCACCTTCGCCATTTCAGCCATGTGCTCCTCTGTGGTTGGTGCATCGGTTTCAAGGAGCTTCTTCATTTGAACATCAGCTTGATCTTTCAGACTTTGGGGAATGTCAACATCATCCTTCAACGGCTTCCGGTCCTGGATGAGCCAAAATAATCAAATTTGCACAGGCAAACCAGGTGATTTAAAATCACTATACCTTGTAGCCTTGTAGGCCTATACGTTAGCCGCTTTTAACACCTCTTCGTTTGACAGGCTTGAATGTAGTGAGTAAACTGCAATGAATTCGGGTTTGTTTCGTACATATAAGAATAAAATATCTTCATCAACAACAATTTACCCAAAGCCACCTGGCCCAACCCCACCTGGAAAACACCTTTGCTGCTTTCATTTGGTTTAACACCACCCTCCTCTTCCGAATCCATGATTTTCTCAATCGCTTGAGCAGCCTGGTCTTTCAACACATGGTCACCTTGAGAAAGGTTTCCGGCCTTTTGCTCATCCCCGGCTGCAGGTGCGAAAGTGGCACATGTCTGATGAGTTGGGTCCTCAGACACCTGCTCTGGTTGGACCTTCTGGGGTGATAGAACTGAGCCATGTAGGTCATCATCATCTATTTCAATGACAGTACTATCATGACGAACCACTACATTTTCCCCATCAACCTCCTCATCGGTTGTTGTATCTTCCTCCTCACTCTCCTCACTGTCCTCACTGTCCTCACTGTCATCCTCTTCCCCAGTCTTCCCCTGACCATCATCACCAACAGTTTGGGAATCTGCAAGGGCCGAGAGATCCCCCAGTGGTCGCACAGGGGACAAGAGTTGCGAATCAGTCATCGGAAGGGTGTACATGTTGTCAATGTCGCCGAATGACATAGCCCGCTTTGCAGCCTGTCATGGGCGGCAAACAAGCCCAGAATCATATCATGGAATCATGTTGCAAGGGAAATTCAGTTCAAGTTCAATCAATCAAGTTAGAGGCAGATAGAGAGCGAGAGATTGAGAGAGAGAGAGAGAGTGGTAGGCTCAGACCCAAACTCTATGTGATATGTAATCTGTTTGATGATAACTAGATTGCACCATTTTTTGGACATCCAGATTCGATTGAAACATACTAACTTGTAATACTGACTGGATCCACTTGAGCATACCCTTGGGCACCTCCTCTTGTTTCAACCGTGCAGCCCCACGTCCCCGTGTGGGAATCTTTTTCCCATAGGGGGAAAGCATGCCTTTCTCCTGACCAAGCTGAGGTCGTGGGCTTTGATGGAAAGGCATCAGGCATGGTGACAGAGGGGCAACAGAATGGCAATCTTCCACCTTTGCATGGGTTACAGTAACAGTCGACTAGTCCTTTTTAAACATATTCAAATAATAATCGAATCCTCAGAACTCAGGCTATTTTTTTTGGATCGATCTATATCAAACTTGGATGTTGGTTGTGACACAGTCATCAATGAAAATGATTGGCTACACCAGGATTGAACTCACGATTGCATCAACAGAGGTGGGTGTAATTGTTTAATCAAAATTATGTTGGTGCCCAATTGTTTTTAAATATATCACATATTGAATTTTACTTTTCCCCTTATGATATATGTAAATTGTATTTCAAATATATCATTTAACTTATAATAATAATATATAAGATAACACATGTTAATGATACAAACAATATACAGCAGGATTTGCACTGTGGATCATGGCTGTCCTCCAACTTGGCACGAATGACTGCCCTCAGAGTCTCCATGCGATCATGGCCTGACCTGGAATGCGCAAGCTTTGTGGGCAGGGGGCATTGTAAGGCTAGAACCTAGAAGAATTACCAAACATCAATTATGAGCAAATTAATTGAAACATCTTCAATCATTTTGCTCTACTCTACTTTGACCACAACTGCCCCTTGCCTACCACTTTCCCAATGCATTACATTGCAGTGCAAACCTGGCCTCGACTTGGAGTATCTTTGAAATCGATCTAGGCAGTAGGAGGCACAAGCCTTGATCAGGCCTGCCTCTGTTTGGGCCCATGCCTGCCATTTCGGGATCTCCACTCAGGGGTCACATCTTGAAATTGCAGTATTGATATATCAATTTAGCTCCAATCAGATATAAAACACAAGTCTATGATGTTCAAACCAATTTCACGAAAACTGAGCAAGTCCAATGTTTCCACTTTCAACTGGGCTAATTCAAAGTCGAAGCCGGGGCCTGGTGATTGGGCTTGTCTTTCCACGGGTTGAGCTTGTAGTGGGTGCTGGCCCAAGTCAGGCCTGCCTGCATAGTGTTGAGCAGATCCGTAAACACATGATATAGTCAATAAGCCAAAACGTAATTTTCATGAAATGCCAAAATGCCATTAATGCAATCCATTGTTATATCAAAATATGATATCATATAATATATTATTATATATTTATGTAATCTATATATATTATATATTCTAAAATAATAATATAACATATGTTGATTGCATAAGTAATATTAAACTAAATATGCTGGCCTCCAAATCAACCGCTGTAGGAAGATCATGGGCGAACGTCGCTAGGAATTCCAAGATCAGCTGGTAATTGTGGTCGGACTCAACCTGTCCAGATGAGCTGTTGAGATGAACTAGGCCTGGTGTTCTGTGATCACAATATCATGGAACAAATTAATATTCAACCAACCACGGGATCAATTTGAGAAAAAAAAGCCTCCTGGGACGTGATGTGTGGCGTCTCCACTATGATGAACTGGAACTTTGGAACCTTGGTTGGATGTGATGAGATCATATCCACTATTTATTCTTTTCTGGATGCAGGTGGGTTATGGGTTGTTGCATGTAGAATAAAATGTATTAGTTGATATAGGGGGCCTTTATGAACCAATATCAATCAAATCATACACTCTAGGTTGCATGCCTGGATGGAATGTATATTCTTTATTCGAACAAATCGTGTTATATACTATATATTAGGCAAGGTGGTATGCATTAGAATGGAACACCAACCACCAGCAGGGTTATTGGATGGTATATAGATTTTATAATCAGATGGGTGCCATTCATGTCATGGTTACCTTTTCAATTTATTGACATGTCCAACCATGTCAGCAAACAATTGCTATAAATCAAAGGATGCACTGATCCAAGGCTCAGATAAAACAAAAATGATGTTTGAAAATATAATTCAGGTTTAAATTTTCTGTTGCTGATAGATTTGAAGCTCACTAGTCATCGCAACCAAGCCACACCCCCACCATGAGGATCAGGCTTTGCGGGTCTCGCGGTCACTTAGCCCTGCTCTTCGACGCAGTAGCTTTCTGCGTTCATGCAGAAACCCATCCTCCTCTATGATGTCCTTCAAAAAGCCCTCCAAAGAAGCAGGATGATACCATCGAATTATTGGCTTAGATTTTCAGATAATGATACTGTATCCAGAAAAGAATGTTCTATAAACATGAGTGGGCACCTTGATCTCGTCCAGACGAGAAACGGATGCAGATCCCATGGCTCAGAAAGTGTCCAAGTAAGTAGAAAACAAAATTATGAACCACAAATGGAAGACTTCATGTTCAAGAAACACCTAGAAATTTCTAGAAACTGCTGCGATGGCTGAGAATTGATTCAACACCCCTTTCCAGGCTTTGTTCACTCCTGAACCTACGACTTTTGTCAGGGCTGTCTTTGATATTGAAATCCTTGAGGCAAATCACCAGGTGGTATCACCAAAATTAAACAATGCCCAAGCCAAATCAAAATGACAGTTGTTGAAAATAAAGTGATCAAATGAATCACACTGTTGCAAACATAATGGCCCAATGGAACCCAGCCAAACCCATGGCAAAGGGGGTGAGCGAACCCAAGTCTTGCAGGTCCAGGTCCACCACATCCTCTTCAACGGTTTTCTCAAAGAAGCCTTTGAAAGATGATCATGCAAGGAATGAAAACCTTTGAAAAATATAATTGATGTGAAAAAACATGGCTTGATGAATTGATGTTTCTCACACCGTCCTTGTCATAAAATCTGCTGAAGGCTACCAAGCCCTGAACGTCTTTTGAGGGCCCTTCTCATCCATCATCATCATCAGCGGCAGGTCCACACACACATGGCGCAATGGAGCCCGAGGTAAAATCAATGAGCAAAAGGGTAGAACATGGTAGAAAAGAACATCCACCCATATTAATTAAACTACTGGACCATACTTCTATGAAGAACAACTAGTCAAGTCTCATTAGTATAGCCATTTATCATTCTGCAAAAAAGATGGGAACATAGTGCCAAGAGCCTAGAGCTTTAAGCATCCCTTGTTTGGACCTGCCTGGTGTACACAAGTTCATGTTACATCACAAAATGAAAAGTTTTTATACTTAACTTGTTTGAGTCACCAATGTTTCTTTCATGGCAATATTTGGGTCTCTCATGCTTCCTCATTTGCGAGGTAACTCCAGCGAGCAAGGTACCTTTCAAGTTCACAAGTGCCGCAATCATGCACAGGTCTAACCAGGATTTCCAGGGAAATAGTCGCTTGTAGATAAGAATAGTCGCAAATACAAGCCTATTTTTCAAATAGGCTTTGAAGGCTAGGGTATATATATTAATATATTATATTATTATATTGTAATTGGTTACTACCTAATCGGTAGTAATAGGCCACAAGTTGTAATCACAGATATGCAAATGGACCGGCAAATACATTCCATGACTCAACCGTCCGTCCTCAGCAGCTCGCTGGAACTCTCGCTGGATACCATTCAAACCTTCCTGAAGGCAAGGAAATCATATTTGTTCATTGCCAAGGATTGGCAATTAGCATTTGAATGTCATCAGAGTTACTAGTCTGCAACACTCCTGCACTAGAATCATGATGCTTTCCATGTGGGGAGCGAAGAAACATGATAAAATTGAAAGTCCTTTCGTGGCAAACCAGAAGCCTCTGTGCAACAAGAACATCAGGGCTGAGAGGGGACAAACTGACAGTGTCCAGGCTCTAAACATGTCAACACGATAGACTGCAGCTTTGGTTAATTTCTGGAATTAGCTTTCATGTGCTTTATTTTGCACTTGAGACATACATGCAATCATCAACGAACCAGATTTCCAAAATACGAACCAGTTCCGTGTTTGCAACAATATCCTTCAAATAGCCGGAATGCTCCCGGTAAGAATCTCTCCAGCCAGCAAGTTGAAATAACCGGCTTTCGGAAGATCTTTCGGATTGCTACATCTGTTCTCTGCCTCTCCCTCCAGTGCCTCAAAGTCTGACCATTGAAGCAGCGGTGCATCCAACGCCTTACTACTCTTGGACATCACATACCATCAAGTTCATCAATTATAGTATAAGGATATTACACATTATAGTCTATAAAGGTCTATAAATGTCTATAATCTATAGATCTCCATAATAGACATTTGAGGATATTCTATAGGCAAGTTTCCATTAATTGGCCCACACTTTTCTCCCATCAATACGACAACATGATGTCACGGCCTCCTCCACAGTGGAGACTTCCGAAGGCGCTGTCAGCCATTTATGCCTCAGTCAACAAATGGGCAATGATGGGCAATGTATCAAGGCGTGCAAATGTATGAAGCTCACAGATCTGTCAACTGCTTGAAGTCTGGAACTCAAAACTGCTTCAAACTCTGCTCCTGCATGTGCGTCATGGCAAGATATGGCAAGCATGCAGCATCCGGAGGAAATCTCTGTGTTTGGACGCTTGATCGCAGTCTTCCTCTATCCCCAAGGCTGATCTCGATCCACACCGCCAGGATATGCAATTCATACATATTCATACTCTATCAAAAGTAAAATACTCACCCTCTCATGCTGATTGATGTACGTGCATGTCTGCATGTTAGTATTTCTCACGTCGTTGTTTCGGTCTGACTCAATGCCCCTTTCAACTCATTGAGCTTTTGAGCAGCAGACAACCGTGCTGCAAATAGAACCAACACTGGAAATCGGCACGTCAAACGCAATGAAAAGTGGATGATAGATCAAAATCCAACATAATCCAACCTTTTTTTCAATTGATCTCTTTGATCTCAGACATGTGAACCTGCGCATTTGCAAGTACCTTGGCTATCCGACTGCAAGGCTCGCTTGGCATCAAAGCGCACTTGCCTGGAGTGGCGAAAACTGTGCCAAAAATAAGCTGCCCATCGATGCACAAAGCAACAAAAAATCGGAAATCACTGCATGCTTATATCATCTTAAATCATCTTAAATCTACATGGATATGACTTAACCCTTTGCGAACATGAAAGAACCACGTTTGATGTCTAATCACACTGAATGTTGCTTCCTCTCCCATATGAATCTAAAATCTTTCCAGGACAATGATGCAGCGGACAGAATAATTATGCAGCGTCTATAAATACCGTCGCATGACAATACCGTTTGGTGGTTTCTGCTTCAACTGCTGCTTTCCTGCCTTTTCGGTGACAGCAAGTGTCTCACTAAATCTCTCGCAACTGGCGAAGGCCTGGCTTGTCTTGAGGACCGTAGAAACTGACAATCAATGCCCGATCAGGGGGGCAAAGGCACAAGATGAGGCAACGTACAATGCAAGGGATAATTACTAGTACTATAGTAATGGTAATGGATGATAAATATTGATAAATGATGCTCATGGTTTGTAGAGCCAAGTGAAACGACAGTACTAGGTGTGACAGTTCAAGATCTTTCCATGGACAAGTTTTCTGTCTTTGGCAAGCACGGTAATGCATATTGCTAGCCGCTAGCCCATTGCTAATGAACTCATCTTTGATCGGCCACATACAAACAGCGGTACTTATGTGTGCAGCTACGTTATATAGATACACCTCCTATACACCTTTACCCTGTTGGAAGCACTTGTGTCCAAACAAAGGCCTGACAGAAACTTACCGCCCTTCAAAGCGTTCAAAGCAGCTGAAATGCAATCTTTGCGGCGCAAGCTTGGCCGAGCCTATCGTAGAACAATCGCGTATAATAAGAAACTCAGGATAGCGAGACTGAAAGGCACGTCGCTGACGTCCGCCGATGTCCGCCGCAACCTCCTGAAGTTTTCGAAGTTTTCACGGCTTTGCCGTGACAACTTTCATTATCTGTGCACGGCCCATGGCACCCATGGGCCACGGCTCCAGCTATGAGCTGTCTTGATCTCAGTCCTTCAACGACATGCTCAGTGCGTTGATTTGATTGGGACGAATAAATACAAATAAATACAAATAACCGGTACTTTCTTGCATTAAGTATTGTAAGATATTGTAAGATATTGTAAGTACTTATATCTTAACCCGCCTGCCATTGACATATCCTATGCCTGACATCGATTGAGATCAAGGCATTGTGCTTAACTTCCTGTCTTCTTCAAGACGCAGTCAATAATCCAATCGTCGAGTCGCAGGACCAAAAACATATTGGGTGCTTGCCATACATGTGTCTAACAGATCATGCCATCCTGAAGACGAAGTGACGAAGCGATAGAATTATCATGATCCCAGTCAGATTCTACAGGATGTACTCGAGTGTTGCACCATTCTTGTGTCCCGCTGCTGAAAGAGCTTGTGCAGATAATTTGTCTTGCAATTTGCAAGATGGAATAACTTTGTTTCAAGAACTGCAGACAAAAATGTACAAAAATGTACAAATCTTGCCCAATCTACAAATCTCTCAGATTCTCTCAGTGCTTTTGCTTTGACCCTTGCCTGTGGTGGGCCAAGTGTCTCCTGGACTCACGGGACTCACGGGACTCACCGCACCCTTCCAGACCCCACTCTCGACCAACCTGCATTCATCCGGATCCAGGAGGAAGCTGCAAGTCATCCTATGACTCTGTACGCTCCGGCATTGATGTTGAACATTCCTAGGTCTGTAAATCATATCTAGACTGATCTAGACTGATCTAGACTGATCTAGACTGTGTAGACTGGCTCTACCTACGTGTAGCGAATTGCAGTTCCCATGCACAGCTGCAGCAAGCCCACAAAGAACCGTTGTACTCTCCTTTGCTTCAGGCGGTGGAGGTTGGAGGCTCGTTCCACATCAGGGAGACACTTGTGCAACCTCACCGTGTATGATACAGGGAAACACAAGCCGCATTTAGGTGCAAAATTATGCGAATGATCGATCATTAAGTTGAAGGGGAAAAAGCCGGAATCATTCATAGACGCCCACACAGACTTTTCTTGTGGCTGAAAGGCCATCACACAAGTTTGCAGTTATATGATCTCTAAGTGATCTCATTCTGGTTCCATATGTTCCATAGAGAAGTTTGTCCAACACTGACCTCTTTTCGAAAAGGCAACTTCAATATGTCTGGATATGTCTGGTGTGACATGCAAATCATTGAGGGACAAGAAAAGAACACTTCACACTACTGACAAGATCTGACAAGTTGTCATAACAACATAAAACACCATGAAGCTGTCTCCTCCATCACCAAATGATCCAAGATGCACATCAGTGAGCCATTTCCTTGCAGTGGAGCCTGCACGACGTTCAATCACATCTCGTTCAGCTGACAAGTTGTGAGGCAGAGGATCAACTGTGAAAACAAGAAAGATTGCTTCACTGAGCCTTGCTGCTTTCATTCCTTCTTGATCCAGTTGCTCATCTAAAAACATGTTATAGATATATTTGATATGTTTGATATTTGATGATGATATATGATGATTGAAATATTTTGAAATAAGCCCAACCACACGTGTCATTTAGTGCCATTCTCTCCCCGACTTGTTGCATCTGCCTGAGGAGTCCAGAAATGGATCTTCACGGTAAGCCATCATTGAGTCCTCTCAGGTCACCATGTCACCCCGAAAGTCACCCCGAAAGTGTCCGACTGTGTCCCTCTCAGGATTTAGGCGTCTATCGCCCCGCCTTTCGCCAAGCTGTGACAAAGCAGTCACACGACACGAAGCAATCGAAAGCATATCGAAAGCAATTTGTCACTTCTGATGTTTCGATCCAACTCAAAGTGGCACTGACATGCACTGACATCAGTGGCACTGACATCTGGTGTCCCTGTTCCAAAGCTCGATACCTCTCCCGACCTGAGAGCGGAAGACTGTCTGTTTGGATCTCTTGAGGCTTTTGGTAAAGTATGCTCAAAAAGGATGGGAAACAGTTTGAAGAGTCTTGGATGGAGGGAATTGCATTAGGTATGACTCTGTTGGACAGAGCTTTCATGGCTTGGGTCCACACGAAGCTTTACAACTTGATTTGTACTGTTAGACACAAAAACGTTACCGGTCATTTATTCTACAATTGGAAAAATATAGCAAACAATCAAGTTCCATCTCCTTCCTGTATGGTACCTCCATGGCATAGGCCATATTATATTCTTTTATCATGAGGAGGCTCAAAGTCTCAAGAACAACATGTCCGAGAAACATGCGGGAAAACTCCACACAAATGCTAAAGCAATGCCTGCACAGCATATCCTGTCCATTCCATTTGTGTACGAATTCGCAAGACTTTTGATTAAAAGTTGGAAAGGAGTAAGATATATAATTATATATACGTGTATATTATACATATTATATATATATATATTACATAGCAATACAGTAAAACATAACGGACTGTGACTGCAACAGGCAACCAATCCTCAGATCCCAACTTTCGCAAGCACCAGGGAGCATGTGCCAGAAATGCCTAAGTGCCAAGTCATCTGGCACAGCATCTAGTTGGATTGGCATCGCTTACGCCAAACACCACAGTCTGCAACCTTGCTACTAGGTAGACAAATTTGATGCCGAATTCTACAATATTCATCACTAGTCTACAAATAGAACTAGCTGGGACATGCCAAACTGATCCAAAAGATTCCAAAAGAAAGTATTTGAAAACCATCAACCCCGCTGGCTGCAGCATAGGAACGGCCGTCCATTTTGAACTCCCAATGGACTTGTTCTGGAGAAAACATCTGGCAGTTGCATTTGCTGCGGCAACAAAAAATATACGTATGGGAAACGATCATTTTCTTACGTGGCGGCAGGTCTTGAATTTTTGGAGAGTGTACTAGCGCACTGCTGCAATAACACAATTTTCTTCAAGGGATTTCAAAGGAGTGTTTGTGCAAACACCTTTCCGTATCACAATCGTTCATGGGATGCATTCGAAGCAAGTTGAATCTTAGACTTGGACTGCGTACACAGCTACTGTCTTTCTGGGGGATAAGTCGCGAAGCGAATTCAAGATGATGCAAAAGTTGAAACCTGCGGTTTGCAACAGAAACAACACATCCGTTCCTACAGCAATCGACTAATCTCGCTCTAGTCTGAAAGATGCGCTCGGGAATGCACAGACCTGACAAAGCATCAGCTTCATCCTGTCTGCCATGAACTTGTAGTCCGGTCCGATCTCGGCAAAGCGGCCAATTGGCAGTTGACAAGAGCTAACTCATTTGTGACAGCATATTCTAAGAAGTGATGACTGAACCAATACTCCAGAATACTCCAGCTATAAGTGCGTTCCAGATTTAGGATTCTCTCTGTCTGAGGGCCACTTTTTCTTCGAGAAGACCGTTGACCGCCAACATTCAAATCATGGCTCTCCGGTCGCTATCTCTCTGCTGACTTTTCTATTGGATTTTATTGGTCTGCACTATCCGAAAGATGCCATGAAGCGATGCACTAAGTGCAGAGGTCGCGAATCCATGAGTGGTCAGAGCTTCTGCAAGCCTCTATGATCCAAAAATGATTCAAAAACACAACACTTTCTCGCTGTCACGCAGACAAGAAACCCAGAGTTCGATTACCTGGAAGAGGGACTTTGGAGGAATCTGAGAATGGACGATTCAACACCCAAAAAGGCTTGGGATTTAACAGCAAATGCAACAATGACAATCAGGCCGAAAGACTTCTGCCAAGGCCAGACATACAGTAGATTCATGTGTTTTCCTGCTTTCACATTCGTATGGACTCATGTTTATAATATTTTATAATAATGTCAATGTGGCAGGGGCAGCCCTTCAAATTCCCCCACTCACCAACCGCCTGCTTTGCCCTTCAAACCAAAGAACTAAACTAAACGACGCAGTCCAAACAACAGCAAATTTGACTTAAATGTATTTACAGTCCATTATATTTGATATCAGCTCCCTGAAAGGAGCAGTTATGCAATGTACTGTATCAATTTCATTTTTACTCAATGACACGAGTAGCTGCTCCAACACACATCCGAAGACCTTATTTGGGCGAAAATATTGAAAGTTGGATGTTCAATTCTACAGACCCAAACTTCTGCTGCCTCCCCAGCACAAGAACCAGCAAAAATCGTCGGGAAAAATTGATCAGAACATATCAGAACAGGTTGAACTCAAGTTCGCAAAGGCACCGCTTGGAGTTTGGCTGTCTTGGTTGAAAGCCGGTCGCAATCTTGGGAAATGTATAAATATATAATAAATATAATATATAAATTGTACATATCACGCCCAAAGTTCTTTTCAAAGGGGAACATTGTTGCCATTTTGTCAGAAGACCAAAGGTTCACCACTCCAGGATCCGTCCTTCATTGATCAAGCAACCACTGGCTTTCCGGGTCGCGTCTCCATCAGTGGCTTCTCGGGTCGCTGGTAGTCGCTCAAACGCACCAGATCCAATTTCCAGTCTGCCAGGTTCAGCGATTCGTTGCATAGCGACAGTGCAACATTTTGGTGTTCATGTGTGGATCTTGGAATATCAAGTGGAATACTACAAGTACCTTAGTTTCTTTGTTTGGGACGTCTGCGCTATTTCGCGCATCGCTCAAGACGCATTCGACACAGACATTGACATTTACTATAATTACATCTGACTTGCTAACTGCCTGTCCCAGGCATCACACTCTTTGAACGAATGCACGTGATGTACACATTGGAGTAGACATTCGACGAAGGCAAAGGAGGAGGAGAAGGAGCTAACGGGGACACAAACCATATCCATTAGCCCCAAGTGAACTAGCAGCGGCAACACCACCAACAATAGCGAGAGTGACAACCACAACCACAAAAAAACGATAAAGAACAAGAACCAAACCACCACCACCAGAGCAGGGGCAACGACACCAACTACAATACACTACAATAAAGCAATCGCTTGAGAAATCCTGATAATTAAGATTATTTTGTGGTCAAACAATTTCTCACAAATTGCTTGCCAGACTGACTTCGAAACAGATCTCGTCATATCTCGTCCCTTGCCCTCTCGTTTTCATGCATGGTTTTGATTTTTATAGACTTATTTGCAAGAGGACACTCAGAGAACAACCAGAATAACCAGACAAGATCATGCAGGTCAGTTGTGGTCAGTTGTGCAAACCTGCATGGTGCTTCTCCAAGAGCTCCAGCTCACGATCTGGGTGAACCTGCGCTGCCATGATCATTGCTGCTGTGGGAAAGTCTATGAAAGTTTCCCAAGTTTCATTTGACAATTTTTGAAAGGGAGGGGCCTGTTGTGAGCGGCAGAAAATTGAGATGACTGGCACTGTTTTTTGCAAATCCTAAATAAGATTTTGATCTACCCAGAAGCCCATAAGGTTAGGTTTTTATTCAGATGTTCTTGGATATAATAATCTAGTTCCATGCAATTCCCATGCAAAATCATATTTAGATTTCTTGTTTCACCTTTTGAATTATGTTGTTCTTATTGAATGCAAGTAAATAGATACATCAGAGTCATAATGCAAAGGATCAAAATTGTAAGCAAACACAGTTCAGGAATAACACATAAGAACACTATTGAAATATATTATTTGCACCTTAATATCATTAAAATGGTTGCATGAACCCTTCCACTATCCCTTGCAAAATATCACGTTTTTGTCTAAAAAATGCAGGGTGTCCTTAAAAGAAGTACAGCGGTCCCTTGAGGGGGAAGCATTTTTCCACAATATGTAGCATGAGTTCAACATAATAGTGCATGCCTGTTCTAATATGTAATATTAAATGCATCAATGACTACCTCCTGCTCGTAAAGAAGAATTTTGCATTCATGTGCAATGTTCCTTTGAGAAAGTACAATGTTTTTTCAACAAGCAATACGCCTAACAACTATGGAGGAATCCTCTAAAAGATGCAGCATTCCTTTTAAAAAAGCGCAAGCTTCTTCCCAATGATAGGGTATCTCTTTAAGTAGGCAGTATTCCTGTGCCATATGTAGCGTGCCTTTCAATTTACAGCCACCTTTTTAATATGCAGAACTCAATGTCAAAAAGTGCAATATCCAATGAATGCATCAAAGCAATATTCCTTGAAAATCTTGTGAAGATAACTATGTTGCTTCCACATGGCAATTTTCCGAAAGACCACATCGTATTCTTTTCAAGAAGCCATGTTCCTGCAAAAATAGAAGATACATTTATTGAAACATGGAGTATTCCAGTATTCCTGTTGAAAAGGTTCAGTCTTCCTTGTTTGATAATCTTTACAAACCGCTGCATATGTAAAAGGATTACATTTTGGAGTGAAGGTCCATTCTCCTAAGATAATATTGCATCCCCCTCATGGAGGTTATATTTTTTGAAGAACAAACCCTAAGACTTTTCACACAATCTTCAAGGATTGATAAAAGGATCCCAAGTTTGCGAAAGAACTCCATCTTGAAATTTGAAATGAGGTTTTTATGTCTGAGGGAGTTTTTGCACCCTTTCCAAAAAGATATTACGAACTTTCTTGAAGGGAAATATTGCAGATACTTATAAACATGTATGTAACATTCACCTCAAATAATGCCATTATAATGATAACTAGAAAAACATCGTATGATTCACTTCAAAGAAGGCCATGGATCTTAATTTCAAATGGTGTTGGAATCTGCTAGCAAAAGGCTCCATACTTTTTATGGAACTGTATATGTATTGAAGGTCTTTTCAAACTAGTACTGCACTCTTTTCACATAGATAAAGGGAATGCGCGAAGTCAGGCCACACTTTCTTTACAGAATATCACGTTCTTTGAAAAATACGATTTGGGATCACAGATATTGGAAGATTGTATGTAAAAAAATGCCGAACCCATGTCCTAACTGCACTTTGTCTGCTTTATTTTGTTTCATTTTTTCGGTATTGTTTTGAAAAGTGCCAAATTCTTCAGAAAACTAGTTGAAAATAATGGCAAATCCGGATTAATAAACCTACCCCCCCAGAAGGTAGGTACCTAAGGAGAAATTTCTGCTAAGGTTTTAGCCCAAAATAATCGACCTCCTAAGTTGAAGTCATAAGAGATCAACTTCCAATTGATATCAATATGATTTCCTTTTAAACAAAAAACAACTAAAGATTACTGTAGAACGGATTTTAATTGATATCAATACCTTCAATTTATTTTCCGTATGTTTCAATCGATTTACCGTTGTGAGTGTCTACCCCAAAAGCTTGAAATTCACCGCTGACAACAGGCCTTTCTGTTTTGAAAAATATTGAAAACATGAAACCAATGTCAATAGAGGCTAATCGATGCACTGGTTTCTTTTGTCAACATCTTGTATGGATTTGCACAGCAGCATTAAATGACAAACACATACAAACACAAATTACCTTCCCTTGGGATTCAGGAGATTGACGTGGTTTCTTGGTGTACCATGTTTTACCTTTGATGATGTTTACTCGGCTCTTCTCCCCTGCATCTATCAAAACTGTGGCAAGTTCGTACCAATTCGCACCCAGTTCAAGAACTCGTCGAAGCTGATCAGTCCAGAATTGTCGCTATCGATAAATTCCTCATGGCGGGTGAGTCGCAAATCAACGCAGAAAATCAAAACGAACGGTGCTCCTCGGTGCTCCAGGCTTAGTACAAAGATCTGCAGTGTGCAAGTATGTGCAAGTATTGGAAGCCAACAGTATGATACTTACATATACTTACAATTGCATATATATATAATAGCTGCAGCATCATATTCATAAAGTAAATACAAAAGTATATTGTTTATATATTAGTATAATTGTGAATAGTTCATAATCCACTTCTTCCGATGAAGGCAAAAAAAGTATGAAAGCAACGCACATCTTGGAGCAGTTTCAGTCTTGCCGCCTGGTGTTGCATTGGTCATTTGCTTGAATCAGCATTGCGTCAGCAGGTACAACGCAGTGTAGAGGTTGAAAAAGTTGCAGCATATCTCTGCGGTCCCCATGGAGAAAACATCAGAAACCACAGTTAAACTCGGCTATACTCACTACAGTAGTAGTCACTACAGTAGTAGTCACTACAGTAGTCACTACAGTATAGGAACTGCATGGGGATGCATCTGCCAAGATCTGCCAAGATACGTGCAGGTCACCACCTGGGTTTGGTCTGAAGGATCAGAAGGTGGAAGCATTCTGAATTGATAGCATCCTGACATTAAGCAGCCATAAGAAGCATTTGGGGATATTTGGGGTATGTTTGCTAGCCCGAAATCCTAGACCAAACATGACCAAACATTGTCAAAGCATCTCTGAAAACCAAGATCCACCGACTGACAGGTAGGCTTTGAAACACAAGCAGCATGGCGCAGAGTTCGGAATCGATACTCTTCTTTCAACACTACTTCCGCAGCATATGCAGCATATGCAGAATGTTCCAAAGACGAAGTTAAATGAATGACCATAAAAGAAACACTGGGGGTTCTGCATGCATGTTCAAAAACACGCATACATCATCATACATTTACAGTATTCTACAGTCATCTACTACATTGCACAACTACACGCTGGTTTGGGATCCCATTGGTTTCATTTCGCTCTACGTACAGCATAACAACAAGATAACATTTCAACAAGATGAAACTCCTCCAAAACGACGACAACAACAACACATGTCACACATTGTCACGCAATGCACCTGTTTTTCACAAACTCACTATCCACTTCAATGGACCCCTTGCATGGAACTGTATCAGTACTCTCTCCATGCCAAGCAACTGGCTTCTGGGGGTATTCCACCAATACTTTGGATAAAGTGCCAGAATTCCTCCTTGTCCAATTGCCCATCGCCAGTCTTGTCCTTGAATTGGACGGACACGCAAAGCATCAAAGCGTTGATGACGATATCTGCACATTTTTGCTACGAGGATATCACCACACAGAAAATGATGCATGCAGCCAATCAACTTGCACAAGGGCGATGTGCACAACCACTCTAAATTACATCAGGTTTGGAACACTTTGGCGTCAATGGTAAAGTGGAACCAGTTGGAAGGACGAATTCAGTGGTAGAATGCAAGTGGAAACTGCTTTGCAAACATACTTGGCAAAGGAGTGCATCCTTTGTGCGGGCTCTTTTTCATTCGTCATTGGCTTTGCCTGGCATTCCGAATTGGATGTCCCTTGCCACATTGAGCAGGGAATTGCTCAAGATTCAAAAGTTGTCTCAGGTTGTCTCAATGATGATGATGGTCATGCAAGTAGTAGCCCTTCATTGAAACCACACGGTCGGGATTGTAGATGACATATTCCGGACCATAAGGATCTGGTTGAAAGTTGATGGAGTCATATCCTTGTGCTTTCAGCCAACTTCCACGAGCTTTCCGGTCCTGACACTTTGCATAGGGATGGTGGTTGCAAGTCGCACTGGTGGTGCAGTGCCAAGGCATATGCTTTATCCTCCCAAGGTTCACTTTGGCTTCAATGATAAAGCCTGCTCCTGAGTCGGGGCCTTTGATCTTCCCGGAGGTAGCTTGTACTGAGGTGGCAAAGTAGATTCCTGCTCCACACCAGCCGACATGGCCTAATCTGAAGCCATTCTTCAAGATACTCTTGCCTGCACTTGGCGTTGTTTGGTGGTAGAGTGTCTTGACCCAGCCAAGACCTGCTTCAAGAGTAGTCTCTGACGTGTCATTGCTGGCGTTCCTTCGCAATTGGAGGGCATGAAGGGCACAACCACTTGATCCATCAGCATTCTGACCATTCTGACCATTCTGACCATTTTGACATTCATCGTCTTCCACAAAGCCATCCTGGCCATCCTGACTGCTAATCTCGGAGATCTCGACGTGTGCAAGTCCTGTTGAAGCACTCGCAAAGAGAATGGCTAGAGCGTAGAACCACAGCATTCCGGTCCGGTGTTTGCCCGGGCTACTAGGTATAGATAGCACTTTTTTATTGAACACAGCTCGAGCAGGACACGAACGCATACAAGCAGTGCTTCTTGGCACACAGTCAAAGTGGGTCATGCTATGAACACACAACATGACTTCCCGACTTCTTCATTGAAATATTTTGTACAGTCGCACATTCATCAAACGAATTGCAGAAATATAACTTGTGAATTGTGACATGATGCTTCTACCAAACTGCAGTAGTTGCTGTGAGTGCACGAGTGTACGCGCAACTGAATCAAGCGAAGCGCTGCAAGAAGGACTCATCTTCAATTTCGTGCCAAGATTCAATCTTGCGGAATATCTTTTGGACCTCTTCCTCGGACATGTCAACCAACTTCTCCCGAAGATGATTTAAACCTGGAAACACGGGCCACAAATTATAGGCAGGGATTGCAACTGACTGCACAGAAACAGGCCAGAGAGCTGTTGAATGCTGTTGATATCTGTTGATGACATCGCACATTCATCACGCATCATCACATTCAACCAAGACGTCTGCTCGTGAAACATAACATGCTGCTACCATACTAAGCTGAATACATGCCCTTCTTCAATGTTGAGTAGATAAACGCAGGAAAACAAGCACTGCAAATTTACATTGCTTCAAACACCTCCATCTTTGCTACTCATCCTCTGCTGCACTTTGTCTGAGACTGGGACGAAAGTTGTTTGTTTCGAAGACCCAGCCCAAGAATTCCTCCTTGTCGATGCCACCCGACTGGTTGATGTCAATCTCCTGACACGACTGGCATAGAGAATGATTTTTGTTCTTCCACTTCAGCCTTGAAGAAGCAATCCCATGCTCAATATGCTCCATGGTGGAGAAGCACAAAACCTGTCAACCAATGTTAACCACTCATCAGCAAAAAGACGTCGGGAATAGTCCTTTCATTTGGGTGCAAGCTGATTGTATTGTGGTGACAAAGGGGCACCATTTTTCCACCACTAAACAAAAACACATTTCAGGCACAACATCAGCGTTAGGAAAAATGGCTGAATGTTTACCAAGAAGCATCAAAGATATGATCACCTTAGCCAATGACAAACCACTTAGGTTCGCATTCACAACTGTCTCACGCAGATCTAAACTGAACTGAAACATCAACAATGGGTTGGCAACTGTCGTGTGGAGAGTGCACGACGTCAAAGAGCTCAATATAGCAAAAAAATGCCAAAACTTCAATATCAGGCAGTCAGATTCAGCACATGATCAACATGTTGCATAATTCGCACACGAAATACCGTACAGAGTATAGATGGATACTCCGTGTATTTCACATTAATCAATTGATTTTGGTAACTGCAATACCAACAGCTGACTGTCCAGAGTTCACGTCCAAGGGGCTAAGCTTCTCATCCATGTAGTCTCGTTTTCGTGTGAGACCTTCGCTCAAGGCAACCAGCGACCAGTCCCTATGCAGCCCGAAGATAAATGCAGTGAAATTGGTTGCAAGTGCGTTGCTGGAAACGGCTCTGATGGTGATTGAAGCATGAGAACATATATTGAATTATTACCGACATACTTTATGTCTCTGATGCTCGAGGGTCAGAATGGACTTTGCCATTCACAGGCCATTGATTGAAGATATCTTTCGCATGCTGTTCGGGAAAAGCACATCACGCAGTAAGCAGATGTCTGTATACGGCAAGTATATATGATACAATATAATATAACAAAATGCATGTCCTTGTCATGAGCAGTGAAGCCTGCTACAAAACGTTTGTGCAGCAGGTAATGGAACATGTTTGAATTATTCAAGAACCGCTAGAAACAGGAAGCATTTTACAAGATGTGATTGTGGCATCAAATTATATTTCAGCGGGAAGCTATCAGAATTCGCTGGCGCCTCTAAGCATGGTGTAGAATGCAGGCTTGTCTAAGAAGCCTGACAGAATCTCAGTGGATTTAGAATGCACAGTTGCTTGGATTGGTGGCATGTTATTATCTTGCGAGCGGATGCAAACAGAATATGCAGATCATATCAAAATAAGAATACTGAATGAGCGCATGGTTTTGAACACCTCAGAAATTCGATGCAAAGGTTTCAGTGCAAGGTCTTGCAACCTTTTTGTAAGCGTAAATCCCTCCTCGGACAGCCCAAATGGAAGGCCTACACAATGGCAAAACATGGCAAAACATTGACCCTTGAAAACTTCACAACATTTGACTCGATAATTTGTCAACTGCCTTCAAAATCAAGCAAGAATAGTCAAGAGTCTCAGAGGCACTTGTTGTTGACCCAACTCGTATACGCATGATATTGCCAAAGAAACATGTTGAAGATCCAAATGGTCAGAATATTCAGAATCTATCCAATTTCACAGAAGTGTTGGACATTGCATGGCACCTTTGGACATGATTGTTAAATGGACCGCCGGCGCTGCAATCTCACCGCTCATCCTGCGCCCCATCTGCCTAATCTTTTGGAATCATACAACTCAAAAGCTTCGATAGCACTCCAATAGTCCTCAAAGACCGCAGCCGACTGCAGCCAACTGCAGCCTGTATGGTAGGACCGTCCTGTTTGCAGACTACCTCTTGGCCCTAGAATATCATTGGACAATATAGGACACCAGAATTGTCTGACACCCCGCATCCTATTGCATCTACTCCGCCTGGAGTTCAAATCTTATCGGTTACATTATACACAAAAAGAGCATTTCTCGGCCCAAGCATGATTCATCAAGATTCATCAAGATTCATCAAGATTCATCAAGATTCATCAAGATTCATGACTATTTGCTCATATCATGACCAATCATTCACCAAGTTTCGAGTTGGCGAATACTGGATGGCATGGAACCCCCTTGCCCCAGCCATTTCTTGTTCACACCTCCAGTGCTGCAGGAATTTGATGGAGTCGATTGGAGTCAGACTATTTTGGAGCCAGAGAAAAACTCTCTGTTCTATGCCTCCGGTACTGCTCGATTGTTTTAAACCATGCATATAATGATTCAATCAGAACCACAAGCACTTTGACTTCAATTCTATTAGATGTGTAGATTACCAGAACTCTTCAGCACCTGCGGATTCGTGTGCATCTACTGCTTCACGAAGTTCCTTCACAAGGTTGCCATTCCTCAGTGCAGAAGAACCTCTGGGACTCGATGGTTAAGCTCACCTCTATTTTTCTACAAGACCGCGCGATTAACTGGTACCTCAACCTGGCACATCCATGCACATCCAGCGTGCTGCTGTATCCTAAACATATCCCCATCGAATTCTCATCAACACCGAAATGAGGAATTTCTCCATGCAGTGACCTAACCCTACCATACATTCATCGCCTTATTTTCACATATTTTCACAATGTCCTCAACCAGTAGCCAAGGCCATGATGTGCTCCAGTGCTTCAGCATGCAGCCAACACAGTGGATTGAACATTTGAAGCACTTTGAGTTAAACTGAATGAAACATTGACACAACATGGCTGCCTCTGCCTGTCTCCTGTCTCCACCCAGTTAGGCACCCTGGCTTGTGCTTGTGTTCTCCTGGTGGTGCGTTGTGAAAAGCTGAAAAGCTGCGTCCCCATGAAACAGTGACTACTTACGAGTGGAGCCTGAGAAAACCGCATGTTGGGATGGAGTTTCAACATCATTTGTGAAGCCAAAAAACTTGCCAGCTCCTATGAACAAAATTTGAGCAGTTGTATGTGGTTGTTGAAATATATGAAGATCTGAAGATATGTCGTCTTGCAGCAAAGTGCAGCGCATGTTTGAGATTTGTCAATGATTTGCCTGAATAGACGAAACTACAATAAATTACAATAAATTGAGTACATTTAACTATAATCATTATCATTAATAATCATTTACACAAAGGTTGTGTTATTTGTGTTAAAGTTGTCCCTGCAAAGGAGTCCAGAGTTCGGTCAGCCATCAGGATCAATATCTTTTTTGGTCGTTTGCCTCGCCAAGTTTGGACGTAGAAACCACCTGCCACAGCTCGAGCGTGGAGTTGCAACTTGTCCAACATCGAGGCAACACCTTCCTTCAGTAGCGGTTCTCCCGTGCTGTGTTTCCCTTGTCCAGTCACAATGAGAAGTGTTCGAGGCTTTTGTTTCGCGTCGTCCAGGGCAAGCTGGAGTGCCATCTTGGCACTTGACAAGGACATGCCGTGCAGGTCGAGCACGTGATCACCGGAGAAAAATGCTTTCCTTCCAACGTCGCCTGCTTGCTTCTAGTACAAGCATCCAAACACTGAGACCCGCACAGGGGTGTGAATATCATGCAACAAGCAAAGAAAAATAAAGAAAATAAGAAAACAAAAGGGCCACTCACATCTCAGGCACTTTCAATAAAAGTCCGCATCAAGTACTCGCGAAACTCTTGTACCCCCGTCGCAGTATCTTCTTCGCCTGTCGTTCTCTGACCGCCTACGAGTTCAGTTTGTGGCTCCGGCATCCCGATATTGGCAGAATTGTATGTGGAGGCATCAATTTGATGGCCACGTTGAGAAAAGTTGTGCTTCAACAAATGCAATGCATGCTTCCATTGGTGACTCATCGTAAGGGCAGCCAATTGTAGGTTCGAATTCACCAAGTCTGGTGCCACATACTCCAAGGAACCATTCAGCTCGGAAGCCAATGCTAAGGATGACTCCCAGTACGAAGCAATGACACAGGCCTGTAAGGCATTGTTGAGACAGGGAGTGCTCATTGTAAGACCTTCCAGCTGTGCTTCATCAAAAAGTTTCAGTGCAAAAGCCCACGATCCGCTGCCATCTGAACGTGCTCCCTCTGCGCAAGCTGCAATCGTGGCTCCTAGCAGCTGCAAAACATATCATCTATACGGTTATACGTATAGATACAACATCTGGTAATGTGTTGCATACGAAATTGGGGTACGGCCAAGATGCTGATAAAATGCGAAAACCAGCATAGAAAATATAGGGCATCGATGCTGAATCAAGCAGGACAAGTTGGACATGCTCATGCAGCATGCCAAAGACAGCAGTGACCAAGGCCCGAAACGCCATGCCATGCTTGCTGTCAGTATGAAACCAAGGGCATTATCAGGTCATCAGAACATATCAGAACATTAAAATGAAAACTGAACAAACTGTTCAGGATGATTACCATCTTTCTTGCAGCCGGTCCGAATGTGATGATGTCAGGCTGGACATGCTGTAGGCGCATCTCCCAACACAAGTGAATGGCTTCTTGCCAGAAGGAACCCTTTCGACATGCATCAATAGCAGTAGTGTAGCTGATAGCATCCTCGGACACAGCTGAAGCAATCGTCCCAGAGCTTGATTCGAGAAATGTAAAACCACAAACTTCTGGGCAAAGAATACAGGATAAATACAGGATAAATATATAGGTAAATCAATGGTAAATCAATGGTAAATCAATGGTAAATCAATGGTAAATCAATGGTAAATCATGATAAATCAATCATCCAAAACCATCCGAATCATGTCCAAGCGTCAGGATCTTGAGTGGAGGAACGAATGGTTTCCAAAGTGTGCAAAGCTCCTTCCCAGTAAGACTGCTGCACAAAGCTTTGCATAAGAGTATTGTATGTTTCCAAATCAGGTCGAACTTGTTGCTTGGACATGTCATAATAGATTTGGTAAGCATCTCCCAGAATGCCACATTTAATGAAGGCACTCATGGCAGCATTTAGGACCACCGCATTGCTCTCCACTTGGAATTGTCGCATCTCATCGAGTAACCCTTTCGCTGTGTCGTATTTGCCGTGAGTTCCACAGGCCGCGATGACTCCACTGTATGCCTCTGAAAGATTCAGAATATACTCTTTGAATGAATCTACGATATAATCTATAATAATGACGTATAATACAGAAACATAATAATCAATCATGATAACTCAATATAACATAATATCAGCTACTGTAATACTAGTAATACTATGTAATACGAATATCTATATAATATCACAATAATGAGACTCCGCCTGGTGTCTCTTCCTTGATTTTGCTCAAAAACACGTCATCTGATTCACTGATACCAAACAAAGCACTCCTTCTTCATCCAGGGCTTGGCATGGTTTGTCTCTTTCAATCTCTTCCACTAAGTTGTTGCGCCAAGATGCAGTCGCTCCTGGTGCAACATTCTCCCTCCTCATCTCCTGTGATCGATGAAACACATGTAGATTGGAAGGGGAATGGAGGGGATCTAATCTATAGTCTATAGCTGTCATGTCTAAAACATGAACGAAAATGGTGGCATTTGAATCATGATAGTTAACACGTATCAACTGGTTCTGAAGGTGCCTACGATTCTTTCAAATGTGCATTCCATTGGCGCTGAGTATTGAGCTGATCTACTTTCAATGAGATGCAGCGAGAATTGCTTGAGGTCCCACCAAACACCTCCCTTCATTGCTCAAGAGTTTGTCCTTGAGCATCTTCAATGAGCGGTGCAGTTCGTTTGCCGAGTTCATTGCTTTCAGCAGGGAAACGTAGGTCACGTCAGTAGGTTTCAACTGATGTTTGGGCAACTCCTGAACAGCCAAACCACCACACAAGGTTGGTGGATGCAAAAAAATTGCACCCAGTTCAATTGTCAAGGTGCTACCCTGCGGCTGGGCACCGTTGAAGTTTTTCAATAAGCCCTCACCCAGCGCTGGTCCTGCTGCAACAACAAAGCACGCTGCCATTCACTTGCTTCGGCACAGGCAGCAATGGCAGCATTGAAAGTCCGCACGTTGGGCCTTTCCTTCTGCAATGCCATGACTCTTAGTAGGTCGAAGGCAAGCTGCCAACGACCTGCTGGTGGTCCGGCATGATTTCAAACATGCATCCGAAATGATCCAGAATCTAACTCATGTCATGTGAAAAGTGTTGCCTCATGTTGCCTCACACTATCTCACATTATATCACATTCCATGGTGTTGGCCCTTGCCCCTTGCCATCCCTTGCCTGACTCAGCAGCGGAGCCAATCACCGTATTGAAGGACAGCGTATCAGGAGGAGGCAGTGAGGGAGGTCTTGATTTGGATGCCAGACTGTTGCTCGAGATGCTGTGGGACCTCTATTTTGCTTCAAGACTCAACAATGCTGATAATGCTCAACAAACAAAAAAACATCAAAAGACCATGTTGACTCTGTTGACCTTTCAAACCTGGGCAGCGACAACAACATGACAGCATGCATTTATTTGTAGATGTCGAGGCTGTGGTTGAACAATTTCTTCTTGTGAGTCGAGGAACATCTCTGTCAGGAGCCACAGGCACCATTGCCACTTGCCAGAATTTTTGAAGGCTTGCAACACAGTATTGCACATATACCTGGGCTTCAGAAGGGCGAGGAAGCTCATGTAGATTGAAAGTGACTGGCAGGTCTAGTATACGCAGGTACAGGAGGAAAAAAACAATGCCAAGTCAAGACAAAGAAGCGGGTCCACATTTGCAGCGTTATCTGACCTTGGCAGGTGTGACATGAACCGGCCATTTGTGATTTATTCACAAGACATGAATTGCCTATCGGGGCCTATCGTTTGAGGATGTGCATGATGTGTGTGGAGACCTTGTTTCGCTCTCAATGTTTCAACGTCCAACAGGCAGGATCTAAGAAAGGAAGTAGGAAGATCGAAGATCAGGAAGACCATCTGATCATAGGAGCAAGGCTCAATCGTCCCACCTCAGAACCCTTCCAGTCTTCTGGACCAGTGACAAATGGGTTCTTGCCGAGTGACCGAATCAGAGAAAATCTGTGCAAAGCCTCTTGCCAAAGTCCAGCGTCACCCAAGCAACCGAGCAGTGTCGTTGCAGTCACCACCGTACGATCTTTAGCTGGTACATCCTCAAAGCAGGCCAAGGCCTCTGCCCATTTTGTACCTTGCAGTTGCATTTAGTATTTAGGTCTTAGGTCACGTAGCCATGATACAGTATCGAAATCATACAATAAAAAAAAATATATATATATATATATGTACTATGCAGCAAATCAACCTATTATAAAGCTCAAAACCAATGTTGCTAAGCAAGCTCAGGCTGACTTCGTCGACAGGCGCTGATGACCGCGTTGTGCACACGAATGTCTGCCTGCAGTGACTGGAGTTGCATAGCAACAAGACAATCTATAGCTTCCTGCCAATCAGCAGTCGACAACGATTCAGTGACATCGATCTGCATTTGCCGCTTGCCTCACATGCAGAAACCGCAGAAACCCTGAAGCCTTGAGGTCTCCCAACTGCCTCCAGATGGGATACCTTTCGGGAAGATCTTGGACAATCCTAAATAACAAAATCTGTGAAATATGTAGTATGTGTGTGTTCTATTGTGTTCTGTTGTGTTCTTTTAAATACATGTCTATAAGATTCTATAAGTCTATAAGCATAATTTGCCTTTCAGCTGGCAAGGAAAGCCTGGCAGGATGTCACTGACATTTCATTCACACAGCACTATTTCCTCTGAGACAACGAGTTAAAAAATATTGGAATACAGATTTGCAAGTGAATCTATGTAATTAATCTGATATCGTCAATTTTCAAATCATTTCAAATCTTTATACAGGTATAATAGGTAAAATATAATAAAATATAGGTGAAGCTGATGGGAAGCTTCCCAGCGCTGCCGATCTGGCAGCGCTTTCACGCATTCCTCTGTCCAGCGCTACTCGAGTTGATGCCATGCTTTCCACGAGAGCGAGAACGTGGGCCCACTGCCTCGATGAACCCAACGCGCCAAACGCTGCGTTGTAGCTGTAGTCAGAGCACTGGAGTCTTCTCAAAGGAAACTCCTTAGGCACAAAATGGCACAGATTGCACAGCGCACGGCGATTGAAATCAATTGAAATTCACTACAGCAAGACTTTTGAATTGCGGTTGTGACTACAGGGACCTACTGGATTGCAAATTTCATCAAATTTCCCTACTCAGGAGCACAAGAAAACAAAAGAAACTGGACATGTGCAAGTGAAGGTCCGAGAGTAAAGCAATTGCACGTTCCCATTCGCGACCATATCCACAAGATCCAATGGCTAGATTCAGCATAGGAGTGTCGGGAACAAGTCCTTGTTCTTCGCATGAAGCGACGAGGGACAGCGACACATCCCAGCGACCTTGACGACGGCTAGCTTGAATCGCATGGCAGTATGCCATTTGATGTGGCCAAAACCTGAAAATGCTCGACACGGGCACACTGAAAACCCTTCAAATACAGAATTCAATTCCCTTCAATAGCATGGGTGTTGATCTAGGACTTCTAAGATTTAGAAATCTAAACCCTGTACGTCCTGGACCTATTGCGTATAGGTCTTTTGTCGAAAGACCTAAACATCAATCCTGGGACCTATCCAGGGAAGGGTGCTGCAGCAGGGGTTCAAGATGTGCACAGCCCAGAGACATATCATTTTCCACAATTTCTTGAAGAGAAACAATCGAAGATAACAAAATATAGAAGCCGAATGCTGGAGGTACCACCCGGTGCTGAAACTTTGAGATGAAAGCCTTCAAGGGCCTGATGTACCATCATAAATCAATTTCTTGAAGCTGTGATTGTCAACAGCCTGCGCCGCTGAATCAATTTAGAAGAGACTGACAAAGTTTCCAAAACAGAATAGAAAAAATGATTTCAGACCTGACCGTGGACAAAGCGTGGACAAACCGTCGAAAACCCTATCTAGAGTGTGGAAAGACTTATCTAGAGCGTGGACAGGGGTATCAGGATTTTGGGCGTATTTTCATGTTTTTTCTCTTGCAGAGAATTTTAGGATCCCCACCCCCAAAAATGGGCAACAATCTGATCGGCAATAAATTCATGCATGGGATGATGGACATGTTTGTCTTGACTAGTTCATATGCCGACGGGCTCACAAAAACTTAAACATGGGCACGTGAAGGGGGAAAAATGAAATGCGTCAGAAATCGTCAGCATGAACAAAGGTTTCAATCTGGATTCTCTTGCTGGCACAAGAATTCAAAAACATGCAGTTTTAAGGCTATTATATCCTTGGTCCTTGTTCAGGTCTTTTGTTATGCATTTAGGTCTCCAGTCTGGGACCTATCTTGGTTTGGTTTTTGGCATTTTAGGGTTAAAATAATTTATATCTGGGGCTCGCAGCCAAAACACCCACGAGTACATTGCATACCAAATTGTCGGAGGATATTGCATGCTATGTATATATATATATATATTATGTAATATTAATTATATTATATTATTATATCAACTATAGCAATACCCTAATCATCCTTAACCATTGTTATTGTCTATCCAGGTCTATCCTCCTGTCTGGTGTTCCCTGTTTCGTCACTCACACGGCCTTTGTTCCTTGACCTCGTCCAAGATCTGGAGACACCACTGCCACTGATCCTGTCTTGCCAGGGACTGTAGCGTGAAGTCCAATACACCAACATTCATCCGGTTCCCAACATTCGTCTTGCTGTTTCCCTTGCCAACATTGCCAACATTGCCAACGCCACTTGGACCACTGGCTCCACTGGCTCCACTGGCTCCACTGGCTCTGAAGAAATCGATTGCCTCTCGCCAGTCAGAGAATTTGGCAACTTTCGGGGCTATGGCTGCCATTGCTGGAAACGGAGCAGCAGGGGCAGCCGGAAACGTGCTCCGAGGATCTTCCACAGTCTTCGGCCAGATATGTCTCAAAGTGTCTCAAACCCATGCAGGCATTTCCAGATTCGATCTGTCATGATCTGTTTACCATTATTGTTTACCTTGTACCCCCCAAAAAAAGCTATCACCGAACACCATTTGATCAACTTGACTCAATCAATGTGAACATGCACGTCACATACAGAATGTAGTTGATCTATTGTGCATATGTCACCTTGCGTAGTCTGTGGATGTCTATGTTACTCTTGTGAAACTCCGAACGAGTTGAGCAGCGAGAAAGCGTGTAACTTCAACATTGTCCGACTGAATAAGACCAACCACAGATCAATTACATGAAAATATCGCTGACATTACCAGTTGATTCACGGAACTGAACAGAAGCTTTCGACACAACAAACACAGTGTCAATACACAACTAGACATAAGAAGAGTTCTGCACAATTCTAAGCAAAGGATTTGAAAGGAGTGGAATACAAGGATGTACAAGGCGAATACACTACAGTACATTCTGGAATCAATGCGGTGTCTCTTGCTTCACGCCTGGACTCACAGCAGCATCTTAGATTCTTAGAATTTTCATGAGGATGTCAAGGATGGTGTCGGTGAACACGGTGAGATGCTTAAATTATCATTGATCTCACTGGGCTCACCGTTGATGAGAGTTGAGGCCCAGTTGAGGTGCCCATCAATGATTGTTTGCATCCCGAATGCCCAGAACTTATGATGACTGAAATATCTTTGAATGGTGCAATTTTGTGAGATGTCTAAATACAGGAACATCAAATAAGATTCATGATATGTACGATATAGTTTATATTATATTATTATTATATATAATATCATTATAAATAAGTGTATATATAATCATATGCAAAATGGGAAGGAACGAGATGATCAAACATGCAGAAACAACTTTATAATTTGAAAGAAACTATTATATTTGTTATCTATCTTATCTTTATAATTCTTTGTATTTAGTTCCTCTCTTGCAAATTACCAATGGCCGCTTTCCCCCGAAAGCGCCTTGGATGGAGGTTGCAGCTGGGGATCTTGGCTGCACTGGTTTCGGCAACTGCGGAGTCTGCATGCCTTGCCAAGATTATCAAGATGTGTCAAAAATTCATGACGGAGTGACGGAGTGTCTTGCTAATAACTTGCTTTAAGGCTGCTAAGGGATCTTGGATCTTGGTGTCTTGATGTGTCTTGCCTGAAAGATGGTGACATATTGGTGACATATTGGTGACATCCAACATTCGATGTGACTCTGGTGACTGAGATTCAACCGCCAAGGGATGTATTTTTCTCAGTCCGAAGGGCGTCCTCGCATCTGCTCCCTGGAAGCAATGTCACGCATACCTCATGATGGAAGAGAGCCAATGCTTACAATCTTGTCCGCTTGACGGACTGAAATTCCACAACCACATCAAGTACGGACTACAAAAACTCATTGAAATTCATCAAACTACTACAAATAAATTAGTGACATGTACATGTACTGACATCTACCGACCTATCTTGTTTCCATTCCGGAGAAACAGGACATATTTGTGGTTCAATACGTGGCGTTCTTTGCCCAGAAGATTGACCACTCAAACTAAATTCCTGTGGCTCGGAACAAGGACAAGAGCAATATCTTTGTCTAAAAAGAACATACATCGTCCAAGAGAGCAAATAGATAGCAAATAGTATATAGACGTTAACGAACTCAAAATATCTTGCTTTTGCACAAAGGGGAGTGAGATAGGCACTGGTTCAACTGTAGATAAGTGAAATCATGTGAAATCCCACCTTTACCCATGATGGCCCATCAGTCTCATCAGCCATCAGTTGCCACGCAACTGACAGAGGTGGTCATGGCGTTGCCCACCGCTTTCGATATCACACTTGCCTGATGGGCACTTCTGACATCTCTTGCACTATTGGCTATAGCAGTTCAAATAGTGCTTCTTAGGGAAAATGGCAAACTCATATAAACAATTGAATTGAATTTTCAAGTCTCTTTAAGTCTAGGAATGTCTTGCAAGAAAGACTTCCTGTAAGGGTTTGAAGTTTACATCAGTTTACCAGATTCCCTCTATTTAAGTTGATTGCGAGTTTATTTTATCCTTGTTTTGCTGTGACTATGACTAGGTTTTCACTGCTAGCCACGCTATCCAATCCGATTCGCAGCTTCCACACCTTGGATCCGATTCTTGACAGTGAAGGCTTCGACGGATTCCTCGAGATCGGGGAAAGGCCTCAAAACGGGCACTGCTACTGACTACCCAGCAGGAACAAAAGTTTGCCAAGCTCAAATTACGCTATAATCTGCTATAATTACGCTAACTTAATCCAGTTTAATCCAATTTATGCCGAGTTGGAATGGACTCTGAAAATAGTGGCACCATTTGCCAGCGCTCTTCCCTCCCTGCAGCTTACATCCGCACCAGAGGTAATCAAAAGCCCAGGCACTTTGCTTCGACCCAAACCTGCTGGGAGACTCATCGTCCCTGTACCATCCTGGCAGTTCTGTTAACATACAAAATTAGTCAAAATTATGAGGCAAACAATCCAAAGGAATTAGAATGGCATTAGACAGAGCATGAAAACAAAGTGGTGACAAGCTTTCATTCTGGTTGAACAGGACCACTTCTTGGAAGTGTGAGCCAATCTTTTTGATTTTTCAAGGAGGCAAATGCCTGTTCAATGTCAAGTGACTTTCAATAGAGCGGGAGAGGAGTGGATGTCCAGCAGGCAGGTTTTCTGGTACCTTGCAGACAGCTTCCCAAGAGACAAAACCCTTAAACCATCCCCAAACCTTTCCGTTTCTGTCAGACATCTTCATGTAATGACAATAATATGATAATGTCATGTAATGACATCTATAAATCTATGTCGTTTTTTTTTGCATGGTAACCTATGCCGAATGATCCAACATGTCGCCCAGGCACCGGCAACCAATCCCGGTTCTGTGCCTTGGTTCCTGCACATGGCACAGTCGTTCCACAAATGTGCCCACTGGGTCTGAATGATCTGTCACAGTACAAACTCTGCCCAAGATGTATACTTGGGACATCTTGGGACATCTTGTGACCTGCTTGGCTTCTTCACCACTGCAACACCGCTGTTTATGGCAGTTGCTCCGGTCCTTTGGTCTGTTGCTTGTGAATGTGCATCGTGTTGCAACCTCAGAAACATCCTATAGAGCTGGGAATGACTTGCCTGAACACTTAAGTCTTAAAAATAGTACGACCCCTTGCTCGGAGCTTGATGCTCACAACCAACTCCCTGTCTTTTCTACCATCAGGATTTTCAGAGCATTGAGATCCATCGTTTAATTGTCAGGCTGGCACTGGTCTTGCTCCCTACAGGGAAGCGTGACTGTGGCATACTGTGGCTATAATTGTTCCTATGCAGCGAGCAGATATTGTCGTCGTGTGTGCCCTGTCTATTGGCTGGCAAGTTGCTCTATAGAAAGAGAAAGTACTGGAGAGTGTTTTGGGCTGCAGTGTAACAGGTTCCGCCAAGCTACGAACAAGCTGATAGTTGGAAGTTGGAAAGCTTGATCCCGAAGATGATAGTTCCTGGCACGCGCTTCCTGCAACCCTGAAAAAATAGAATGACGATAACATAGACCCGGGCAAGCCGGCGGCGGAAGTTTCCCAAGAATAAATGACCTATAGTTCAAGGCCAGCCTGTCCCGAGCGTGTCCTTCCCTCGACAAGCGGTTTTTTTTTCAGCGAGAG
>Ga0126342_10000214_pt1 | contig 51337 bp, 32 predicted proteins | sample Cyp1metagenome_FD_92528 | JGI IMG/M metagenome (GOLD analysis project Ga0126342, IMG submission 92528) | Coral microbial communities from Lord Howe Island, Old Settlement Bay, Australia - Cyphastrea 1 metagenome | ecosystem: Host-associated > Invertebrates > Cnidaria > Coral ...
TACACTCCACACTCCTCACTTCACACTTGACACTCTACACTTTACACTCCACACTCCACACTCTACACTTTACACTCTACACTCCACACTCCACAATGTACAAACTCCACATCCCTCACTCCACACTCCACACTCTACACTTCCCACTCCACACTGCAGACTGGTAACAGGGGAACTATGTACAAGACTGTTCAAATAAACTATTGCAGAAAAGCGTTGTGCGTGACTGCATATCCATGTGCTTTGACATCTGTACCATTAACATACGTGTGAGCATTCGGGTTCGTGGGCTGCATCTGGTTTTTAATGCACACAAACATAAAACAACCCACAACTGGGGCTGAGCTCCCTGCCAGACTCTTTCTAGTCGCTGAGGCGTGCATGGAAGGTCAGACTCAAGAGATCCAGGTCTTGGTGCCAGAAGGAATGGGCCCCGGCCAGCGGGGGCCTTAGGAACCTTGGGGGCCTCGGGGGCCTGGGGAAAGCAACTGGATGGGTGGAGTGTAGGTTTACCAGTTTACCAACCATTTTGTGTGGGGTAGGTTTACCATGGTTTACCGGCCATTGTTTGGTAATTCATTGAACCTGGGGATATTTTTGATTGCTAGCCATTGTTTTGTTTTGTGGTATCCAAGATTGGCCGTGTGATGCTTGATGGTCGATGTGGTATGTGTAAAAGCGGAAAGGAATGACACAGAAATGTAGTAGTGACCGCGCCACCGATCATATATGTAATCTTTTTGCTTTTTGTTTTGTATCTTTTTGTGAACAGGTTCCGTCCAACGCTGATACTAGGTCTCTTGAAAAATTGTCTATGTCAAATGGGTATCACTTTCCTTTGTGAGGGGTGGACACCTATGCAACATCTCGTGATGTGAGGCCATTTGTTTCGCGAAACTTTGTTTCCAAATTGAATTGGCAAAAAGTAAAATGCATTCGTCATTCGGCATCAAAACATGTCAGCCTTCTTTATGTACCTATCCAGCTCATTTATGTAGTTCTATAATGTTCTATATGATTATATGAAGTAAATATGTAGAGATACATGGAATGTAACTATATTCATATATCATATGCCCATTGAACATGCTGTGGATGGTTGCGAAATCCTGCACCAGTTCATAGCTGGTTTATCCCATTATTCATCAGCAGAAAACCATCCGTGGTGGTGCAGGATTTCGCAACCATCCACAGTTCTGTTGCATATTCCCATATACCGCACCATCTAGGGCCATATTTTTCCAATATTTTCGTGGTTAAAAAACTCAGCTGCGGCGAAAAAAAAACGCCGCTGACCTGACAGGTTGTTAGCCGTGGACTACTTGGGTCAGCGCTACGAGCTGTACATCCCTGAGCCTGGGACCATAAGGTTTATCAGGTGGGGATGAAATATGGATCACTGATGTGAAGGGGTACCCTCTGGTAAACGTTTACATAGCTATGGAAAGATCCACCATTTTTTAGCTGGGTAAATCAACGAACTACATGGGACATTTTCAATAGCTATGTTAAATTACCAGAGGGTAATGTTAACGATGAACAAATGGGTTTGCAGCTTAGAATATTGTGAAATGAGCTATGGTTAAACATGATGTTCAATGATGGCATTTCAGTGTGAATGTTAAAGCCATGGGGAGTTTTACTCTGGGGTAAACATGCAAAAAAATGTGGAAACCCATTGTTTTCCAAACCTATCCACATCTACATTAGTTTACAGGAGGGTAACCAAAAGATGGGTTTGAAGCGCTAAACATATGAGATGAACAATGGAGAGATGATGGTTGGCTGATGGTTGATTTGCTACGACAGTTTGGAGCTTATGCACCTAGCTGGTTCGTTGAGGTTTATGAACCCACCCAGAATAGGAATCCATATGCATCAACCAAGCAGTACAAGGGGATGGCAGAGGCGCCGTTCAACACCGTTCAGCTGAATCTTGCTATTCACCATGCTGCTGACCCATAGCAACATGGTTGCTCCGCAATCCGCAACTGTTGATCGCTGCCCAAAAAAGGACCGTGGCGAAACTCTGCGGACTGCGGATACAGGGTGGGGACTGCGATCCGCCCATGATAGGTAGGGGCAAATGTCCGGAAACGGCCCCTTTAAAAATGTCACCCCAGCATGTGCCCATCCCTTCTGGCGAATCCCAACTTCTGCGAATCCCAAGTTTCAAATACATCTGGAACATCCAAGCGGTTGCTTGCAAGTTTTGAGGCTATGCCCAATGGTTTGGACAAACCCAAGAATAAGACTATGTAAAGTCATCCCCAAATAGGTGGAAAAGTAAATCCCTACTAATTTGATGGTGATTGACTTTTCCATCTATTTGGGGATGACTATAGAATGGGTGGCTTTTGATTCATCCATTGTTTTAATCCAGAGGTTTAGATCCCAGTTCCTCGTTGGCCCAAGGAGGGCTACGGGGCTGGCATGACCTTCTGCGCCAGCATCGCCATACACTCCTGAGTTGGCTTCAGAAAATTGGAAACAACTCTGAGGAGAAAAAAAGATGGGTGTGGAAGTTGGGGATATACTGGAAAATGGGGAAGATTATAGGGCTGAACAAGTTTCAAAAAGAACTGCGCCACCTACGAGTTGTTCATCCTGAAATGGATCATAGATGGTTTCTTTTTGGGAGGGTACCCTTGGCTAGGAGAGATCCATATGTTGTTTCGTGTGTTTAGTGCGTATTCATTCAAACGCCTGCATGAACATACTGTAGGACATATGACATCTATGATCATTACGGTCATTCCAATGCACTGTGTCTTTTCTCGCAGGGCTTGAACCCCGCTTAACAACAACACAAACGTCGGAATCAAGACACACAAATATCATTTACATTGCAAAAACATAATGCTGTAACTGGCTGTAACACTCAAAACAGAATCAGGTCCAACTTCGGAGAATATATCCTCCTTACCCATCTACTCGCTGCCACTTGAGCAGTGTTTTACCAACCCCCTGTTGGTTGATGATTGCGCTGGATTTACGCTATCCAATACATTGGGGATTAAAACGATCCATTTTGAGAAGCCCCATTACCCAACCAGTATGTATGGACCGACCCCCCATTATTGTCCTACTGGAATATTATATATGTCACCATTAAATCACCTTGACATACCCCCGTGATATTCCCATCATATCGCATTATGTCATATTATGTTCCTATTATGTCACAACTACATATACCCACATTGTATGCCCAAGGATATCCCCATGATATCTCCATGTTTGTTGGCTGACAATGAAAAATGATCTCACTATTATCTCGATATATTCCCATGCTCTCTCATTCTTGAAAATGCCACCATGAAAATCTGGAGGGTTTTGAACACAGATTCCCTTCTCCCAGCGGCAGCGCTTGAGCTTATGGGCGTCCCCCCCCACACAAGCAACAACCAGTAGGATACCAATAGGTAAATGATAGTAGGCTGGAAGTTATAACTTGCTGTTCAACCCCATTTATTCACCATTGAGATGATAACTTTGAGCACCAACCAGTAGCTATTAAATAACTATCAATAACGATCAAGAACTCCATGATAGTAGGTAGATGATAACCATATGGAGGTTTCCTGAAATAGGGGTACCCCCAGATCATCCATTTATAGATGGATTTTCCATGAAATAAAACATCCAAGCTATTGGGGGTATCCACCATGTATGGAAACCCTCACATGATAACCGTCTGATAACCACAATAGAGTTATCATCTACCAGAATATGGTTATCATAGCTATAAATATCAATAACTATTAATAGTAGGTAGATGATCACCATTCAAGTAGATAATTCCATGCACCAATCGTATACAACTATCATAGCCAATCAGTAATAGTAGGTAGATGATAACCATATTTTCTAAGCATATGATATATAACCACATAATAACCATATGATATCCATATGATAACCATAGGATAACCATAGGATAACCATATAACAACCGTATTTCTAAGCATTCACTGGCTCAATCACCACCAGAACTTCCAACCGGCTCCAGCTTTTTTAGGCCTTGTCCTGTGGAACCCACCAGCTGCTGAGTGCAGTGGTGCCTTGGTTCCAGGATTTTTGCTCGGTAATTGATAAGGTTTCTATATGTTTCTATGGGCTTAGGAAAATATAGAAACATGTGGATTATAAATCTATAAATGATTATGAATGATAATCTATAAATGATTATAGATCATATATCTATAAATGATTATTTAAAATGATTATTACCTAAAACTGATAATATATAAATATATAGAAACATGAATGATAATCTATAACTGATTATAAACTGATTATAAACTGATCAAAGCATCGGGACAATTACATACAATTTGTTCGAAAACAATTTGGGGCTTTGGAGCGCGCCTCCTTCAGGGACAAACCTTTCACAACATCTGCTTCAAAAAGGCACCAGTACATACCAATACTATATACGTATTGTATATATATATATACACATATACATATACATATATCTATCTATCTACCTATCTACCTATCTACCTATCTACCTATCTACCTATCTATCTATCTATCTATCTAGCTATCTATCTATCTATGTCTATATATTCTTGGCACCAGCACCAACAGCTCCATCCGCGTCTCCGCTGGTTTGTGGTTTACTTTACATTTGTACACCTTCCAAAAAAAGGCATGATGATGATCCTACGTGACTAGAAACTGCGTTTTGCAACACTTAACATATAATAGACGATGTTAATTGCATTTTGAGGTCGCCCTTGGGTCGCCTTTCTACGGTTTTAACCATCCAGCAGCCTTGGTTCCACAAGGCCTACTATTGCATTGGCTACTGCAGCATCCAAGATGGAGCACCCTGGCCCGCCTTTTGCGTGGCCTTTGTGATGGCCTGGGGCTTCAGTGGCTGCGGTTGGATGGTGGTTGGTTGTTTCGGAAACTTGGGAAGACTCCATGCCCATGGCGTTTCCAAACTTGAGCGTCAAATCCGGTCCCCAAACTGGAAGAAGTACGCATGATGCGTTTCCGTTTTCCGTCTTGTGGAAGGCTGATAGTTAGATCATGAATGATCATGATAATTTCATTTTTTCATTATCCATTTACTGGTAGGATAAATTGTCCATCACAAATTGCCACTTCCCATTCCTCCAAAATGAATCATTCCCCCTTTTTTTTGGGTGAACGTAATTTCAAATTCCTTCACTTTTTTTCAATTTTCCCAACTTTCCCAATGGGAATAGGTCCCCCCAAAAAGACGCTTTCCTCAGTTCTCTGAGGTGGCTGCTTCTGTGTCCATCGCTCAGTTGGATTTTTCCATGACACGGAGGGAGCAGGCGCAGACGGGAGACGTGAGCGACGTGAAGCCTCAGGTCTCATCCGCAAAGCACCCGCCAAATAGATAGGAAGACTTGGACAATTTTGGACATCTGGTATATGAGAATATCTCTGACATCCTGGAAAATGTTGTTTTATATATTTTTTTTTTTAAATTATATAAATTACAAATAAATAAATAAAACAATAAATAAATAAACAAATAAATAAAATAAATAAATAAATAAATAAATACACACACACATATATATATATACATACATATTTTTTGTTGTTTTTTTCGGGTTTGTATACTACAGACTGTGCAAAACGCCACGGGCTTGCTATGTTACCCCAGCAAGTTCGTGAGAGGTATACGTTGTTGTACAAAATCCCCTGGCTGTCCATATGTATTAGCTGTATGAAATCCACCTCCAGAGAAATCCCAACAAACACCTCATTGATAGCGCATGGGTTGTTGGTGAAGTCCCCTTTCAGGGCCCAGCTGTGGTACTTTTTTCTCTTCCGCACCGTGGGGGAAATCAACTCGACCAAGCATCAAAATCTCACAGAATGCCTGGCAACACATGACTTTGCAAGGTAATGGAGGTACAAACCGAATTTATAGCATGTTGATAGGAATATGTATATATATATATATATATGTATGATTCATTTGATTTTGGGGGTGCCCAATCTTCAGACAAAGCATGACAAAGCCACATGTTGGTGCCTAACTATACCCAGTTCTAGGCAGGGCCGTTTCCTTCCTATTCTTCCGGGTTGGGAATAGTACCCACCAAAGAGATACGACCTGATATTGAGTGCTAGCATCTTCTGTTTTTGGGGTGGTTACTGTCCGGCCATCAAACATGGCAACGGACAATCCACCACTTACCGGGTGACTTACCGATGATTTTCTCATACGGTTTCTAATTGGTTTCTCATGAAAACTTCATTTTCCGTGCATTTCCCATTGCCATGGTGACACCAGAGGCTACCCTCTGGTAAGCTAACATAACTATGGAAAATCACCATCTTTAACAGGTGAATCAACTATACATTTGTCATTTTCAATAGCTATGTGACAAATTACCAGGGGGTAAGTGGAACTTCTGTTTTTTTTTGCAGATCGGTTGGTCAGGACCTGGCCCGGGTCCTGTTGGTGACTGGGCCGTTGCTCAGTGCTACCATGGCATGGGTGCGGAAACCGAAGGACCTCTCTGCCATGGATATTTCACGATGCCCGGATTGATATCTGCACTTTGTTATTTGGAAACACATGCGCTATGCTTCAAACATGCGATTAATTTAAACTTTAAACCACGGATTTGGGGGTATGTGGTGTTTCAATTTCTGGAATTGGCTTACAGGAGAAAAAATCCCGAGTCTGCCTTCATTGGTCGAACAAGGGCTCCCTGCAGGTTTCCTTCCACCCAGTGATAAGCCTGGATGTGTTGATCCAATATGGTTTAATTATGTCGTAGTTGGCTAACCAGGGGATGCAGATCCAAAAAGATGGTAGAAATAGTCAGCACGGATTTTCCTCGCAAAAAACCCAATGGATGATCATCATGGCTTCCCAGGGTTTTCCCCATCATATATTATCATATAAGATGCCACAAATTGGAAGTATACAGTATCAGTATACCCCACATTTTCAGACACAAGTAATCCCAAGTATCAAATATCAGGTCCGTATGGTTGGGTACACCCCTATTATATTCCCATCATCCTCATCACATTGCCAGCAAACCGAAAAGCCCTAAACCAAGGCTCGCGCCGCTGTCTCGTGGTGCACCTACTTGGCTCCCTGGTGGCATGCCTTGGTCCCGCAGCTTTCCAGAGCTCAGGACGACTTCCTGTAGACTCGTAGACGCGTGACAGAGTGCAGCAACAAAACGTGTATATATATATGTATACACATATGAATCTAATGACAGTGATTTTGTATGTAGAATAAAGCCATGATCAGACAAAATCCCCATTTCCAAAGGAATGATTCATGTTTCGAATCAACAAATGCCATAAACTCGGGGTTAAAGACTCCATTTTGTTGGACAGCCACATCAAACCTTTCTGATGGCTGAGGTTTACATTGCATTTCCCCTTGCCACCATGGCGCATGCGCGTGCACCTCAGATGGTGGCCATGCCGTGTTCTCTTCGTTGGTGATTTGCAGCAACGAAATGATTGGCACATGAATACGTAAAGGCTATATGATCTTTGAAGTAGATGAAATATTGAATGGTATGGAATTGTGAAAAACCAATGTTAGTGAGTTGTAGATTTTTCCTTGGTGTATCTTCTTCAGGTTGACCATATGCATTAACCGTCGCATATAATTACTTTCACATATATATATATACATTGCATATATTGAAAGCTTATCGAAGTACAATGTGTGTGTGTATGTGATTGTATGTATAATGCACACACACATATACATATGTATATATATACATATAAATAAATATAAATAAGATATGTGTGTGCGCGCGCGCGTGTACACATTTTTATATGTGTGCTATCAGTATGCTGTGTCTTAATGTCGCTTTAATACTGATCCCTGCAGTGAAGGCACAAAGGATTTTCTATGATAGATTCATGAAAACTCGAGAACTCGATGATGCAGTCGTTTAGGATTTGCTCGATAAAAGACAGCAACTTGAACATGTGGTGTATGGAGATGGTTCGATGGTTGGCTTTCAATGTGCAAACAGTTTTGCTGTATTACCCTCTGGTAAACTAACATAACTATGTAAAATCACAATTTTTAATCAGAACATTCACTATAAATGGTGATTTTCCATAGTTATGTGACAAATTACCAGAGGGTATCTACTTTGTCAAGCCTTGAGCAGATTCACGTCCAAACACTCTGAGGGGATGGCTCCTTTTCTCGCTTCGGGTGCGCAGCTGCGCGCGTGTTGGAGGGGGGCTAGATGGTGTTGGGAGCTGCGCACGTGTGTTGCATCGTAATCCCATCACCCAAATTACTGGTTGGTGGTTTGGAACATGACTTTTTGAGCAGCTATTTTTGCAGGTTTATCCAAGATCCGCCACGTTACCAATCACTGTACCCCTGGCCAATTTCCCCATGTTCCCAAACATGTGTTGGTTCTACCCAATATGTTGCATCTGAAATCTAATATTTTGTTGGTTAAATCATGTTAAATCCCAAAACATGTGGGTTAAATACTCATTACTAAATCCTTATTTTTCCTCTTTAAATTTCCTATTTTGTTTGTTAAATCACGAATTTGACCTGTTAAATCCCAATCAGCCGCTAGTCTCAGCTGATCATTCCGGAATTTTGGCCAGGCCTTAGACGTGCAGAAGCAGGAAAATGGTCAGGAGTTCTCAGGAGAGGTGAAGGGTGGTATACCGCCTTAAATCGTGTGGTTCCTAGTGGTATTTACCATCTGGTTATGACTAACATAGCCATGGAAAATCCCAACCATAAATGGAGGTTTCTAGATGGGAAAATCATCTATAAATGGGCCATCTATACCATGGCTATGTTAAATGACCAGAGGGTAGATGTATCTAGTGATATCTAGTGGTATCTAGTGGTTGATACTGGTTCACAATGGTTTATCATGGTGATTAACGGTGATTATTGGTGATTTGCGATGGACCATTCCCGATAAAATGGAGGTTTTGACGGAGAAACCATCTATTTTTAGTAATTGACAAATAGTGATATATCAAAAACTGGTTAACAGTGGTCTATTCAGTGCTAACAGTGGGTGACCTGCTGGTGATTTTTCTGGTGCCCACTGCTGGGTCATTGCACCGGTGTCATCTGCTGCTGGGAAGTCCCCAAACTGCAATTGCTGAGGTTGGTTTCGAGGGGTTTGATCATGGTTAATAATGGGAAAATCTATATTAATAGTGGTTACAGTAATAGTGGTAGTAATGGTTAATAATGGTTAATAATGATAATCAATGATTAATATACTCGTTGGTGGTTTCAAACATGGCTTTTATATTTGTCCATTTCATATATGGGATGTCATCCTTCCCATTGACGAACTCATATTTTTCAAGATGGTTAAAACCACCAACCAGATAACCAGATAGAGTTTTTTTTCCCCGTAGCTATGTTTTCGAACACTGGTAAATGGTGGTAAATGATTTTTCTATGGGTATGCCAATGGGTATATCGATGATATTCATAAGTTGTAAATGATGTAAATCAAGGTTTTTCATGGGAACGCAATCCTTTTTATGTACGATAAATACATGATGATGAACTTCAATGGGTATATATAAGTTATATAAGTGACAATTGATCATTAATGGGTATAACATTGGGAAATGGGTAATTTCAAAAAAATAAAAGGGACTTTGCCATTATCATAGGGTAATATATATATAATTTACCATACTTCAATGGCTATCCCATCATTATGATGATACCTTTGGATACCATCTGGTTATTTAACATAGCCATGGAAAATCACCATTTTTAATAGGTAAACCCAGGTAAACCATCTATTTCTATGGGCCATCTATACCATGGCTATGTTAAATAACCAGAGGGTAATTTGTACAAGTTTGCTATGGGACGGGATGCCTTCTCCACAGAGCTTTCGATGGGTTTTTTTGATCGAACGACGTGGGCCACTGGGCCACTGGGCCACTGGGCCATGGCTACCCATAGCTCCCGTTGGATTGGTTTCTATCTACTACCCTCTGGTTATGTCAAAATAGCTATGGAAAGATCCACCATTTTCAATGGGAAAAATCCACTATTTCTATGGCCATTTTCAATAGCTATGTTAAATTACCAGAGGGTACTGACTCACCACCCTTCCCAGCCAACATAGAACTCAGTGAAACTTCGGAAAGGACGACGATTGTCCTTTTGGAAATGGACAATTCTCAGGGTTGATTTGTCTTTTTTCATGCCAAAAAAGGATCAAAAAGGAAGAACATGTATTTTGGGATCAATCTATGTTGATTGAATGGTCGAAAGTTGATTCTCCCATTGATTATACGGTATCCCATTATTTTTCCATGTCCTGGAGTCCTATACAAAAACACGGGCTGGGCTTGGCCGCATAGCCACGGATTTTCGGCACCCGGAGCTGAGGCTCATATTTGCCGATGAAGTTCCGTGCAGTTCTGCTTGAAGCTCAGATAGGAATGTTGCTGGGACAGTGTGATTAATAAGACTAATTACCGAATTTTTGGGCACCCCTAATTTCAGACAAACCCCCGCAAAAAACCCCGCAATACTCCGTACTAAGCCATGTAGATACCCATTACATCCCATTTGCTTTATATCCATAGCATCCCGTATGCCATCATTTAGATACCATGGCCCATATAGAACCACATGATACCAACATATTACCCAATATTTTTCTCCATTGTCCCATTATCATCCGATCATCATCCCATTGTAGATGAGTATCCCGTTATCCATCCCATTCTCCCATTTAAATTTCATTGGAGGGACATCGGGAGACCATGGTTTTTACCGCCAAATATAAGGGTTTCCTGTGAATTTTCTCTTGAACCAATGCGGAGAATTATACCCATATGCTCCGTGGTGCTGGAATATTTCTCAACATTTGCTCGAACAAAATCACCCAGTTTTGTAGGTCAATATGCCAGCATCATGGAGCATATCTGAACTGACCAATGCCAATACAAATGCTAATGAACCATCCCGGCCCAGCCTCACTGATATATCCATTATCATCCCATCTATTAAGAAATTGTTACATGCTGATTTGTTATTAATATACCCATATATCATTAGTATCCCATTATAGACTAATATGATCATTATATCATTAGTATCCCATTATGGTACTTTTTCGTGTTTTCCCAACACCAAACCAGAAGAACGCAAACCATAATGATAATCACACTAACCGTTGCAAAAAATGCCAATCACCATAACCATGGTACTATCTGTTAGTGCAAGGTGATGCCCCCAGTTGCAAGTTGGTTCAACCCCCCTATGAACTAGTTCGATGTATCATAAAGCCTAGTGAAATTGGAGTTATGTTCACCAACTTGTTGCTATGCGTCACGACCTTGTAACGCCAGGTATATTTTATGACATGATGATGTTCCCATTATGACCCCGTTCTACCACCAAATTATTATGACCCCGTTCTACCACCAAATTCCATCAGCCCTTCATTTTCTCGAGTTAAATCCCCATATTAAATCACGTTGTTTTTCTAGTGAATTTCCCAAAGTGCCCCATTAAATCATAGTATATTCCTCATTAAAAATCCACCATGACATATCATTATATATTATATATATATATATAAATCCCATAATTTAATCATCATGTTCGCATGGCATCCCAGCCATTCCCATAGGCCGTAGCTAGGTACCTGGACGTCTTCGGCTGGTTCCGCAAGGGCGGCCGAGAGCGCTCGGCCGCCTCGCCGGCCGGGATGCCATGGGATTTTCACCAAAGATTGGGGTTTTTCATCATCAACGAAGGTATGGGATAGGAGCAAACGATAACAAACGTATGGGATAGCAACAAAGGTGGGTTTCATGATGTTCATGAAACGTCCAGTAAAATGATGCATTTTGTAGATCATGGAGAGAGAAAGAGAGAGAGAGATGTTCTTCCCATGAAAAGCTTCATTTAGTTCGGGGATTTCCCATTGCCACGTTTGATTAACGGAGGGTAACTCGCAAACAAATATCTCCAACAAAACTATTGATTTCACCAAGACAAAATGGTGGAATGATGGGATGTAACGGTGGTATTGGGTGGGAAAGAATGGGAGTCATGTGATTATGAGTTGGATATAACATGATATAACCATATAGAATGGGTTAATATTACTGTATATGTATATATTCAGCTATGTATATCTATAGGTACCATGCTATGATATGTCCTACTTCATATATGGGTTGCATATGAAGCCCTTGTTAACCACTTACTCGGTCAATGCGGAGGGATCAACAGGCTGCGAGCCCATGAAGTTGGCACATAGAGAGATCCATTTGATCTACAGATGGTGGATAGCTTACTGGAGGGTAAACTCTCATAATTCCAAGTATTACCCTCTGGTAAATAAACATCGACCCTGAACATTTGCCATTTTTAGTGGAAACCAGTCTTCCAACCCCGATGACTGCCAGGGTCTATGTTAATTTACTGGAGGGTACCATCTATTTCCCATGTATGAATAGCAGTAACCCTCATCAACCAAACATGTTTTACATCGTTGGAAACCGACCATGGTTTCCAACCGTTGAGAAGTTTGTTCCAATCAATTCACTCAATTCACTTTAGCAAACCCAAAAAATATAGAATTTTGTAAACTCCATTTCTTTAAAGTGGAAACAACGCAGCAGGTATCTTTTTGTAGAATCCACGTCTTCAAAGTGGAAATAATTTCCGTGGAAACCTCCTATAAAATGAACGTTCTGATGGGAAAATTAACTCCAAATAAGAGATTTTCCAGCTAGCCACGGTTGATTGAGGGTACCATCTGGTACTTTCACATAGAAGCCATGGCCCATTCAGTTCGTTTTTTTCGTCATGAAAAAGATGGTGATTTTCCCATGGATTTTTCCAGTTCGCTATGTGAAAAATTACCAGAGGGTATGGAAAATCACCATTTTTAATAGGTAAACCCAGGTAAACCATCTATAAATGGGCCATTTTCCATATCCCGGCGGAATCTTCCAGCTGCCAAGGCCAGCAAGCGCTCCATGGACTACTCCCAGCTACAGCCGAGCGACTCGACCACCCGGTGCCCCACTGGCGAGGATTTTTGCTGATACCAAGGGGTAGAACATCCAACAGGATATATGGGTAGAGTATATCACATAGGATATCACATAGGATTTTTCTAGAATATGGTTAGAAGATCCTCAAATCATGTCCTCAGACATCAGCTTAATATAGCTTAATCAGTTTATGGCTTTATATAGATAATGAGGATATAAATTCAGGGTGGATATACAAGCACCAATGGGGGATATGGCTGAGAACATTTTATTGCTCGTGGTACTTGAATCATTTTCTTTGAACGAGGATATTTACTAACCAGCTCAAAACATCGAAAACGTATAGTTTGTGTTTTTTTTTCCCTGGGTGCCTGGTACTTAAGATTGGCAAGGAGACGATGGATGATGATTGCTGGGGGGAAGTATCCTAGAAAAGGGTTTATTTCAAGTTTATTTCAGGTCATTATATAAGTATATTAACATGGTTTATTGTAGTTTTGAGATTTGCATAGATGTGCCAAGATTGTTTTTTTCGTCAAATCATTTTGAATTTAGACCGACAAATTTTGGGGTCCAAGACCCATACCCACATATATGGGGATGGAGCCAGCAACATTTAGGGGGGTTGACGCAGAAATTCAAGAAGTTATCCATTCGACCAAAGAAGTGGATGTTCCCTGAAGTTCTGGGACTTCACAAGTGATTCAGGCGTGTACATGGTAGATGCCTCTACTGACAAGTTTATTGTAAGGCGAGCCCACCGACGCTCAGTTTTTTATTGAGGCTCTGGCGGCCATGCCTTTTGGCCTGAAAATGACTCTCTGGTGATGTCAAAATAGCTATGGAAAGATTAAAGATCCACCATTTCCATAGGTAAATCCTCTATAAATGGGCCATCTATACCATAGCTATGTGAGTTTACCAGGCCGGGTATACCCAAGAGCCATTCCCAACAGATCTCCAGGTACAACTCCGTGGTGGCAGAGTTTCAGGTGGTCCCGCAGGCAGGGGATGATCCCAGATCTTGGGATATGAAGTGCATGATTTTTTTCCATACAGATTCACCCAGAAAAAACCCTGCGCATTGACCCTGACCAAAAAATTGGGGGATCTGGTTTCGGGATTTGAAGCTCCAATTCCGATGGAGTAGAACAGCATGTCCCCAATTAGAACATGCCATACATATATCACAAATTGGGGGTATAGATGCGACAGTTCCAAACAAAGCCAGATGAATCATTTGGCCAGCTGTAACTCAATGATGTTCCAATGGCATCTCATGAAGTATCCTCCATAGTTGTTAAAATCCACATCTTACAGTAGTTAGACGTGTTTTTTCATGATCACCATCATTCCAATCTGGAATAAACTTACTTGGAATGATTCATTTTGCCATTCATGGAACATTTTGCCATGAATGGCATTATTATAGACATTTTTCCTCCATAAATCCATAGCCATTTTCCATCCATTGTCCCCCGGAGCTCCAGAGCTCCAGAGCCAGGCTGAAGAGGAGAGCGGTTCTGAGGACTCGGCCGCCTTGTCGGGGGACCGGGGACCAGGACCTTCACCTTCGCTCCCAGGGATTGGCATTTCTAGGGCAACTTGGGAGATGTTGGGAGAACTTTTTTGGGGGATTTTTTGGTGGAAATATATAGGAGATGGACTATAATGGACATATAAAGAGGGAATACATGGGAAAATTCCCATTGTTGGTAAGTGGCCAACAAGACCTTCTGTGACCACGTGTAAGATTATCTCAGTTGCAAATCATGTTTAGCAGAAAACCATGGCTGAGCAGGTAAACGTTGCTATTGTCGTTCCAAGCATCATGAAATCATCCACCTACTGTTTTCGTATATCTTTTCGATCTACCCCAAAAATTAACCCACCAAATAAGTCCCCAAAAATAATGGGGGTTGTTCACCCCCATCAACCCAAATTACTGGGGCGTTTTTGTTGCCGGTTGGGAGCCCCCATTGGGACGATCAGCCCGGCCGAGGTCCGAATTGCCGGGAGCTTAGGAAGGTGGCAGGACATGCTGGATGGATCTTTGTAGTGGTGATTTCTTGTTTTGGATTTCGATTCACCAGATTATTTAGATTGTTGGACTTTGGAGTTTACCATAGTTTACCCATAATCCACCAAAGCTATCCAAAAGTGGGATTGTTTGCAATCGGCAAACCAGAGATGCAAAGTGGTGTCGTTCTTTTTTGTAGGCAACTATAAACACCGAGCGTTTATGAACCTATGGGCCTATACAGAATAAAAAACAATTATGAAAGTTATAGAACAACCTTTTTGGCACCTTCCCTACCTCCCCACGCTGAAAGATTCTGCCACATCCCTGAGGCAGGAGAACATTCGCGAGGATATCTGCATGTGGCATGATGAGAAGGTGCCGTTGCTGTGGGTCAACCTGGGCCAACCTGGGTGAAGGGTAAACCTGGGTGAAGGGTGGCACCACCAAAGACATCCAAAGACTGGGTTTCGGCAGTTCAACCATCAAAGTATTCATCAAAGAGCACACTCTAGAACCTAGGTGACCACAGATGTTAGTCTAGTTTAGTATTAACCATCCAATTATTGGGGTACCTAATTTTGACCCATACCCAAAGATGTCCGTAATCTACAACCTTCATGCATCAATGCACCCTGCAGCCCCAGACCAGAGCTGGGGAAGTACGGGACCCGACCCAATGTGTCTCTCAACCAGGTTTGGCCACATTTGGATGAAGAGGAGAGGAAGAAAGTGAAAGGGTCACTCGGAAAACATGGATTGGATGGCAGGAACATCATGGAACATCTAAGTTTCGTGGTGGATCTACAAATGGTAGGATGTTCCATTCCCTCGCCATGTTCAAGTTACCCTCTGGTAAACTAACATAACATAACATAACTATGGAAAATCACCATTTTATAGCTGGGTAAATCCACTATTTCGATTGGGCCATTTTCCAGTTCGCTATGTGACAAATTACCAGAGGGTATCATAGGTGTACAAGATGGTGTACTGGATTCCGTTACTGTATCTATTAAACCATATTAAACCTATTGTAAGGTGTACAGTAGATGGTCCACTTGGTTGTTCACCTCTTTTTCCCAAGCTGCTGGCTACTGCTCCACCAGACGTCCACGGCCCCTTACTGCTACTCGTAGATCTCAGAAAATAACCCCATCCCACTAGAAATAATATGAAACAGCCCCATTGTATGGTCCCAAATATGTGCAAATCCATGGGTAAATCCGTGTAAATCATCTCCTAAACCATACTAAACTTACTAAACCACGGTTTCTGGGGATGTCGAATGTTAGGTGGACGGGGTTGTCATTCATTCATAATCACCAGTCACCATTTTACATAATCATTATCAGCCATTATCAGCCATTATCAGCCATTATCAGCCATTCCGCCATTACTAGCCATTATTAACCATTATTACTCGACCATACTCGACCAGTGTAACCCATTATTTATAGTGGAACTTATGAAAAAATCGCTTGATACACTGTGGTAAACTAACATAACTATGGAAAATCACCATTTTAATGGGAACATCCACTATAAATGGTCATTTTCAATAGCTATGTTAGTTTACCAGAGGGTAGATCCCACTGAATCAGCATCTTCCCTGCCACATCCTCCCCTGGCACTGAGATTTGCTGAAACGTACCGGCGCATCACTGGCGAGGCCGGCCTCGCGAGCATGGCGCATGGCGAGGGGTTTTCATTGGATGCTGGTTACTGGGTAAATGTTGGTTGAGTCGGTGACCGTAGTTTTACATAGTTTTACTATTTTGTCATGGTCATAAAGGGGTAAGATATCAATTTACATCTAGCTGGTTGTTGGTTTGGAGCAGTTTTTATCTTTTCCATATATTGGGAATTTCATCATTCCACTTGGAGTGTCATATTTTTCACAGGGGTAGGTATACCACCAACCAGCTAGAAAGCATGTTTGGTCAGGATGTCTGGGTCCCAGTGATTTGACGGGCGATCCTGGATCATCCAAGTGCCCAGTGATCGAAGCTGGGAAGTCCGCTTTTTTGATGGAAGGATTGATGGGAAAATTGATGGGCAAATCATCTATAAATAGAGGCTTTAATGGCAAACCATCCATAAACGATGGCTTGAATAAATTGCCATGTTTGACTCCCGAGAGAAAAAAAAGTGATCAAAGTGGCTTTTACAGACACCGATCGGCCAGGCTATTTGCGACCCGTCCAAGGGAGGGTTCCTCAGCGCGTGCAGGGCCCAGGGGAATGAACTTCATCAGGAGTTCACCAGGGAACAGCACTCCGTATGTCGACCACAATTTAGATAGACAGACAGACAGCTGTATCTTAGCTGATGGCGCTGGAATGCGTTGGACCTGAATGTTCGCACACGCACACACACTTATATATATATATATGTATATAAAATTATAATTAATTATATACATAAACCTGGGGTAACCTGGGCGTGATTGATTTTTGAAGTTTGAGGTGAGAAGACCCACTGAGTCGGTATCCTTAAAACGGACGTTACGTCCATCCACTCCAAGGTGGACAGTTAAAATGCCATGAAATGCCCATTTGAACAGTCTGCTCCAATGGTGCAGACGCATTTGAACATATGGGTCAAATGTAGGTATAGTATGGTAATAAGATGTAATAAGTGGGTCCGAGTAGATCAGTAGATCGACTGTTAGCCAGAAATGGGTGAACCTGTCATGCCGGCCTAATCTGTTTGCATTCTTGGCGACCAATCTATATTGGACTAGCCATACTATTCCCTCATTTGCAAGGGTGAAACATGGTGTGACTTCATTCTTGGGTGGTGAAACAGCTGCCAGGATCACCAAAACAGAGGATCTCCCAGCAGGCTACCTTTCTACCACTCGGATGTGCTCTCCATTTTGTACAGTAAGTGGCTAATTACTGCACACACACATATATATATATATATATGTCTGTCTACTTGGAACCATATCGCCGGGCAAAATCTCTTTGTATATGGGTAAACTCACAATGCTTGGGAACCATATGCCAAATGGGTCCCGGCACATGTAAAACTTCAAAAAAATTGGCTTGCCCTACTACAATCACAAAAAAACGGAGGATATTATCACTTCCCCCCCAAACATTGAGAAAATTCGGCTCAGGAGGCCCACAGGTGCCAGGTGGGCTGGGGAGCGGATGGGCCAAAGGGGAAAGCAGGCTAGAAATGAAGAGATTGTGGGATAATAATGGGGGAACAGCATGGTGTAGTAGTGGTTAATACTAGTTAATTCTGGTTGACTATAATCTAAGCATATAGCTATGGAACCTGGCCCACTTAGGCATGATTGATCTTATTTTCAATAGTAATCATCCTTAGCTATGTTTAATGACCCGAGGGTAAGTATGGTTCTACTCCAAATGGGCACCCATAGAGCCGCACATAAAAAGCTCCACGTCATTGGCCTGTATCTCGTCTGAGATCCATAGATGCCATAGATCTTGGGTGATTTAATCAAACCATAGGAGCTAAGAAGCTATGGGCATCAAGCCATTAGCAAATGGTGACATCAAGGCGCTACTTGTCGGAGTTTCCCAGCCACATCAAGGGATTATAATCTGGTTGCTGGTTTGGAACCATGGATCTTTTTTATGACTTTCCCATGATAGTGGGAATTTCATCATCCCAACTGACTCATATTTTTCAGAGGGGTAGGTCAACCACCAACCAGCCATTATTAATCAATGATTAACCATCATTAACCACTATTAACCACTACTAACCACCGTTCTCCTATGGTTTTCCTATGGTTTTCCTATGGTTTTCCCATTCAAACCTCCATTTTCCTATGGTTTTCCATGAATCATCTATGAATCACCATTAACCACTACAAAAACCATGGTTGAAGATTGGTCAACCACCAGTGATTCGGTTGGTCCTTAAAGGATCCAGCTGGCCTCACCAGGACCTGGTTGAAGATGTCTGGCTATGCAGACACAGGCCGCGAGGCGAGCCCGAGCGATTTTTTTGGGGAATGCGCCCTGTTGGGACCCAAACAGGGATGGAAACGGGGTAAATCCTACCACAAGAGTGGTAAAATTATGGACATGACTTTTCAAACCTGATATTGTGTAGATTTGTATCGTGGATTATAGTGGTAAACACATAGATTTTCTAACTTTTAGGGGCAAAAATTGTAGTTATCGCCTTTTCGCCTTTTTCGCCCTTTCGAAAAAGGCGCCTTACCTCTTTCAGCCGGAGACGGGGGAGGTGGTTCATCTACCTGAGGCTCGGGGGCATGGGAAATGTTTATTGCCATGTTTGATGACCGGAGGGTATATTGCGACATAATTATTGGGGGGACCAACATCTACATCAAAAAAAGCCACCTAGCTTGGTTTTTGTGGGGGATGGAACACCATAATTTCCCCAATGGTATGGATTGGTTTTCCATGGTCACAAAGGAGGCAACCCTGCAATGAGAATAGATTATCAGAATAGACCTGCAACCCGAATTTCCATGAATTTCCTTCATTTTGTAGGTCTGTTGATGCTGTTTTTTTTTGGGGGGGATGCCTCGAACGAAGGGTTCTCCACGAAAAAACGAGCCGTATCTCGGAATACTTATGAAATCTTGGCCACACACACACTGCATGAATATGTAGGTGTATAATGGTGTATAATGGTGTATATCCATACGGTACCTAAAATGGAGGTTTCCTAAGATGCTACCCCTAAATCATCCATGAATTATTTTTGGATTTTCCCGAAAAAAACATTTTGGGGTACCCCCATTTTAGGAATCCCCCATATGTTTGTGCGAAAACACGCCGTGCGTGTGTAACGCTGGAGGTGTCTAGGGAAGCCTGAAGCTCAGCAGTGCTGTTTGGATCTGGATCTTGGGGTGGCCAATGCTCCAATCGACTAGAAGCATCTAAAGTCATGTTGATTGGCTATCAGAGGGGGTTCTTTATATCTATATATAGCTATATATATATACATATTAATTATTTTAATGATGCATGTGTATATGGACATATTGTTCGGGGATCATCATCCAACAGGGAAGGAGAATACCACGGCGCCGATGTTTTTTTTTTGAGGACCTTCGGAGGTGTACCTACAAAGGTGCACCACCACATTTGTTTCGGGGCAACCTTGCAACAAAAACATACAAAAACGACGTCTGGAGTTCACTGAGTAGGAGACAGTAGTAGGTACTCGTAATTAGTAATATCAAGTAATTATATATGAGTATTTGATTGGAAACCGCATTCTTTCTTAGTTCTTTCGGATTGTTTCATGTCAAGGACTCCTGGCAGTCGGGGGGCGGCATGGTATGACAAGGTTCCTGCCATGAGGGCAGGCTCCACATTTGTGGAAGACAGTCCTGTCCAAGCCCTCGTTCAATTGATTGTAAGGAAGTCTAGGGTTGGTCTGAAAACGAGGTATACCGCAAATATCCAATTAAATATATTCAATGCGAAAAATGAACCAATTTGTTAATCATCAATTTTGTCGAGACATACTTAAAAAAAAATCCAGCCCGCACATGTTATATATATATATATAATTTATATATACATATTATCAGATAAAGGATTTTTGAACAACCGCCCTATGTCATATATACATGTTATACATATTATCTTGGTAAATTACAACAGCCTCACTGCGACCTCACTAGAATCATGGTTAATAAAGGAAATCATCCCCAAATGGCCGAACTATTCAGGCTAGTGAAATATTATAATTTACCCAGAATATTTGGATATACCAATAATATTTGGATAATATTTTTACCATGGGATATCCAATAGCAATATATGAAACCAAGAATATTTGGAAATACCTGATATACCATGGATATTTTGTGGATGATTGGATGGTTAATGGATGATTAATGGATGCTTAACATTATCAGATATACCATGGATATTGGGTAAATTACCCAGATATACATCTTAATCCATATATATATATATGTTATACCATGTTATATATATATATATTATAATAACATTATCATATATTCCTCGGTTTCAAGAGAGCATCCTTTTTTTGACTTCGAGGCCGGAGATGCTCACTCCGTGAACTCCGAAGACTTCTTTGAGGGGCCCCTTGGTGGCCTTCGGGTTGGGGACGGCTCCTGGCTTGACGGGATAAGAATGGTTGACAATGATGCTTAACCAGCATTTCTTTAACATGATCAATGGCCATTTCAGGAACCGATTGATTGGAGGTACCTAGCATATATAAGGCCTATATAAAGCCTATTAATAAGGCCTATATAAGGCAATATCCCTAGAACATATGCCCTTATATGGTACAGTACCTTCATTTTAGGATCCTGAAATTCCCATTGACATGACTGACTATGGATAGTAACAATTGATGACTGAAAAATGGATTTTACCGGTAAATCATGGTTGACAATAATGATTGATGGTGATGTGATAATGGTTTAACATGGTTTTATATGGTTTTATGATGGGATGCTTATGGGATAATAGTGGGATATGAATCAAATTACCCGCTGGTGTCATCATACGTGGCTGGGAAAACACCCTGTAAATGGAGGTTTTTATGGGAAAATCATGGAACTCGTTTGGGATTTTCCAGCACGTCACGCTTGATTACCCCAGGGTATACCCAAAAATATTTACGGGTGCCCGGCACCGTTGTCGACGTGCATGGAGACCGGAGACCTGTTTTCTGCTAGAATTATATATGTGTATTTTTTTTATGACGGTATAATATATAGATTATAATAGTATAGCACCTCCATTGACCCATTGTGAATCGAAAGTATGATCGAATTGTGGATCCGACTGGAACTTCCCTTCTTCGCCGTGCCATGAAGAAGGACGACATCAACCTGGGGAATGAACCATGCAGTCATGGGTTGGCTTGGGGTTTTATTGACTTTCACTTTGAATCCGCTATATATCACCACCCCTTTATCTCTCTCTCTCTCTCTATATACCCTCTGGTAAACTAACATAGCTATTGGAAATCACCATGTTTAATGGGAAAACTCACTATAAATGACCATTTTCAATAGCTATGTTAGTTTACCAGAGGGTATATATATATAATCATATATATAATCATATATATAATCATATATATAATCACATATATATATATATATGTATATATAAGAGCCGGATAACCACTGATAACCACCCTCCGCCAATATCTTCAGGGAGGTGGCTCCACTCTCCAGCCATCCGTATGATGGGCTCCTGCGAGATGCCAACAGAGCTATTGATCTAAAGATGATCTTTACCACACAAAAAAAAGTAGAGAAGATCAAAGGTATTCAACAAATAGTGGGCAAAGATAATGAAATATAATGAATCACTAATACGAATTCATATGATTCAATTTGTTTTGTTGACAAAATTAGACAAACATGTTCTCCTGGGTTGCCAATTATTCCTCATCATATTCTCACTACATCATGTTAAATCGTTATTAATTATCCATCCATTCCTATTAAACATTGGTAGTTTAGACCCACCAGCATTCAATTTGGCTGGTTAAACACAAATTCTATCATTAACAACTACTTGGCGCCCATGAAAACCAATCAACACCCAGTAGAACCGAATAGAACCAAATAACACTCATACAAAAACACATCTTCAGAGCCTTTTAAATCCGTAAAAAAAAAGAAAAACAATTTTCAATATCCATGAAGTTTTTAGCATATTTAAACATGTTAAAACAATCCCATCCCATTATATGGCAGTGTGTCAAAACCTTGTACCCCTTTTGTTCACATCAAAATAGCTGGGATTTATGGATGTTCATCCCACTAAAAATGGTATTAATAGGTATTGACCAATAGCCATATAAAGAAAACCTGCGAAATCTCCGTTCTGCGGTTCGCGCAGGGATCCTCCGGAAGATGTGCGTTCCATGTCCATGGTGGAGCAGGACCTGGAGGAGCTCCAGGAGATTGGGGCCGTCCGGGAGCCCTGGGAAAAGGTGGTGATTTCCCTGTGAAAAAATGGATATCCTCTGGTGAACAAACAAAAAGCTATTGAAAATGGCCATTTATAGTGAGTTTTCCCATTAAAGATGGTGATTTTCCATTGCTATGTTAGTTCACCAGAGGGTAAACATGGTGTTTTTTAAGCTGGTGATGTGGAAAATAATTTGGGAACATGACATGAACTATATGTGGGTATCTTAAAGGGGCTATTTTCTGAGTTTTTTCTCCGAAAATGGCGATTTCCAGGAAAATCACCATGAACAATGATGAGTTTCCGATGGAATTGTAAGGTGGAACAAAGCATGAGATGGTTGATGGTTGCTAGTCAAAATTTCTCAAGGGGGTCACGCCAAACAGCGACGGTTCTTGTGTGGGAAATTACCCCAAAAGTAACGAGCGTGTTTATGGGTTTCAGCTTGGATTTTCACATTATATCACATCAAGTGGCTCGCGCAAAGACTGTGTCATTATGCTCATATATGTTCGCTTGGGATGTTATAGGCTTTGGGAATGATGATGCGATGGCTGTTTTGGGAGTCTTTTCCGGATAGCTAAACCAAGTAACTGGGTTAGTCCCATGACATGTATACAGGTGTATGCAGTTGTTTCTTTGGTATCTCTTTGAAATCTATGATTCTACAAAGCTCATGATGCATGGAGTTGTGGTAAGAGTGGTAGTTGTGATTTCTTAGCAAGGTGAGGCGCCGGATGTTCCCAACGATAAGACGCCATGTTTGGATCCACATCCAGCTGCTCGTTTGCTAACAAAGGCAGGTTCCTGACCATTGGCCACACAAACGCTCGATATCGATTAAACTCGAGACTTGAGGCTGCAAATGCATTCTTTGATTGAGATAGCAGCCCACGAGGCCCCACAAGATCTAGAGGAACCTTGAAACTAGGAAAAACACCCACAGAGGTTCACCAAATGTGGCATGTCCATGTTGTTTTTCCGCAAGCCTCACGCGTTTGGCTGCTGCAGGATAAGCTTCGAAGCTAGCAAGTGGCTAGAAATTAGATCCCGCAGCTGCTCATTCACATGTTTTCAGAATGTGTATCTATATAAATAAATCTACAGTTTTTTTTTCTCTCTCTCTTTCTCTCTCTTAGTTCTCTCTCTCTCTCTATGTATTATTAAATAAATATATATTATAAATATTGTTTGATATATATATATATATATGTATAATAATATTATACTTTTGGATATGGCTTAAGAGTTTTTCCCGCCCAGGAACGCTATGGCGCCTGGAGCGGTCACAGGTGCGGCTTTCTGGGCAGCTGCGCAGCTTGTAGAGCCCGGTTGGTTGATATATAGTGTGTGATGACATCTATATATGGTTAAAAAAGTGGTGAAAAATGGTGGTTTAATGGTGGTTTTTCATAGTGGTTTATAATGGTTAACTATGATTTTTTTTGGGGGTTCCTAAAATGGTGGATATACCCAAATGGATGGTTTATAATGGAAAATCCTACTAAAATGGATGATTTGGGGGTACCCATATTTCCGGAAATCCCCATATCACAATCCATGAATGGTAAATCCCGTTCTCAACATTTTTGGTGTTGGTATGTGTTGGTGTTCCTCGCGCATGAACAACGAGCTTGTACTGGGTTCCAGTGGAGGATTACAGGGATGGGCAGGGTCGGTATTCTTAGATCGACCTGCCTGGTAGATTGCCATTGGGACAACCACTCCTCTAGACTAAACCAGCGAACATATGTCAAAACAGGATTTTCCCAGTAATTACCCTCTGGTAAACTAACATAACTATGGGAAGTCACTATTTTTAATGGGTAAATCCACTATTTCAATTGGGCCATGTTCAATAGCTACGTTAGTCATTACCAGAGGGTAAAGGCTTGTCCTATTGAGTTCATCCAAGTCCCCGGGTCAACTCCGATTAATACACCCCGGGGATCTCTGGGCACCAATTCAATGACGGGTATGGTATCATTCTACCCATTTGATCAAGCACGGTTCATTATGGTTCATTAATTACTACCTAGACTTGTTTTCTTTTTTTTATGCGGGACAAGTTGCGAGGAAACTCTATATAAATGTATATATATATATATTATATAGATATAGATATATATGGGGGCGGAAACCACTGTTTCCCGTCTAATTTTCTTCAGGTCCATTGGTTACTCCGGGGTTGGCAGGACACAAGCAAAGAGGAAGCCCCAGGCGGGGAATGCAGCCATTCTGGGTGCGATTGTTGGGCTACCCCTGTGGCTTTCCTGAGAAGTTTTGATGAACTTGATGGTTTCAAATAGTTCGGAGGGATTACATCACAAAACCATCCAAAGTTCAAGATATCAGAAGAAATTCAGTCATGTAAATATTTCAGGTATCATGACTGGAGCATTGCCAAATCAATTTTGACCAAATTCTTTATCAACATTCGTCTTGGTGGTGGTATTTTTGGAAAGGCAACACTATTTTTTCCGATGTGTTTTGCTCGGACACCACGGAACCTATGCGTTTTGAGATTCATGGGGTCAGGAAGTTTTGCAGCTACCCTCTTCGAATTTAACAGTTGGCTATGGAAATCACATGAAATAGATCCTACCTGGTACTATAATCATCTATAATCACTAGCATTTGAATCCATCTGAAGATTTTACAACATTTTACATGGGTAAATCGTCCCCATCCCGGGGATCCGATCCGTGGTCGATTTCACCATGCCCTGCCCCTGTTTTTTGGCAGGTTTTGCTTGGGTTTTTTGAAGGCGAGTTCTGTTAGTTCTGTTACCAGATTTGTTGAACTTTCTCCCAGATTTGTTGAACTTTCTCTGTGATAGATTCAGATCAGAATTCCAATGCATTTGCTAAAATCCGGGGAGGTGTTGAATCAACCTCCCAAATCAGAGTCAAAATGCTCATTTGCGTAGCACAGCTTGTCCAAAGTTTTAAGGGTTGACCAAATTCCACATGTTGAAGTTTGGGGAGTTTGGGGGTTACTTGGGTTACCATATGCTACCCCAAATGCTCCATGTATGCAATATTTACCAACATTCACCCCATATTAATCCTCCAGTTTTGTGGGTAAACATACCATATATGGAGCATATGGTCAATTACTATTATTTTATGGTATTTCTTTCATGTTACTATTATATGATATTTTAGCCATGTTGCTATTATGAAATGCTACTGTTCTTTACATGCCGTTTTTCTTTGCCTACGTCAGGGCAAACACTTCGAAGTCGGATCCAAAGAGGCAATGTCATCGCCGTCCATGCATTCGACCGAAGAAATTTTCGCCGTCGAGCCAAGTGGACGGAGGAAATTCACCTGGTTGGTTGATAATGGATTGCCCATTCAACTCTAGGTAATAAAGTGGTTCTAGTTAGTGGTTAATTTATGGTGAATGAGATTCACCTGGTTGGTTGTTTGGATGAATTTTATTGTTCCATATATTGGGAATAATAATAATCCCAACTGGACGAACTCATATTTTGACTACATTGACTGGTGAGATGCTGAGATTTTCCCTTTGAAATCACTATGTCACTAATTGTCACTATGTCTTTAAAAAAGAGACCAATTGGTGATATACCACTTGGATGGTGAATTGTTTGTTGACTGCCATGGGCACCTTACAGAGGACCATCTCCAGTCGATGCATGAAGATGGAACATGATGATTACAGCGTGAAATTTGGTTTTTGTCCAATTTTCAGGTATCAATATGTATCCAAGCCATATAGTTGGGCCATTTTGGGTGAATCTTGGGTAACAATCCACTCACCGTAGCAGTCCCTGGCAGGTCATCGAATACCTGGTAGGCGAGGAGGACTCCTCCGGAACGGAGGATATCGAGGACCTGGACCTGGGGAAGCTCTGGATCGTGGCCATACGGGTATGGGTGAATACCTATAGATACTATTTTTTGTGGGATGAACATCCATAAATCCCAGCTATGACTTGGGGTGAACAAAAGGTACCAGGGTTTTGACTCATAGCCATACAGATCTAGATTTTATAGGATTTGGAGGGGTGAACGTACCAGGGTTGACACCATATTTATCTCACCAAGTTTGCTACGTTAAACGTAGGGATCAAGAAACTCCCAAGAAGCCGTTGCTACTTACAATGGAAGATTGGGATTCAACTCGAATTTAAGATTGAAAAAGCAAAGATGGTGCCCATGGGGTGCTCGTACAAAATATAGAGCATACATACACACACAGAGAGATATATATATACATATTTATAGACAGACAGACAGACAGACAGACAGACAGACAGACAGACAGACAGACAGACAGATAGATAGATAGATAGATAGATAGATGATAGATGATAGATAGATAGATAGATATAGACAGAGAGAGAGAGAGAGAGAGAAAGAGAGAGACAGAGAGCCAACCATTTTATGTGGATTGAACGGTGATAGACTGTGGCAATCCCAAAAATATCGACAGATTTTGGATGAAATATGATGCTCAGGACCCCGTGATCAAGAAGGAAGTGCGGAAGAGGCTGAGCAGTTTGAGAGAGTGTGGCCTGGTGAGACTTTTCCTGGGAAAATCTATAGTTTTAAGGATAATATACTAATAATGTAGGATAATTCACGTGGGAATCTACTCTATGGGGGATATCATCTGGGATATATGGCATGGCCCATGGCATGGCTGCGACTCAGGCGGCAAGGAATGGAGTCCTACTGTTTGGGACCCAAGAGCGCCGGTGCTGGGGGGGCCATGAAGGGCAATGCATAGCAATGCCGGAGATATAATATCTATGCATATATATATAATTATATATATAATTATATATATAATTATATATATATATATACATACATATATATATATATGTGTGTGTACCATTGTGTACTTCATATTGGTCACATTGTTGTGTCATGTTGTGTCTAGGTGTATGGACATGTGGGTCCACATGTATATATGCATGTAAAACATGTATATTAACGATGCATTTGTTTAAATGCATTCATATCTGTGCATGCTTACGGCCATTTATTTGCCAAGGCGCACGTATACATATCTGCACAGCAAAGAACGTGCCGTATTTAGTTTGTATCCTGATGTATCCTGCACTTAGACTGTTTTGGGTAAAGTTCTCAAGATTGCTGTTTGGGGGGTTCAAACTTTTGAAGTACTGAGCAGTGAAAGTAGGTTCGATAAGCATTATCTTGGAAATCCTGAATCTTGAACACACTGGACACTGGGACTTCAAACATGTTAGATTGCATAAAAGTTTCGGCCTAGCCTAAATTCCACCAAGTACGGGATTCAACATTGATATGGAACGTTTAGACTTGAATTTTGATCCCACTGAGACTTCAAACATCTTTAAACTTCTTTAAACTGTATACATATATATATATATTCCTTGAAGACTCTTGAAGTTCCAGAGTGATTCATAATGCTCGAAAGGACCTTTCAAAACTACATGCAACACTGGCAATACTCAGTGATTTAGTACTCCAAGTCTTTCAGCCAGACCGAACCCCCTGAATCATATGCATTTAGATGTGTGTTTTTGACATATACACCTACAAATAACATGTGAATCATTTACCTAGTTTTGAAATATACTTTCTATTAACTTTCTATGACTAAGCGTATGCACCAAGAACCGGCATATTCATTGTTTGGATGTCTTGAGTATAGTAAAATTAGGGTGGAACTTCCAGAACATGTGAGGAGCAGTTTGCGTTTACACAATGACAACAGCGGTAGCAACAGTTGATACGTATATAACCGGAAACGTATTTTTTATATGTCAATAACGAATGATTCCACGCAAAAGAAAGACGGTAATATATATATATATAATTATATGTGTATATATACATATGTGATTATATGGACCGAACACTGCGACGCAACTGGAATGACGGGAATTCCATCAGGGCAACTACGTACGTACGGTATCCCGAAATGACAGAACTTTCAGGATGGTGAATTACTATAACAGCTATAACTCATCCCTCATCCAGATGATATTTTCATGTTTGTTGGTTAAATCGCCATGGCCGTTGAGTCCGACAGGTCCCGGTGGAAGACGTGCACTACATCCAGAACGTGCGACCACTTATCCTTCTGGGGATGGAGATGCTCATCGTTTTGGGTGCGTCAGCATGTATATTTCAGAAATTAATGCATCTGGTAATAAAACAATGAACATGATGGCAACAAGTATCATCGTCATCGTTATCGTCATTGCCATCGCCATCCTCCTCCTCATCAGCATCATCAGCGGCATCATCCTCATCCTATGGAGCCTATGACGCCTATGATAGTCCCTGATCCCTGGATATCGGAACCATAAGCTTTCACAACAAGAATATATTCCTCCTTATTGGCTCAAATTGAGGTTTCAGCCACTTTTCGTTGGGCTTGCCCTTTATGCCCTGATGTGCTTGTGAAAAAAGCTGCCGGTTCAGGTTGCTGCTACACCATATACTCAAGTGGGTTGACCAGTCATTCCCGAGCTTTACTATGGCACTATGGTTATGCAGCAACCACCAAAATAATGTCTGGTGCCCTTCGGATTTCCAACAAAACTCTTGAGTCTTTGGCGCTAAGATAACAAACTCCATGCGGAGCCGGATGAGGACCCCGCGGGGTGGTTGATGGAAAAAATCGACAGGAAACCCAGAAAATCCCTGGTATTTCCATGGTAAATTTATGGTGTCACCATGTTTTTCCATGTTTTTCCCAGCCAACTTCGGGATGTCATGACAAATTGTCCAACAAGTCTGCTACATGATCCCATCGAGGGGTTGTGTTTCGGATCCAGCTTCCAGGAGATCTTCAACCCGCATGTTGCTTTGGGGATGAGCATCCGCCAGCCATCTACTCATTGTTGGGATCTTAACTATGTATATATAGTTCGTATATGTTCGTATGTCTATATACATATATGATCATATATGTGTATATTTATATATATGGGAAATTCACCATTTATAACCATATTTAAATGTTTTTTCCCCGGATGTCACTATGGTTATCTTGATGTGACAGCTAGGCTACGCGGCTAGGCATCTTGTCCAGCTTCGGCGACCGAAACTGGTTGTGTCCAACATGTCATGACTGGTTGCGTCAAGCTCGGATGACAGTAGCCTCTGGTAAACATACAAAAAACTATGGAAAGATCCACCATTTTTAATGGGTAAATCAACTATTTCTTTTGGGCCATTTTCAGTAGCAAACTGTTTGTTTACCCGAGGGTACCCTTCAATCAAACATGGCTAGATCATGGCTGGGAAATCCCCGAGCTAGCCATGGAGGTCGATAGCTCAGCCGCATGGGCCTTTTTAATTCCATGGCGCCCCCTGCGAGCACCAGAAGAGTTGAACAGCACAAGTTGATCAGCCCGGAGAGTGTATTACCATGTATTACCCTCCGCATCCCTCTAAGCAAACATGGTTTGCTGGAAATTCCCCTGCACGTTGGACGCAGGACATCTTAGTCGGATACGGTGACTTGAAGCCCCTGGGTCCAGTTGGGGATGTTGGGCCGATGGCCACATGGGTTGGTGGCCAAGGTTTGTATATATGCGCACGCACAGAAATAGGGGAGATAGACCGAACAGTGGAAATGTAGAGTAATGTCAACCCTGGATTAATAAACCCCTAGGCTGTTTAATTGGGGGGATACCATTTAAGTATTAGATTATGACTATTGGAGGAGTACCCCCCTAATTAATAAACCATGGTTTATTAATCCGGGGTTGACATTATCAACGATGTACTTTTTAAACATCGTGTAGTGCCTTCAAATCCAAGTCTTATTTGGCCCATGGCTCGAGGCAACACTTTGCCATGGCGGGTTGTTCGGATCATGGACCTCCGCAAAATAGCTATGGTATAGACGATCGATGGCCCATATCGGCCCATTTATAGATGATTTTTTTTTAATGACTTGTTCATTTATGAACCACTATAGATAGATAGATGGATGGATGGATGGATGGATGGATAGATAGATAGATGGATAGATAGATAGATGGATGGATAGATAGATAGATAGATGGATGGATAGATAGATAGATAGATAGATTGATTGATTGATGATGATGATGATGATGATGATGTTGATGATGATGATGATTCACCTTAATTTACCATGATTTACCATGATTTACCCATCCCAAATTGCTGACCCGGCGTGGCCGGGGTTGAAACCGGGGATCGGTGGGTTTACGCGAGGCCTGGGGTGATCCCTTGGCAAATCTTCCGCGTGGCCACCAAAGTCCTGGCCTTCTGCTGGGTGCGGACCTTAAAAAAAAACCGAGACCTGTGGAAGATAATGATGGTTAATAGTGGTTAATAGTGGTTAATAGTGGTTAATAGTGGTTAATAGTGGTTAATAGTGGTTAATAGTGGTTAATAGTGGTTAATAGTGGTTAATAGTGGTTAATAGTGGTTAATGATAGTTAGTGAGATACCAAATATTTTATGTACCCGCTGGTTATGACTAACATAGCCATGGTATAGATGGCCCATAGAAATAGATGGTTTACGTTTACCTATTAGAAATGGTGATTTCCATGGCTATGTTAAATAACCAGATGGTATAGGAAACACACATATGAAGTAACGTGGGAAACGCCATAGTAGAACATAGTAAAACAATAGTACTATCCCATGATCTCCCTAGTTTGGGTTGGTAAGAGCAGCTGGGAAACCCATGAATGTGGGTAAAACCATAATAAAGCATCCATTTGGGAATGGTAAACATGATATATGGGGCTTTCCATGGTCATGGGGATACACCAAAATATGGATCGTTTATTTCATGAAAAATCAATCTATAAATGGATGATTTAGGGTACCACCACTTTAGGAAACCTCCATATGAATTAGATAATTATTTATATGAAGTATCACAAATCGCTATCTATATGAAGTATCACTATATATCTATAGCATTTTTTTGATATTTCTTAGCCATATATATATATACATAAATAGTATCTATATGAACCGTAACTATAACTACGACTATAACTATACCTATAACCCTATGCCAGTTTCTTTAGTAGTTTTGTAAAGGGGGTTGCTGTAGATGTATACGTCTTGGATATGTTGCTGTGTCGGGATCGGGATAGATCAATCACAGCGTTGAGGTCTTTGGCTCTTGTGCGGTGGCCCAGCGACTGGCAGAAACATTTTTTGACCATGGCGTTTTAGCGGGGATTTATCCTCAGAGTAATCACACACACACAAGTTTTTTTTTTTTTTAAATATGTTGGTGCAAAACAATGTAATTCAGACTCATGGCTTGAGATAAACTGCTTGGGTGTTTCATTGTTTTCAACCATATCTGGGATGATAATCCAGACCAAGTCAAGTTGATATATGTTGATTTTGGGATGGGTTGAAGACTACAATGCAGTTTTCCAGCTTTCCTGCTGGTAGCATTTCTGACAAGTGGTGACTTCAATGACTGTCCCACAAGTGTCTGAAAATCAACCAGTCGTGGCACCCTCGAACCCTCGAAAACTTGAAGACAAGGCACAGTACGTAGCATCTTTTCCAATAGGAATGACAAGAATCATGAGAATATTAATTCATGACAACTATAAATATAAACACACACACACGCATATATATATATATGTTGTATATAATAATGATGATAATAATATTTTCTTTGTTGAGGGGAATTATTAAACACCAACAACCACCAATCAGGGGTGTCACCTTTCGGGGCCTGAATGCCATATATACCTTTTTTTTGCTTCGAGTAGACGTTTTGGGAACTGCGGAAACTCCCGAATCTCTGAGAAATGGAAGAAGTTTTTCTCAACATTCCACATCCAGAAACACCAAAAAACGCATTCAAACGTCCAAAACTCCCAATTTTTTTCAGCATGGGAGGCGCTCCGTTGGCGGTGCGCCGCGATATGTTGGTGAAGAGCATGAAGCTCATTGGAGGACGACCATAACTGTCCGGTGACATCCAAGAGTTGGAAATGGCTGGTTAATGGTGGTTAATAGTGGTTAATAGTATAGTTAATAGTGGTTAATGATGGTTAACCCCCCCAAAAAAGTCAGTGGGTCAGAAACCAGACGTTGGAACCCCAGTTTTTTATGTAGAGTAAGTAGGGTTTGTCTTCTTGGTTTTTCTTAGTGACTCCCGTGGATAAGAAGTTTCGGCAAAAAACACATGTTTTTCTGCAACCCATTGAAGGCACATTGGAGCCACAAGGGGTGAAAATTGCACAGTTTGCCCTTTTATTTACCAAACTTACCCCCCTTCTACCTGTGAGGTTGGGAGTAGGTCTGTTTGTGTTCGGAGATTCCAAGCATGACGTTTCATGGGAGGAAGTCTGGGTTTCCCAGAACAAAAAGATGGGCAGGGTGGGTAGTTTCATGAAGTTTCTAATGGCTGGTTTGGCTGGTTCAGTCGGCGAGATTTTGGTGAATGTTATACATACATATTATATGTATACATGTATGTGTTACACGTATAGGCATGCTCTCTGCATTCTACAATATTGTACATTACCACATAGAACATGATGTACACACATGTCTGTGTCAACGAACATGTTTAGCACAAATATATACACATCTAGACACACATCCACATGTATATGTGTAGTCATCCTTGATTAGATAGGATATGAAAAAAAACGAATCCTCGCTAACACATGCATATTTTGAAAATCCCAGATCTACTTCAGGATGATTGTACAAACCCTGCTACGTCAGCAAGGGGAATCATCCCAAAATGTCCTTTCTTCGTGCTAGTGACGTATTACTGTAGAACCTACTGTATCCACAATCATCGTTGAGATCAATCCAATTTTCAGGAACCTAAACTGGAGGTACTGTACCATACTGAGCCATATTTTTGGGGCACATCCCCTTACATAGACCCCTCCAATTTAGGTTCCTGAAATGACCGTTGATTGAAACCACATTTCCATTCATTTCCATTTTTTGGTGGGTTGGTGAATTGTTACAAGCAAACAGAAATCATCATTCTTAGTTACACAAATGTTTTTTCTGTTAGTCAAATCCCACCTTTGCTGGTTAAATCCCACATCTTGTTGTTGAAATCCTGTGTTTGTTGTGTCAATCCAACTTTTTGTTGATTAGATCCCCATTTTCTTTGGTAAAAGCCCACGATCGTCCATCATCTTGGAAAACTGATTATTAAATGAATACCATGATATTCCTGTAAACCCCATGGTATTATATAATTAATCACCATTAATCCCATGACATTCCCATTATGTTCCGATTAGCCCACCATTTTTCGTGCCATTTTTCGTGCTACCCCATTATACTTTCATTATTGTTGGTTAAATTCCATGTTTTGACGCAGAAACAAGCTAAGGTTGATCAACTAAATCCCATTGTTGTTGCTCAACATGTCTTATGTCTTAGTCGAATTCCCATTCTTGTTAGTTAAACCGTTAAACCCCTTTTCTGTTCCCATCGTTCCTTAAATCTTCATGTTTGATGGTTAAATCTCATCAAAACCACCATTTTCCAAGGTTGCATCACCATTCTTGTTAAATAATTCCCTTTTCTGTTAGTTAATGGCTAAATCATTATTTTCCAAGGTTGAATCACCATGTTTCTTCATGAAATCCCAATGTTTGGTGGCTAAATGTCCCAGGAGAGATGGGTGTCTCTGACAATGACCCCTTGGAGCGAGAGGTCACTCATGAGGCGCCAAGTGGGTGATTTTCATAGGATTAGTTGAGGCGTTGAAACCCAGATTTTGTGCAGCCCAGGGGCTACAGGAACAGTTATCAATGACTATCCATGACTTACATCGCATGGATTAGGGGGATTTCACGAAAAAAGGGATCTGAACAACAAAAAAACTAGATTTAAGAAACAAGAGGATTTCAACATGACTTGGGATTTCGTAAAAATATGGAGGGAAATCAGGGAAATCACCAGAGGTCAAGACCAACATGGGAACGTGGGAACGACGACGCGGGTGGGACCATTCTTTCTGCATTGGTCATGGAAAACACATTCCAGATTTGTGCCATATACCCTCTGGTAAACGTTTACATAACTATGGAAAGATCCACCATTTTGAATGGGTCAATCAACTATTTTTTTGGGTCATTTTCAATAGCTATGTTAGTTTACCGGAGGGTATATATATACACACTAATACTAATATGTAATTACTCCTCACCTTTTGGGGGTTATGTATAACATACCGTTGGGGTGGTGGTTTTTAGGGATTTGTGCATTTTAGGCCCGACTTACTGATGAAAATCCCAATTGACTACTGGTTTAAAATACGGTTTAGGACCACCGACTGGTCATTCACACTCCTCACTTTTCTCTTGGGTATGTCAAAAACATTTGGAGGATCGCCAACGGAATTCTTGGTAATCCGATATGTACACCATATGTGTATTATCTTCTTTCCAAGAGCTCGGGAGTCTAAGTTAGACTGCGCTCTGCGTGAAACGGCATGCAAGACAGCACAGCGAACTGAAGCAATAATGCTGGGGAAAACAATCGCCCTCATTATATAAAAAAGAAGCAGCAATGTTCCAAAGATTACCGCTGCGCTGCACCACCTGTTGATTTGCGTGTTAATCTAGCTGCACCTAAGCAAACGGGTCATGGTTGTTGAACTTCGTTAAGTTGGTCAATGCCTTGCAGGAACTCTGGGTCTACATGTGTATTATGCGTGCAAATGCATTGTGCACATATGACATATGCGTGCATGTTTTCCAAGATATACACTACACCGATACATTTGCAAACAACCACCGAAATCAATAGGATCCCTGAATCGAAAGCATGGAGGCACTTTGATTCAACCTTCCGGGGTCTCTAAAGTTTCCAAGAAACATATACACTTTGCCGCTATGAATGGCACTCATCTTTGGCTGGCTATGATTGGATCATTGTTAGCGATCTGGAATGGCCATGGACGACTAAGCCCATGAACGACGCTTCATCTTGGTCCCATCAAATCTTTACATGGACAGGATGCAACACCCTGAGTACAACTTGAGCAGTGCAGGGTCCCAAAGACCCGCTGTTGGAATATCACAATTGATCAATTGATGATTGACCGATGGATCTTTGGAGGGAAGCAGTCAACCCACCCATCTGGCCATGTGTAAAATGGTACTTTTTAAATGGTAATTAATATCATTTATAGATCCTGCAAAAAATGTGGGGGTTTGAATGATGGAGTTTAAAAGCCTCAATTTTCTTCTAACCCTTTTCTTTCGAGACGAGCCCAGTCGGGATTCCCAAAACTGGTCGGGATGATTCTTTTCGCCATCATATCCGGAAAGCCCGTCTTTCGTCGGAAGGCCGAGCGCAAACAGCAACGGGAGCATTTACGAACTCTGGACATCCTACCTGGAGGTGCACGGATCACCGGTGAGGCTTAAAGCAGGTCTCGAAAAAGCGCTGCCTACGAAAGCACGAAAGCTAAGACAACACACACAATAGAAGATAACAATAGCATATCGCGTTTCAGAACTTAATTCTTAGGTTGTTACTTCCAGGATACATGAACAGGGGATCAATGTTTTGATACACCCCACCATGTAATTACTTGGTGTTTTGATGCACATCCTTTTATATCTTTTGTAACTGGTTGATTTCTCCATTTTTTGTTGATAAAACGAGGCAGAAACATACAAACCAGTATGATTTCTTTGGTGATGCCCATGTTTTTGCATAATTTCACCCGCTTGTTTTGTTGGACGCATATACGCTATCACCGCAAATCATCATATTGTATTTGTTTTGTAGTTGATATGCTTGGTGATTTTGATAGACTTCAACATTACAGATCATTACAGCGTGTTATATCCCATGTAAATTACCATACTTTGTCAGCATCCTGCAATATGTGTATATATAAATATGGATATAAATATAGATATAATTCTAAACATAAATAACAATACACATACACATGCACTATGAATACATCCTTGGGCTTCTTTGGTGGTAAGTATCTTCAGTTTATGTTGCCAGTTGCTATGGGTTTGTGTGAAAATAAGGTGCCCCAAAACCTCATGGTTCGTCAGTATGTTCCCATTAGAATTACACATCTGGGCGAAACTTTTTTTTTTGGGGGGGACGGACAAACACACATATCCCAGATCTAAGTTGTTGACACTGGAGATATGACACGTCAAGCATTATCGATTATATAATCAATTCAGGATACCAAGATCCTGATGACAACATATTAGTATCAGTTGGGATAGATCCCAGACTGGTCATTGGTACTGTTGGTACTATAGTGTCATTGTACTACCCTCTGTTAAACTAAAATAGCTAATTATAGAAAATGGCCCCCAAAAATAGTTGATGTTCCCATTAAAAATGGTGATTTTCCATAGTTATGTACACGTTTACCAGATGGTAAAGTCAGTGGTTCAACCCATTCCAAGCCTCAACGGATCCCGGAATTCCCTCGGCTGCGCAATGATCCCAGAATCGGATCAACTTAGGCGTCCCACTTAGAAGTTGTTTTTTTTTCGCCCATGAAGTATAGGTATATCCCGTTATATCCCCATGTATCCGCCATAAATAAGCCTAGTTAACATTAGTTAACCACGTTAGAAGTCAACTTAGCTATCTAACAACGTTTGGGGAACACCCCATTGTCTGACGTTCTGCGCAGGGCAGCTAGTGCAGACCTATTGGCCAAGCCATTCAGGTTGGTCTACCTGCCAGGGGTGCAGGATTTCTTCAATGAACAGTATAGTTAAATACCATAGTTATAGTTATTGGCTTGTATAAACCATATATAAACCATATACAAACCATATATAAACCATATATAAACCATATATAAACCATATATAAACCATATATAAACCCCATAATGCCATATAAACCATATATAAACCATATATAAACCATATATCAACCATATACCCTCTGGTAAACATACAAACAACTATGGAAAAATCCACCATTTTCAATGGGTAAATCCACTATTTAACGATGGGCCATGGCTTCAATAGCGAACTGAGACAGTCATTACCAGAGGGTAACGGTTTCTTTTTGCCCCCCAATGTATGTTTTTTTTTTTGGGGGGAGGAACTTGGTATCATGGGGTGATCCAATGGTATACCGTATAATACCTCCACCGTAACAGTTACTTTTTCAGGTGGGGAAGTGGATATCATGGGGTGAGCCAATGGTTTGTGCCCCCAATTCACGGCTTTTTGAAATATGAACGATTGGATTCTTGGATACTCTGCCCATTTACAGATGATTTACTTACCTATTGAAAGTGGTGATTGTTCATACTGTTTCATATCTATGTTAAATTACCAGAGGGTAGATAGACCTTGAAGGGGTTGGAATTTGCATGAGTCGAATTTGGCGACACACACACAGATATTAGTTATTTTTGCGCGGCAAGTCATAGTCAGCAGAATAAACGGTGTTTCGGTTTTCGCGTCTGAAATCCATGTTGAAAACAGCATAAGTGGATACTTGGATGCTAGTTGGAGACGAATTGAAATCCAACTATCATCAATGATGATCCGGCTCTCCAACCATGACTGATGATATGATTGGATCATAGGATGATTATTATGGGTCCTAGGATATTGTCATTTTAATCATGACCCGATAATTGATACTGAATCCAACTATCACTATAATCCAACTAAAACTGATGATAGTTGGATCATTGGAATGGAATCACCTACCCGTTCTTTTTCTCCAACCTGCAGCAGCTGGCATCAAGACCCAGCTACAGGGCTCACCGGACTGCCGATTTGGTTTGGAACAACATTGGTTTCTAAAAAGCCACGGGAGTAATAGGGGTGGATAGTATCAGAAAATGACTTACAGATATATGGAAGTTTCCTGAAATGGGGGTACCGCGAAATCATCCATTTATATATAGATGGTTTTCCCATGTTTTTTCCATATAAACAATCCATTTTAGGGTACCCCCATGTATGGAAAGCCCCACTTTTTGTGAGATAATATCCGAACATGGTGGATCATGTGTATGTATTAATATTTCTGAGCTTAACGTGACTGACCGTGTTCCAAGTGTTCCAAGTGTTCCAAGTGTTCCAAGTGTTCCAAGTGTTCCAAGTGTTCCAAGTGTTCCAAGTGTTCCAAGTGTTCCAAGTGTTCCAAGCTCGGATCTGTGGGATTGGTGGGTATTGCGATGATTTGCTGGTCACATTTTCTTATCATCAACTTTGTCAATGTTCGCGCCAAGGCATGAACGTCTATAGATGTCTATGTACCTCGAAGCCGCATACTTTGTTGCAGAGTGTCATGATGATTGAAATATATTGAAATAGTAGATTATCCAAATGGGTCTGACTGACCGAACATGGAAGTCAAATGAAGTCAACATTTTTGCCCACCCCCCAAACTTATCAAATCAGCCACTGTGACATGGAGGGTCGCAGGGTCGCCGAAATAGAACGACACACACTGGATGAAGGGAAGATTTGACCGGAACCCCCTATATTTAGGGGCAAAAAACATGGTTTCAAGCGTGAGAATTCCCTAGTTGCAGATCACTAATCCATTGAACATGGCACCATATTCCAATGAAATTGGTTGATGACAACATGATATCCTAAGTATTCCACACATGTCTACACTACAGCCATTGAATGGTCAGTGTATCCCACTTAAGACCAATTCCATCCAATTCCATATTACATTCCCATGCTATGCAGTGCTTCCCCCCTTGCTGACTTCCGGGGGAACCCAACAGCAGGTTTTGAACCGAGGGCCTTAAGCTGCGACCCCTTAGGCTTGGGAGCCTTGTCGACAGCTCACCCAGTGGAATCAAGTGGCTTTCATGGTGATTGGTGGTTTAATATGGTTTAATGGTAGTTTCAGAAGGGGATTTAATGATAAGAATACGCAACCTCAGGACGCCGAAAAGTTACGGAAACCTCGCCAGGCCTCGGAGGTCTCTTCCCCGACCTGTCAGGAATTTCTGATTGTTACAGAACGCTATTGTTACATAGATGGCCCGAGAATGATGAAATATGAAAACTTAACACGTAGGGACCTAGTAGAAGATATGTAAAATTATGTAAACATGTCTATGAGTTGTTTTTCCACCGCCATAATCAACAGGGTGCAAGCAGCTGATTAACGCCATTCCCTCATCACGTCAGCAAGGTGCCAAAATCGTGGTGGCGGACGATTTCGGAATCTACGTTGGGACTCCCAGCTGCTGGGAATGGCATTGGATTTTGTCCTTCTTTGATGGATTTAAATATGGCTAAACCCAGAAAAGGGTAAGGAGTAATCCCATAACCTTAAATATTAAACACCCCTATCCTTTTTTTTAAATAAGAATTATGAGGAAATTCCCCACTAAACCATGGTTTCATTTAGGGGTGTTGAAAATCTTAGGGTCAGGGGATTAACTTTTCAAGTACGCCCTACTGATCACACCCGGGTCCTGTGTTGCTATCTGGGGAGCCTTTGAGGCCGCCGAATTGCAGAGCGATGTCGGGGGTCCGGGGATGATATGGAGGCAGAACTGATGGAACTGGTGATAGTTCGGCATGAAACCAATAACAACATGGAGAAATAGCATATTTCTGGGTAAATTATAACGAAACATGGTGATATTATGGGTAGATTATGGGATATAATGAATGTTAATGGATAATCTGGGTAAATTAAATCACGACCTTACGTCGCGACCGAAACCTGGAATCAGTTTTTTTTTGTCGGGAAATGATCCTTAAATGGCCGAACTATTCAGGTTATTGAAACATTATAATTTACCCAGAGATTGGGATATACCAATAATATTTGGATAATATTTATACCATGGGATATCCAAGATTTAAGCTTTTTGAAACCAAGAATATTTGGATATACCATGGATATTTTGTGGATGAAATATAGGCGTGTGACATTCTATGGAATTTTCAATGGCCTGAAGTTGAAGGGGCTTCCTGTAACACCGTCCCTTCAATGGCAGGAGATTGGTTGAGAAGGGGGTATACAAACCCCTCAACCCATAGACTTGGGTTGGTCCAAAACTCTGGGACAGGTGCAATGATTTGGGTATGGATCAATACCTATTGCCCTCTGGTAATTTAACATAGCTATTGAAAATCACCATTTTCAATGGGAAAATCCACTATAAATGGCCGTTTTCAATAGCTATGTTAAATTACCAGAGGGTAATACCATTTTTAGTGGGATGAACATCCATCAATCCCAGCTATTTTGATGTGAACAAAAGGGGTACTATTGGTTTTGACCCATAGCCATTTGGAAAAAACACATTTCCCCACTGTTATTTAGGACCCGGACTGGTTGGTGGTTTCACTTTCACATTTTCCAGGCCCATGAGGCACATCCCAATCTGCAGTGATCGCAGGGGAATGGTGATTGAAACCACTACCCTTTGATAAACATAGCTGTGGACAATTGCCCATTTAGTTCGATGATTATGATTTAGCCATGAAAATGCTGACCTTCCATGATTTTCCATGATTATGTTGCCACAGGGTAGCTGACAGAACGGCGATTCTGGTTCTAGTCATGCGGATACTTGCAGCAATATCAGACCTGGCTGAACACAACCTAGCTGAAGAGGCTTAATGCGAGCGACATTTCTATCCAGGTGGGTGGCAACTTCAACTATTTTTGTTTTCTCCCAGGATGATAGTCTGAGTCCCAAACTACTTTTCAGGAAGGTTTTGCCTATATGGAATGGCTACGATCCCGGTATCTATGTTGGAACTCCCTGTCCTTTTACGCCAATCAGGTCCCTATAGCCGCCCCCGAATGCTCCATGCTCCACTTGTTGGACGTTATCTCCTCAGCCAAGGTTGCAGACAGCGACGACATGCAGCTTCGAGGTTCCCGCCGGGATGAATCGGATGTTGACCCAGAAAATGTGGATATTCTGCCAGCCAAAAATTGGGACTGGATGGTGATAAGACCAAAGTTTAAGCTGCCTGGTGAGCTCATATTTTCATTCATTTTCCATTTCGTTTTGGATGATGATTCCCAACAATTTTTTGCAGGCAACTGAAACCACCAACCAGAAACTGCACTCTGACCAGCAAAAACTGTGGTATATACAGTATAGGCATACACAAAGGAGAGAGAGAGAGAGAGAGAGAGAAGTGACTTGTTTGAAAGGTATCCCCATTTTTTTGAAGACCATTTACTTGAGATTATCATTAGGATTCTCCCCTTCCTGGTTGCTATTTTTCCAACCCCAGTTGGGGACCCGTGGTAGACTTCCTGGTTGGTCCAGGTGCATCTTCCAAAGGGTCCGGACCTCAACGCATGGTGGGATCTATGGGAAAGTAGCCATCGGCCTTTGTTTAATTAGGTGATGAGTTCATATAGTAACATAGTGCAGCTAGATGCAGCTAGATACAGCTAGATTCATTGGTGAAGTGCCTGATTTTTTTTTTAGGAGCTTCGATTTCGTCAAGTCCGGGTGCTCCCCAAGATGTTCCTTGGATGATCCTGGAAGCTGACACTGAACTGGGATATATCATGGGTTATCAGGGTAGCCACTTACCCTCCATCCCAACCTCCACTTCATCCACTTCATCCACTTCATCATCCAAGTAGATGCACATCCACAATTAAAAAGTTCTACTAGTTGGTTGGTGCTTGTTCTTGCCAGCCAGCTTCCAAAGATAATTTGGGGTTTGTTTTAGCACCGGAAAAACCTGGATAAATATGTTCCTCTTTGAGTTCCTTGTTAAGTTTACCGTAGGATGCCCAAAGGAAGACACAGCCTGTCCAACAAGGAGGGCATAGGAGGGTGCAGTTGGTGTCCTTATGGAAACGATGGGCTCTTGCTCCTAGTTGTTCCTCAGTTCTTGGTGGTTGTCACCACATGCTTTTCGTCACATTTGTTGCAGGTACATTTTTTCAACACACTTGGTTTTTTACACCATACCCTCTGGTAATTTAACATAGCTATTGAAAATCACCATTTTCAATGGGTAAATCCACTATTTCTATGGCCATTTTCAATAGCTTTTTGTTAGTTTACCAGAGGGTAGCAACCATAACAAGTCGTTTCGTTTTTTTTTTTGATCGGCACATGTCGTTCACAAGCGAGGTCCAAGCTGTTGGCGCACTTTTACCCACAGCCGCGACGAGCCCAGAGTGGCCAGATGTGGCCAGAGTGGGATCCACGGGGTACCGGAAATCTTGGGAAAAACATCTTGGAATTGTCCGGGAAATCACTATTTCAGATGATATTTCCTGGGACAAAAACTTGGAGATTTGGGAAACAACTTGGAGATTTCTGGTGAATTTTCAATTTCACGAATTTTTTTGCAAGACTGCCCAGGATTGTGGCATGCAACCAGGTAAGACGTTCCTTGATGTTCCTAGATGGGAATTTTTCAGGCCGCCAAGAGGTGCAGGGGTTTGCCATTCCTTTGACTGCAGCTTTTGGGATTCTTCAAGGACTATCAAAGCGACCTAGCAACCCTGCAAGCCTGCAGATTCTAGAAGGCTCCAGAAGACTCTAGAAGTTGCCACAGGCTTTTGGCAGACGCGGTTTCCAGTTGCACCAAACTAAGCATTTGTTCTTTGGTATACAACCCCCAAAATATTCAGCACACTTCTTATTCCAAAATGTGTCGGGGAGGCCTTGGAAATAAAGTGGTAAATCCCACAAGAGACCTACCAGACCTACCATTTGGATCCATTTGGGGATGATGGTTACCATCCATGAAATGGTGATATTAGGGATGGTAAAAATCTTCAAGTCGGGTCCATGGGGAACCAGGGTGAACCCGGGTAGTTTCTTTTTGCCACCAACAATGGTCACACCCATCCAAACAAGCTGGGTTTTCATGTTTTTTTTTTAAGGAACGGTCAGTCGGTCAGTCCACATGTACCCTCTGGTAATTTGTTACATAACTATGGAAAGATCCACCATTTTTCATGGGAAAATTCACTATAAATGGTGATTTTCAATAGCTATGTAGCTCAACTCACCTTGCGCATTGGCCCAATGGCGGACGACGAATTTGCCGGGGAGTCGGTGGGCGATGGCGACGAACGTGGTTCAACGAACGTGGGCAACGAGCGGAGGGAGAAAGCCTTGAGACTTGGAAACAGCTGGGGCCCTGGCCCTGGGAGGAAGCTGGGATACCCTCTGGATCCCTCTGGTAATTTAACATAGCTATTGAAAATCACCATTTATAGTGGATTTTCCCATTAAACATGGTGATTTTCATTGATTTTCCATAGCTATGTTAGCTTACCAGAGGATAACTGCGAATTGGATCCAATTGCAATGGCAAGAGTAGCAAGATTGCTAAGTTAAGATAATGTAGAAATGTAGAATATTGGGTGAACTCCAATGATGCCGGTGAGGATAATTCTAACTATTTAATATTTGTTTTCGCGGAGTTGCTATAGATGAATGTTGTAGATTGTATAATGGCTTGGTGATTTGGGACATCCTGGCCCATCATATCATTTTTTTTTTGGGGGGGGTAAGATTTTGCAAGAAATTCTTGCATGTTGTGGGTTTCATCATCCCTATGTTCCCCCCTGTTTAGTGGTAAGGATCCCGGCTCATGTCCAATTAAAATCAATTAAACTTGCACAGGTGAAATCATAAACCCCCATTGTAAAGTCATTTAACATTCAAACATGTCCAAATCAGAATGAGGCACACACACACACACCGTTTTGCAGGTGAAATAACATGGAAGCAACCATCAAAACTGGGTCAAGCTCGGATGTGTATGTTAGTGCTTTAATGTCTTTAATTGTTTGACAGCGTGTGTTTGTTTCCTTATAGGATACTTACTAACCAGCAAGACATTCAGGCTATCCGAATCTTCTAATTCCATTCAAAAACCCTTTCGATACTCATTCAAAAAGCAGTTTGTCCATCAAACCACGTTCGTTGTTTCTTGAAAGCCACGGAAAAGACAGATCCATCATATTCTTGCAGCTCAAATAGTAACAGAAAGATACCACAACAAACGCATATTGTGGGTATCCATAGTCCGATAGTCTTTTTAAATGGGGAGCTAAGGAGCTACGAATTGAGTTTCCCGACCGTTATCTTGTTTCAACGGATGAAAAAAAGCACATGATCATCTAGTGATTGGGAAATCATATGAAAAAAGAACGATCAAACTCCATGAATATAGCTAAGCATTGCTTCCCTCTTTTTGAAGATCCTTTTGTCCACTACCATCGGGGTTTCCCTTTTGGTGATTGTCCAGCCATTCTGAGAAACAAGCATTAAAAATCCCCTCGGATGGCTCCTGGACATTTGTTGACTTAAATATAATGCATAGATAATACAATGATATTGATCAAACTATCCTGTGGTGTCTTAACAGCTCTTCCAGGTCGCAAACTGAGGAGGAGGGTATCCCATGTTTTTCTCGAAAAAGTGTTCATGGCTGGTTTTCACATTTCACCACCATTTCGACTTATTAACCATGGTATTTGGAACCCATTCTGACAACGGTCAGGATGCGCAAGCAGATCTTGGACGATTCCAGCGTCGCCGCCTTCTCTCAACTCGGTGCTTCCTTCTTCGCTGCTGCGCGGGCGCGGCTAGCGGAACCCAGGGCTGAGGAGGGGCCGCCGGGGTGGGGTTTGGTGGTACAAGTCGGTGCTCCAAGGCCTATATACCATAATGGGGATATTCGGGATATTAATGGGAATATCACGGGACTATATATATATATACATATATATATGTATATAATATGATGTATATAAGCAGTTCTATGCGACGCTATGGTGTTTGGTTTTTGGTGGTGCCCCAGTTCGGAATCTTCAAGTAGATTTATAACTTTCCGCAACTAGGGTTTATGGATCTATGGTCAATATATCTAAGTAGTCAATTGGTTTAAGTACCAACCATAACTGGGGGCCACCACCTTGCCAATGGTGCAAGGTATGCGGTTACCGCACTGCTAGAAGACACTGGAACATTTAAGTCCATAGCTGATGTTCGCTATGTTCATTTGATTTTATGCCTGAAGAAGTGGGGTCTTGAAGGCAGATTTTTGAGTTTACTACATTGAGATTGATACTCTTGGTATATAGGTCATAGGCAAAGAACTGGCGTTGACATTTGGAGCTCAGGCCGAGTGGCAGACGAAATCACAATTTTTTTTTTGGGGCGTGGGGGCTGGGAACCCCATCACGTTAGTCATATGGCATCCCCATGGCTGTGTGGTTTTTCTTCCTTGGGAATCGTCATGATCAAGTCCTCGTTGGTGAAAAGTCCCAACTTTCCTGGCTAAAATTCCAAGTGTTGTTGGCATATATGTCCATTGTCGTTGGTGGAATCACGTTGATTAACCGTATCCCTGGACATCTCCATATTTTTTCCCTGGTAAAAACATGTAAAAACAAACATGTTTATGGTAAAGATCATTTTTTCGGGCAATTAAACGCCCAGTCTACATGGCCAGAATCCACATTTTCATGATAATTGAACATCTATGTGGACATTGTAATGTGAATGCAATCTGACAGAGCTTTAAATGATTTTATGAACACATTTAATCATGTGCATTTACATAATTATTTTACATGGATGTTGATTGTGTATCCTTTTTTTTGTGGCATATTTTCATATCATTGATATGGATACTGTTTTTTTTGTTACAATTGTTAGAACGTTATTATGTGCATCCATGTTTTCTTTTGACATGTGTTGGCAGATCATGATATTTGGTAATAAAACAAGTAAAAATGATCCATCTAATTGATACCAAATTTTTGTTTCAAAACATCAATTATTCTTGATTTTCTTACAAAACCCTCCATTTATATTCATAGTTGATTCTACCAGAAGAACCTCCACGTTTCCTCAATGTTCCCATTATTAACGCCTCCATTTATAGAGGATTTTTCTATCAAACCCTCCATTTACAGCTGATTTTCCTCGAACATCTCTATTTATATTAAGTGTTCGATTCAAAACCTCGTCAGAAACCTCAGTTTTTCTACTAAAACTGTCATAAAAACGATACAAAATCTGCATTTTATGATATATCGATATTAAAACCTCATAAATCCTTTATTAGAACCTCCATTTATAGGTTTTTTCTTCATTAAAACCTCATTAAACCATATTAAACCTGCATTTTTAAAGGTTAACAGCTGCTCTTCCCGTGCCACCAGGACGTAGAGCCCACGGCTGAGGCCATCCGCGCGCGGCACGAGCGCATGGTGCGGAACGCCAGGTGGAGGCGCAAAGTGGCTGGTTTCATGCTGGTTTCATGGTGGTTTCATGGTGGTTTCATGGTGGTTTCATGGTGGTTTCATAGGAAAAACATAGGAAATCCAAGGAAAAACTCAGAAAATTGTAGGAAATCCTAGGAAAACCTTGGAAAAACTAGAAAAACCAAGGAAATCCAAGGAAAAACCTAGGAAACTCATGGGAAAATTGGCCAGAAATCGTGGGAAAGTCATGGGAAAAGTGGCTGGAAAATCCTGGATCATGGGATGAAAAGCCAACAGACATGGAGATTGATCCGCAGGAAAATTGTATGGGTATAACATATGGGAATATAGCGGAGTATCATCCAATAAACTCAATAAACCCTTGGGACTGTTGATGAACCCCCCCTGGGGATCAGTTGGGAGTTATTGATCCGGGGTTGACATTTGGGATTTCACCATCTGAGGATTTACCATCAGAAACATAGGCTCCTCCTGAACCAATCGGATGGAGACTTTCGTATTTGCAAACTCATGAGCTACAAGAACTTTTTGAAGGGTATCTAAGATTGGCCAATAAAATCCAATAAAGAGCATCAAAACAATTTTGTTTTGTCACGAAAAGTCCCAAAAAAAACAAGCAAAACATAGACTACCCAAAAGACTCCCTTTAACAGGTACGTTTCGCATGCCTGCAAACAGGGACTTTACCCCATGCATATTCAAGGTCTTATAGGCTTTAGATCAAGATGGATCAAGTCTAAATGGCTAAATTTTATTGTCTCTTATTGCTCCCCAAAATTGGAGGTCTCACCACCGCTAAAACACCTTTTTCTTGGGCCTCACCCAAGTTCCAAAGCAAATCTCCAGACCGAGCCTTCATGTGGACGGTGCCGAGTCGAGTGCACGACCAGGAACTGAAGAGCTTACAGACAACAAGCGCCTTGGATGTGGTATCACATATACCCTCCTGTGATTTGTTACACAGCTATTGAAGCTTTGATTTATTGATTTAACCTATGAAACATGGTGATTTTCCAGTTCCTATGTTGGTTTACCAGAGGGTACTGGGCTTTGGGATTTTTAGCAGTTTGCAAAAGAAAACCGCGATTTTTCATAGTAAATTGTCAATGCGTATGGGCCGTTTTCGTGTATATGCACCGATCTCGATGGATTATAAAGTACCTCACTGCGACATCACTGATGGTTCGGATTTCGGTAACTATCCCAAAATGGACGAATTGTTCGATTGGTGTAGATTGGTGTAGGCCCTGTTGGTTTTGTAGATGTGTATAGTTATATATACATATACATATCATTAAATATTGATGTGCGTATAGATATATTCGTGTGTATATATATATATGTATATATATGTATATATATATGTGTGTGTGTGTTCAATTTATTGATTCATTTTACCTGCATGCATTTCCGAAATTATCCAACGCAAACAACTCTATCGGTCTACATATATATATATATATAAATACATACATGGCACATACACACAGACACGCATGCCTACACGCACACACACATACATACATACATACATACATATATATATATATACATACACATATAATACATACTGTATATACACATGGTATGTTTATGTGCCATGCATGGAATGTAATTATGGCCTGTGCCCATGGCATGGTCCGTTGCGGCCGATTCGCATGCTTGCCAAACTTGAAAACAATGTGGCAGCCAAAATTGGTAGTTCGACACGACCGACAAGCAATGCATCGTATGGATGCCTTTCAAACATGTATTTCAAGTAAGTATTCCCAATATGTTCAACACATGAGACATATTCTCATGAGAATTCCACGGTATAAATGAGCCGTTCATGGTGGGTTCCATCCTGCTTTTCATTCAAAGATATATGATGCTGCATGCTAGGCCAAAATTGGGCATCCTCGAATTGTTTTTTTTTGTTCAGATTCAGATCAAACAGCATGATCAGATTTGACTGGTCAAACAAGATCATAGAGCCAACTTCAGAAGTCACTTGAAGATACTTCAATAAGAGAGAAACATCCTCACAGCAGAGTTTGAATATCTTCCACGATGGGATGAAAAGATAATTGGCAGAACACCAATAATACTCAGTGTAAACGCATGCAAAAACGACGTGTTTTCTGTCGCCTTTCCAGTGCGCCAATCCAATGAAACATTACCAGATACATGATACAGCCACTTATTATGTATCCTAATCGAACTTATTTCCAATTATACACCAATGTTATTAAATTAACTGGGGCAACTACCATTTCACTAGGGTCAACTAGGGTCAGCTAGGTTAGTTCATCCACTACCTGCTAGCATCACCTGAGACTGAGATCGGCAGCGCCGCAAGACGACTTTGCCAAAGCTGCGGTGCAGCGGCTGCTGTCGAAGCGAAAGTTTCAAGGCGATGAAAAGGAAGCGAAGGAGGACCGTGGTTATTTAATTTAATGTTCATTGTGGGCAACCCAATAATAAACCTACCATTTGGGGATGGTTTATACCGCCCATTTATGGTGATTTTGGGAATTGTTGAGTATTGGGTTTACCACATTAATAGGAATGATATGTAATTATATAATGGGATATGCAGTGATATGAATGGGATAGTCATGGGATAGTAGTGGATAATACTGAAGGGGATATTGATATTCCTTTGGTTAATGAGGATTATATGATGGGGATATATTGAGGAGAGAGAGACATTACCTGGATGATTTTTTTTCATGACATCGCAGTGACATCACTGGAATGATGCTTAGTTTGCGGGGAATCATCCTCACATGGTCTTATTTCAGTTACAGTATTTTCAGCTTAGTACTAGAGTGATTGCAATTCGGCCAGTGAATGGGTTGGTGTAGGAGAAAATCTGCTGTATGGGGTGGAGGGTTCCTTTGTCCCTTGAGCCATTCCAATGAATTAGGAAGTGTCCAATTTACAAAATATGGTGTTGGATTAGTTGGATGCAATTACTACATGCAAATGTGCGGACCAATTGGGTTCTATTGGGTTCACTCATCATATGTTGAATTTTCCCACCACAGAATCATTTCAGATCATTTTAGTCTGTTCGTATTCATGATTAATATGATACATAATGGTGTTTAATATGCAAGTTGAAAGGGATTCAGTATAGTAACCCCGCCCCAAAAAGATAGACAAGTAATTCACCAGTATTTAAGTAAGATTTCACTTTTCTATGGTGATGTTACTGTACCCCATGTTTCACTTAAACCCAGCCGCTCCCTGCAGGAAGCGCGGCCTCGCAACCTGCGCAAGACCGCCCTGTCCTTTGCGGATGCCGAGGACGACTTCTGAGCGGAGCGATGCGGAGCGGCCCCGATTCGGGCGCCATGGCGCCCCTGAGGAATCCATAAACCAATAGCAACAAGGATCAATTTGGTTACCCTCTGGTTATGACTAACATAGCCATGGAAAATGATCCATTTACAGATGGTTTAGCTATTAAAATGGTGATTTTCCATGGCAAACTGTTAGTCATAACCAGAGGGTAATGCAATGATAAAGCATCTCCAATAGCCAAGCATTTCCCACCGTTTGGGGGGAAATTTTCATCCCGAATCAGGGTTGCCCCCATAAATCCTTTGTCATTCGGGTGAATGACCCCCTGGTTGAGTGAAACGAGAGTTGCGTGGGATGAACTGGCACCCAGCTTGCTGCAAGCTGGGTATGTGAGCTAGGTTTTAGTAGCGGGAGAAATCCCAGGATGCATGAGATTCACCATGGTTTGCATCCAGTGAAGATTCATTTGCCATCGGATGGTCAACGAAAGATCTCCTCCGCTGATCCGCCCTGCGTTAGCCGGGCAGTGGCTAAGCGTTTGGCAAAACGCACGGCGTTTGGGTGAAAAAACGCCGCGAGCAGCAGAGTATAGTAGGACGTATGCCTACCTATACTCCCTCCTAACATGCAGTCACCATCGAGGCTTCCAGAACTGTCTGCTGGGAGTTGTGGCCATCCCCTGACACATCGAACGATGTAGTGACATTTGCAAACACTTGTACTCGTAATTAACCATAATTAACCATAATTAACCATAATTAACCATAATTAACCATAATTAACCATAATTAACCATAATTAACCATAATTAACCATAATTAACCATAATTAACCATAATTAACCATAA